>ENA-UEQL01002223-UEQL01002223.1-human-gut-metagenome-genome-assembly--contig:-NODE-2223-length-13017-cov-4.444668_pt1 | contig 13017 bp, 5 predicted proteins | sample MGYA00242905_ERZ507926 | MGnify/ENA primary metagenome ERZ507926 (study PRJEB26167, sample SAMN06115531) | human gut metagenome | host: Homo sapiens | place: China:Henan | collected 2015-09-09 | study...
TGGCTCCTGACGATATCGAGAGCATTGATGTCCTTCGTGATGCCTCTGCTACAGCTATCTATGGTTCCAAGGCAGCTAATGGTGTGATTATGATTACCACCAAGAAAGGCAAGAACAATCAGGAGCGTGTGAACGTATCCTACTCGGGTTATGTAGGTTTCGACCATATTTCCAAGACTTTGGATATGGCTTCTGCCGATGATATTCGGGGCTATGTAAAGGCTAACAATTTGGATTATGCTTATGACTATGGAGCTTCTACCGATTGGCAGAAGGAGGTACTTCGTACAGGTATCAGCCATAACCACAACCTTTCCATCAATGGTGGCAGCAAGAAGACTACCTATATGACTTCCCTGAATTATAACAATCGTGAGGGTATCATCAAGGGAACTGATATGCATCGTATCAATTTCCGCTCTTTGGTAAGTTCTAAGGTTTTGAAAGACCATTTAGACCTTTCTGCAGGCTTGAATGCCATGTATGGTAAGCACGAGGGAGTGCCTATGAACAATGAGGGCGGCTCTGTACTGGATGCAATGAACTATTTTAACCCTACAACTCCTGTTAGAAATGAGGATGGCTCTTGGAGTAAGGGTGATGGCTCTAAAAACTATAACCCGCTATCCCTCATTGCAGAGGATTCTTCTGAGTTCGAGTGGAAACGTATGCAGTTTATCGCAAAGGCTACGGCTAATATTGTCAAGGGTTTGACTTGGAATGTCAACTATCAGTATAGCAATAAGCAGCGTACCTATAGTGCATACGATTCTCATAACACCCAACTCAATGGTATCAGCGATTATCAGGGACGTGCCAACCGTAGCACATATCAAGGACATGACCAGACTTTCGAGACATACATCAACTATGATGCTACTTTCAATAAGGTACATAAGTTGGGCTTGATGGCAGGTTACTCTTGGGAGGAGCGTGTTAACAATGACGGCTTTGGACTGACCGTTCATAATTTCTTCGATGATAAATTGGGTTGGAATCAGTTGAAGTATGCTGGTACCATTGATGGCATGACTGCTGTGGAGAGCGGTACGAAGGAGACTGTCCGTAATATCTCTTTCTATGGTCGTCTGTCTTATTCATACAATAGCCGTTATATGTTGCAGGCTACCATTCGTCGCGATGGATCATCTGTGTTTGGTGATGGTCATCAGTGGGGATATTTCCCATCCGTATCAGGAGCATGGAATGTCACTGAAGAGACATTCATGGATGGCTTGAAGGATGCCTTGAAACTGTCTAACCTGAAGCTTCGTGTGGGTTATGGTGTAAGTGGTAATGCTCTGGGATTTGGTGCATATACTGCTGTAGCTACCTATGGCGCGAATGGTTCTGTATCTACCATCAATGGTAAGAATTATGCTACATTGGTGGCTACCAAGTTAGCTAATCCGGATTTGAAGTGGGAGAAAACCAGTATGTTGAACATTGGTTTGGATTATGCCTTCGTCGATGGTCGTATCAATGGATCTATAGAGTATTACGACAAGAATACCAAGGATCTGATCTGGAATTATCCAGTATCTTCTTTCGTTTATCCTTATAGTACTATCGTAGCCAATGTGGGTGAAATCAGCAATCGTGGTATTGAGTTCTCTATCAATGCAATTCCTGTACGGAATCAGAATTTTACCTGGACAACAACTCTGAACCTTTCTCATAATAAGAATAAGGTAAAGAAGTTGACTAATGAGAAGTATAGTACAGCAACCTTTACTCAGGGTGATCCTATGGTGGCTGGCGTGTCTGCCTATGGTTATACACAGCAGATTATGGAAGGTCAGCCTTTGGGTACGTTCTTCACCTACGAGTTTGCTGGTTACGACGAGGATGGTATTTCTGTCTATTATGAGCATGATAAGGCTACAGGTGAGCGCAATGGTAAGACTACTAAGTCGCCAGCATTTGAAGACCGTACAATCACGGGTTGCGCACAGCCAAAGTTGAATGTGGGATGGAACAATAGTTTCAGTTATAAGAACTGGAGTGCTTCCTTCTTCTTTACTGGTGTGTTTGGCAATAAGATTTATAATGGCCTCCGAGCTCACTATACTGCACCAGACTTCTTTGCTGGTGGCAAGAATGTATTGAAGGAGTTTATTACCGACCGTCCGGCAACTGATACCAGTTCTAACATTCCATCAGATAAGTTCATAGAGAATGGCTCTTATGTTCGCTTGCAGAACTTGTCCTTGGGTTATACTTTCCGCAATTTGGACGGATGGTTGAACAGCCTTCAGTTGTATGTTAATGCCAATAATGTCTTTACGATTACAAGCTACAAGGGATTGGATCCAGAGGTTAATCTTGGTGGAATCGACCCTGGTGTAGATTATCGTTGGAGTAATTATCCACATACTCGTACGATTATGGTGGGTGCTAAAATCAATTTCTAACAACATTTAAATACGCTTAGAATATGAAACTAAATATAAAGACTTTGTTCGCGGCTGGTTTGGCTACCTTGGCTGTGAGTTGTACAAACTTGGATGTACCGGTAGATTCTCAATATACGAAATATCCTGGTACGGAGGAGGCTATTGTTTCCAAGATGGCGGGTATCTATTTTCAGATGAGAGATTGCTTTGGTCGCCGTTATATGGAGGCACAGGCACTGTCAAGTGATGAGTTTACGGCTTTGTCGTATAGTGGAAACTGGCTGGATACTTATGCATACGCCAATACGTCTTTGCATAATTTTACAGATGAGTGCGCTACCATTGACTGGATGAATGTATTGGGTGAGGGTGTTGTGAAAGCCAATGAGGTTATCGATTCTGATGCTGATCCTAAGTATGTGGCTGCAGCTCGTGCCGTCCGTGCTTACTTCACTTATCTGGAAATGGACAACTTTGGTGATGCTCCTATCGTAGATAAGGTCTATTGCGAGAAGAATGGGGTGGATATTACTGCCCGCCAGCCTCGCGCAGATGTTGCCAAGTGGATAGAGAGTGAACTTCTGGCTGTAGCAGATCAACTTCCAGAGGAAACTACCGGAGAGAACTATGGCAAGCCGAATAAGTATATGGCATACGGTCTTTTGGCTCGCTTGTATATCAACTGGCCTGTTTATACAGCAGCTTCCGTTGATCAATATGATGCAGCCAATTACAGCAATGAAAAGTTGAATGCCTGTGTAGAGGCTTGTGATAAGATCATCAATGCAGGTAAGTTTGCCCTGGGACCTGCAGCTTATCGCTTCAAGTTTGCTCCTAATAATACCGAGTTGGTGGAGAAGGGAGAAATTAAGGACTTCATCTATGTAATGCCTTACCATACATTGGATGCCACAGGTATGCAGTATGGTCGTTCACATTCTTATAAGGATATCAAAAAGTTGGCTCCTAGTTATTATGGCACAGCCATGTCTAACTCTGGTGGTGCGTATATAACTGTAACTCCTGAGGCTGCTGCTCGCTTCAATCTGGAAGGTGATGAGCGTAATACGATGGTGCTTCAGGGTACAGTACATGTATATGACCCGGAGACACTCCTGCCTACCGACCAGATTTGTAAGGATCGCAATGGTAATCCATTGGTGTTGGAAACAAACATTAAGTTAGTGAAGCAGAGCTCTGAGCTTGATGTTGGAGACAATGTGGAAGGATGGCGCCAAGGTGCTCGTTCTGTGAAATGGTTTGTAAGCAATGAGGACTTTAAAAATGGTCGTAATCAGTCTAACGACATACCTCTGATTCGTTATGCCGACATATTGATGATGAAGGCTGAGGCAATTGCACGTGGTGCATCGGCAACTGGTGGAGATACTTCTCTTAGTCTTTTCAATCAGATTCGTTCATACGTTCATGCACCGGAGCTTGATCATGCTCCATCTTTGGATGAAATTTATGAGGAGCGTGGTCGTGAGTTCTTTGATGAGAACCTTCGTCGTATGGATATGATTCGCTTTGGTCATTTCGAGGATGAGTATTGCTTCCACAAGAAAGGCTTCGAAAATGCGAATTTTGACAAGACTCATCGTATCTTCCCATTGCATAAGGGAAATCAGTTGGATACAAATCCTAAGTGGAAACAGAATCCTGGATATTAATCGGTTGAATGATGATAAAGGGGGAGTGGTGGATTCTGCCACTCCCTTTTTTCTAATTGTTAGATGAAGTTTGTTTCATTTTGATGAAACTGTTTGATTATGAGAAGAAATCTATTGTTGTTATTACTGTGGTTGGCAGGCTTGCTAGCTGTAGATGCTCAAACATTGAGCCGTAAAGAGGTCGAGACCTACGTGATTAATCAATATGGAAAAAGATGGAAAGACATTGCGCTTTATCTTGGCGAAAAAGATACGTTGGACAAGGACAATGCTTTGACGTTTGAGAAAACAATCTCGGTGCGAGGTAAGAGTAAAAATGAACTCTTTGTCGATTTGAATTATTGGTTTCTGAAAACCTTTAGCAATGCTAGTTCATCGATAGAGATGGCAGACAAGGAATTAGGGGTTATCATGGCAAAGGGTTATTTGCCTGGCATTGCTTATCACTCGGGTGGTTATTCCTCTTATTGTGTCAATATTCGCCCTCTTGTGCGTTGCGACATCAAAGATGAACAGGTCAAACTGACGATTGTCGTTCCAAATTATGAGGTGACGAAAGTTGATGATGGTATTTGGAGTGCCATGCTGGATGAGGATTTCGACAAGCATCCCCCATATACTGTGAACGAAACATGGTCGCTGAATGTTTGTTTCCCTTTTGCGAAGAAAGATGGAACCAAGAAAACTTCCAGCAAGGCATTGGTGATGAGTCATGGATATGTGGAGGTCTTGATGAATCGCATTCAAATGGCGTTATAGCAGCGCCAAAATGTGGTAAATTTGAAGATTTTAGCGCATTTATTAATTAAAACGTATGAAGAGAAGCGTATTCTTAGTTATATTTTTTGCCTTTGGCTTCTTGATGACAATGGCCCAAGATTTTTCCCGATACGTTGATCCACGTATCGGTAGTGAGGGATTGGGTAGAACTTTCCCCGGACCTTGCATGCCATACGGTATGGCGAAGCCGGGACCGGATGCCGTGTCTATGCCGAATGCGGGATGGGCGCCGATGCCTGAGCCTCTCAAAGGATTCTCGCAGATGCATGTCAGTGGAACGGGAGGTGGACAGAAGTATGGCAATATCCTGATTCAGCCTTTCTTGGATGCAGGGGAAATCATCCAGAAACGGGTGGATGAGAAGATTGACCTGGGATATTATGCCTGTACTTTTGAGAATGGAATCCGGACGGAGATTACCGCCTCAGAACGTTGTGCCTTCTATCGATTGGATTATGGCAGAAAACAGAAGGGAAAACTCCTGATAGATGTGGCTACCTTCCTGGGTATAGATACGATTCCAGATAAGCGCGAAACTCAGCAGTATGTGGATTCGTATGTTACTTGTGATGGGAAATATGCCGTCTCAGGATGGAGTACTGTAAGGGGTGGCTGGAACAATGGCGGCCCTTATACTGTATATTTCTTTTTGCAGAGCGATGTGCCTTTATCTAATTGCTATACGCCTTTATCTAATAGCGATGTCCCTTTAGCTAATGGCGAAGCGCCTCTATATAATAAGGTGAAGGAATCAAAGACAAGATTGGATGTTGCCTTCTCGAAAAGTACCGTCAATCTGAAGATTGGTATTTCGCATATCAGTATTGCCCAGGCAAGGAAGAATATCCCTGCCTGCGGCTTCGATGCCCAGTTGAAGAATGTGCGGAAAACCTGGAACGGAAAGTTGGGAAAGATAGAAATCGCAGGAACCGAAAAGCAGAAGCGGATGTTTTATACAGCTCTTTATCATACGATGCTGATGCCTGTGGATAAGTCGGGTGAAAACCCTCATTTCGCCGCTACGCCTTATTATGATGATTACTATGCCATCTGGGATACTTATCGTACTTCCATGCCTTTGCTTACGCTGATAGAGGAACCGCAGCAGCGTGATATGGTCAATTCCCTGCTCAATATCTACAAGCATGACGGTTATATGCCTGATGCTAGAAGTGGCAACTGGAACGGTAGAACGCAGGGTGGCAGTAATGCGGATATTGTCATAGCTGATGCCTTTGCCAAAGGAATGAAGGGTATCGATTATGAACTGGCGCTGAAGGCGATGATCAAGGATGCCGAAGTGCCACCAACGGATGATGATGGCTTTGTGGGCAGTGTGCCTGAGGAAAAACATGGCAGAGGTGGATTGATGGAATATAATACGCTGGGCTATGTTCCGTATGGAATAGACCGTGCCGGCAATCGTACCGTGGAGTATAGCTATGATGACTGGTGTATTGCCCAGGTGGCAAAAGGACTGGGTTTTCCGGAACTCTACGAAAAGTATATGAAGCGTTCGCATAACTGGCGCAACCTCTGGCGTTCTGATTATGAATGGCAGGGGATGAAGGGATTTATCATGCCGAGAAATGCGGATGGCAGATGGCTCGACTCTGTGCCTTGGGGCAAGTCGAAGGTCTATCATCCTGTGATTCCTTATTATCCGGATACCAAGGTGGCGCCCTGGTATCTTCCATGGTGGTCAACCTTCTTCTACGAGGCTTTGTCGGCTGAGTATAGTCTCAGTATTCCGCACGATGTTCCGGGACTGATTGAGGCTTGTGGAGGAAAGGACGCTTTCATCCGACGATTGGACACCTTCTTCGCCAATGGCCATTTCAATGTGGCGAATGAACCGAGCTTCATGACTCCTTACCTGTATCATTGGGTGGGGCGCCCAGACTTGAGCGTTCAGCGAATCCAGCAGATCGTGAACGATAACTATGAAGATTCTCCTGGCGGTTTGCCGGGTAATGATGATGGGGGTGCGATGTCATCCTGGCTCGTATTCAATATGCTGGGATTCTATCCGATAGCCGGTCAGAATCTCTATATCATTGGTTCGCCCATGATTCCTGAATATACCATCCATCTATCGAATGGCAAGGACCTGAAGGTGGTGAGAGAAGGAGAGCTGTGGAAGCAGATGTTCATAACTCACGATGTGTTGATAAATGGTGGAAAACTTGTTCTTCCTGATTTTAAAACTGAGGAAAAGGGTGTTGATAAAACGCAGAAACTGCTGATAATGAAAGAAAAAGAGAAATCCACAGCTTTTGCACAGCCTGTGGATAAGTATTTGATAACTATTCCAACGCAGTATGTGGCTCGCTTCATCCTCAACCGACAGTATCGTAACTGGGAGGTAGGAGTAGATTCAACGAGTATGGCTGATACGCTTATACTGAAATGTAATCAATCTCTCTATCTGATTCCTCGCAAGGTGGTGGATGAGGCTGATGGTTTCTGTTGGGATAGTCCGCAGAAAGGCAGGAATCTCTATGTATGCGATATGAGTTCCAACAGGGGTATGCGTGACGGCACCTTCCTGTTTATCTCCCGAAAGGCGCTGCGTCAGCTTCAGGCAACCGGATCCTTTGTCTATAATGGGATTTTATGGCGGAAAATATCAGCAGATGAAAAGAGCATTACCGTCAAGGCTGAGCAGGATGGAACCATGATGCAGATTGCTGTGGACCTCGGTCTCCCTTGGGTGCTGCGTATGGATGGAAATCCTTTAGGTATTGATTGGAGGTTGGAAAAACAATAAATAGGAGTATTCTCCGTTTCATATATTATATGAACAGAAAAGTAACATTATTATATATCTCTTTGGCTTGCGTGCTTTCGCTGCAGGCACAGACCCGCCAGCAGATGGGTGGTGTCTATTATGCTTATCCGGAAGGTCCTTCTGCCAAGACAGGAACTTTTGGTACGGCTACCTATGTGCTGTCTGATTCTCTGAATGTTCCTCAGGGATATGCACCCTTTTATATCAGCCATTACGGTCGCCATGGTTCCCGTTGGATGCCGAAGGATGACCGGTATGTCTGGATCTGCAAGCATTTTGAAGATGAGAGTAATCTCACTCCGCTTGGCTTACAGGTGAAGGGAATGCTGCAGCGTGTATGGGAGAATGCCAAGGGTAATGGTGGAAAACTGAGCAAGCTGGGTGCTCTTCAGCATCAGGGCATCGCTCATCGTATGTTTGAGCGTTATCCGCAGATCTTTGCTGCGGGCAATGCGGTAAAGGCTCGTTCCAGTGTGGTGGATCGATGCGCCAAGAGTATGCAGGCTTTTACTTCGGAGTTGCATACCCTCCAGTCAGGCTTGAATCTGGATGTCAAGACCGATTCTGCCGATATGGCTTGGATAGCGTATGTCTCTCCCGAAGTGAAGGCTTTGGAGAACCGTACCCATGTGCAGGCTCAGGTTTCACCTCGCCGTTTCCTTCTTCAGTTGTTTAAGGATGTCTCTAAGGTGGATGAACCCCTGAAGCTGATGACCGAGATGCATACGGTGGTTTCTTCTATTCAGGATGTAGGCTTGAATTTCTCTTCTTATCCACAGGATATAGAAGATGGCTTGAATGCACTTTTCACCGATGATGAGTTCCGTGCCATCTATGAAGCCAATAACCTTCGGATGACCATCAACAATGGTACCGTGGCGACGAATGAGGATATTCCTGCCCGTAGTGCTATCTCCTTATGGCAGAATATCGAGGCGGAGGCAGATCGGGCTTTGCGTTCTGTCCAGTCATCGGCTACGCTTCGCTTTGGTCATGATACAGCCCTTTACCGTCTTCTGTCTCTTCTCTTTGATGTAAATGTTCCTCCGGCAGGAGCACGTGAAGAGGCTAGTCTGGTGGTTTTGGGAGATGAAATGGAAAAGATGGATCGCATAGTTCCGATGGCTGCCAATCTCCAGATGATATTCTATAAGAATGCGAAGGATAGCGTGCTGGTGAAGTTCATGCTCAATGAGCGGGATATCATGCTTTCTCCCGTAGGTCAGGTAATCTATGGTACGCATTACTATTCCTGGAATGCCTGGAAGCAGGAAATGCATGAGCGGATCCATCGGTTGGAACATATCCGCCAGCTCAATGCCATCAATACGATGGTGGGTACGGCACAGGCAAATACCCAGACTGCGGGCATGTTCGGAAAGGGTAGTGAGGAACATGGACAAACCATCCCTGCAGTTCTCGTTCCGAATGGTCAGAACTTCTGGACTCCTCAGACGCAGGATACAGAACAGAAATGTATCGCACCTTATTATTATAAGGATACCCATCTGCAGGGCTTCCGCTGCAGCCACTGGCTGGTGGGCGGATGTACGCAGGATTATGGTTCTTTCACGGTGGCTGCGCTTGGTGGAAAGCTCCGTCTGCAGCCAGAACAGAGAGCTACGGCATTCAGCCATGAAGATGAAGTCTCTCATCCTCACTACTATGCTGTTCGTCTGAAGGATGAACATCTGAAGGCAGAGATGACAGCCTTGAGTCATACCTCCTTCCTCCGTGTTACTCCGGAACAGGATGAGCTGGTTCATCTTGTCATCAATCCGAACAGCGATGAGGGACAGGGATACATCGAGATTGATACCATCAATCATATAGTTTATGGTTATAATCCGGTGCATCGCATCTATCAGGGATGGGGAAAACCGGCTGGTTTCTCCGGACATTTCGTCTTGGCTTACGATGAGAAGGACCTGGTGGATTACGGCGTTTTCGAGGGAGACCGAAAGATGGTAAGAGGTTTGAAGGTGCAGGGTAAACCACGCATTGGCGCCTGGCTCACCTTCCGTGGCAGATCGGGTAAGGCGATGGAGTGGATGTCGGGTACATCCTTTACGTCCCGCGACAATGCAGTGGAGAATCTCAATGCAGAAAACTATATGTATGGCGGATTGGATTTCAACAGCATGATGGAGTATGCTGCCGGAATCTGGTGTGACCGGCTTCATACCATTGATGTGGAAAGCAAGGATGCTGGCAAGGTCAACCAGTTTTATGGTGCTCTCTACCGTGCATCCTTCCTCCCTCATGAAATGAGTGATGTGAATGGCGATTATCCGGAGTTTTCTACAGGTACCGTGAAGATGGGCAATGCTACCCTGAGTTCCAAGGGCTATGCCGTTCCTGCCTATTCTTATCTCCGCAAATATGGCGATTTCTCCATGTGGGACATCTATCGTGCAGAGTTGCCGCTCTATAGTCTCATCACTCCGAAGATGTCGGGCGAGATGATGCAGTCTCTGGTTCAGATGTACAAGGAGGGTGGCTGGATGCCTATCTTCCCATGCTGGAACAGTTATACGGCAGCGATGATTGGCGATCATTCGGGTGCGGCTCTTGCCGATGCGTATGTCAAGGGCATTCGCAATTTTGATGCAGCCAAGGCTTACGAGGGTATGCGTCTCAACGCTTTCTCTACTCCTTATCTGGCGAAGGATTATCGGGATGGAAAGGGGCGCCGTGCCATCCGGTCGTATATGGATAATGGCTATATTCCGTTGGAGGATATGGTGGAGGAAGCCTTTCATACCAACGAGCAGACTTCCCGTACCCTGGAATATGCCTATGATGATTATGCCGTGGCACAGATGGCGAAGGCTCTGCATGATTCCTGTCAGGATGCCGCTCTGCGCCAGAAGTATCTGGAGGATTACAATGATCTGATGCGCCGTTCCGAAAACTGGCGCAATGTCATCAATTCTGCTACGGGATGGGCGGATGGCAGATACGAGAACGGAAAGTGGGAGAATAATGAAGACCTGGTGCACCGCAAGAGTTACATCACCGAGGGTGCTACCTGTCATTATACCTGGTATGTTCCGCATAACCCGGAAGGGCTGTTTGAGGTAATCAGAAACAGTAAACCGATGGATAAGCAGGAAAAGCAGATAGAAAAGATGGAAAGGAAGATGGAGAAGAAGGGTGAAACTCCAGTTCGCAACGAGAAGGTGATAGCCCGACTGGACAAGATGTTTGATAACGGATGGTATTGGCATGGTAATGAACCTTGTCATCAGGTAGCCTATCTTTACGACGCTGCTGGGGCTCCGGAAAAAACGCAGGAGCGGGTGCATCATATTCTCCAGACCGAATATAATGATACGCCGGGCGGATTGTCGGGAAATGATGATGCAGGACAGATGTCGGCATGGTATGTGTTCTCGTCTATCGGATTCTATCCTGTATGTCCGGGTACACCTTATTATTATATAGGTACTCCAAGCTTTGACAAGGTTACTCTGAATCTGGAAAACGGCAGGAAGTTCATTCTTTCTGCTGACCGCCAGCACATGGATGATTATCTCATCCAGTCGGTAACCCTCAATGGGAAGCCTTTGGGTGATTATCGCCTCTCTCATCAGCAGATATTGACTGGTGGAGAATTGCATTTCCAGATGAAATAACCCATTTTGCCGGACCTGTTATACTGAACTGATAAATAATAAGTAACTTATGGATGCAATAACTGGATTCGTTTATGGCATGAGCATGATGTTTTTTTCCATGATGGCATGGATGTTCTGGCGCAAGGGCAGTGACAGGCTCTTTCGCCTTATCATGATCTTGATGCTGATAGTAGATGCACAGTGCCTGAAGGATATTCTATCCTTCTATTTCACAGGCTTCGACAATGAGGAAAACTGGTTCCTCATATCGGCAGCCGATATGTTTATCATACCATTCTACAGCTTTGTGCTGATGGAATTGGTGAAGCCGGGATGGACTACCTGGCGTAAGGCGGTGATGCTGGAATTGCCGTTTGTGTTGCTTCCAGCCATTTATTGTGTGACGGGCAACAATATCTATTTCTACATCCTTACGGTGTGGGGAGCTGTTTATGGTCTTACCACTTTCGTCGTGATGTTCTTCCTCATCAGGCGCTACCATCGCCAGCTGAAGGAGCGGTTTTCTTATCAGGAGAACATCAATCTCAACTGGCTTCTGGCTATCCTGAGCAGTTGTTTTCTGATATTGATTATCTGGACGATGAGCTGCTTTGTCATCAATGTAGATTTTGATGATCTCTACATGGTGCTGTCTTTGGCTATATGGATGTTTATATGCTATTTTGTCTATAGGCATGAGTCGGTTATTGATGAATTGACAGATTCTGATGCCGGACCTATTGGTGATGGCCTGGACGATGGAAATGTGGCTCAAGGACTGGCGGCGACAGTGCGGCAGCTTTTCGAAGAGGAGAAGATTCATATGACTCCATTCCGGTGGCAGAACGGAAATCCTTATCTCCGCGAGAATACGATAAACACAGCCGTTCGATCCTTATCCCGGCTACAGCCAATAGAAACCGGAGCCTGTTTGACGTTTTGTCATTTTGACAAAGATCATTCCATCGGAACTTCCATCAAAAGTACGGTCGCATGTTTCAATACCTCTATGGCAATGCTGTCGGTGTCCCAGAAACCGGCGCCGTCACGTTTGGAAAGGACTGTGTTGGCAACCTCCTCTTCGCCTTCGATCACGAACAGGTAAACGCCGTTCTTCTTGCCATGCAGTTTGTATTCCTTCACCAGTCCCGCATCCAACGTACCCATCGAGAACCAGGCATCCTGGTTGATGGAAGCCGGGGCGGAGCCGTCCGGCGCAATCATCACTCCCAACTCATTCTTCTTCAGAACGGGGCGGATATCATAGCTCTTATAATGAGGTGCTGTATTCTCCTCACGCGGGAACACCCAGATCTGGAGGAAATCCAGCTGCTCTTCACCGCTATCATTGAACTCGCTATGGAAAATCCCCGTACCTGCACTCATCACCTGGATATCGCCCGGAGTAATCACTTCGCTGTTCCGGATACTGTCGCCGTGACGCAAATATCCTTTCAACGGAATAGAGATGACTTCCATATTCTTATGTGGATGTGTATCGAAGCCCTCTCCCGGAGCGACAGAGTCGTCATTCAGGACCCGAAGCATGCCAAAATGTACTCGCTTCGGGTTGTAGTAATTGGCAAAACTAAAAGTGTGATGGGTCTTCAGCCATCCATGATTTGCATACCCGCGAGTATTGGCTTTATCCACTACTGTTTTCATAAATAATCCTCCTTTGTTAATTTCATCCATATAACACTCCGGATTATGGAAAAGTTGCTGATACGGGCTGGCACCGATTTTCTGTCCCCTTT
>ENA-UEQL01002227-UEQL01002227.1-human-gut-metagenome-genome-assembly--contig:-NODE-2227-length-13005-cov-19.656482_pt1 | contig 13005 bp, 12 predicted proteins | sample MGYA00242905_ERZ507926 | MGnify/ENA primary metagenome ERZ507926 (study PRJEB26167, sample SAMN06115531) | human gut metagenome | host: Homo sapiens | place: China:Henan | collected 2015-09-09...
GTTCATTGATTATTTAAAGTTGAAGGGATCGTGGGGTAAGAATGGTAATCAATCTTTGGCTCCCTACATGACATTGTCTCAGATAAAGTTAGGACAACAAGGCGGTATCGGTTATCCTTTCGGGAATGAATCGACGATTAGTTGGGGGCAACGCTATGATAAACTCGGAAATGCCAATCTGGGTTGGGAGACAACGGAGGCATTTAACTATGGGTTTGACCTCGGTTTATTGGGTAGTCGGATTTATTTGGAATTTGACGGTTATTTCTCGAAGACGACCGATCAGATTTTTGATCGATTGTTACCCGTGATGAATAACGGGTTGACAAGTATGAAAGCCACGATGGGGCAGATTGATAACTGGGGGATAGAGGCCACGTTGACCACGCAGAATGTCCGGACGAAAGACTGGAATTGGAGTACGGCTGTTACGTTCTATCTAAACCGGAATAAATTGAAAGATTTATACGGTGACGGGAAAGATGATATTTCCAATAGTCTGTTTATCGGGAAATCTTTGGGAGCCATTTACGGTTATAAGTCAATAGGGATTGTACAGGAAGAAGATATTGAATACATCGAGGCAAATAACGCGGCTCCCGGTGATGTGAAATTTGCTAATTTGGACGGAAGTGAGGATGGTAAGATTACGGCAGACGATCGTACGATCTTGGGATATAACAAGGAAAACTTCCGGATGAGTTTGAGTAGCACGCTTAAATACAAGAATCTGGAATTGTATTTCTTGTTTGCGGGCGTATTTGGGGGAAATGGTTACGGATTGAGCCAGAACACGTATGCTTACCAAACGGCAACAGGAACCGTGTGGGATAATAACTTGAATCATGGTTGGTGGACCCCGGAAAACAGAAGTAATAAATATCCCCGTGTGGATTATGCCGACAGTCGTTTTACCCCGCTGCAAAGTTATGGATTCGTGCGTTTGCAGGATTTAAGCCTTTCCTACACTTTCCATCAGGATTGGTTGAGTCGTTTGCAGATTGCCGGGTTGAAAGTCTTTTTTGCAGCAAAGAACGTGTTCACGATAACCAATTGGGTTGGGGGTGATCCGGAAATCAAACAAACGTTAGGAGGAAGTTACGGTTATCCGTTGGCAGCCATGTATTCATTTGGAGTTAATTTGACATTTTAAATTTGGAGCGTGATGATGAAAACTAGAAAATATATTGCGGTTATTTTTGCCGCTATGGTAATGGGAATTTCCGGGTGTAACGATGATCTTTTTCTGGAAGAACATCCCGACACGTTTTACACGGCTGAAGATGCTTTCAAGACCGTGGATCAAGTAAAAGCTTGCGTGACGAATATGTATGCCCACGCTCGTTATTGGTTACAGAATGACGTGTTTTTAAAAGGGGCTGGAACTGATATGTTTGATACCCCGATGTGGCGGTCAAGTGGTAACGGGATGTCTAACTTCTCTTCTTGGTCCACGGATAAAAATGAAGTGAAGAATATTTACGAGGCCTATTATCAGTTAGTGAGTTATGCCAACCAGACTTTGGAGGGGACAGAAGTAAAGACCTTGAACTGGGATAGCGAGAATGACCGGGCGCAGGTACGGGCACAGGCTAATTTCTTTCGGGGATTTGCTTATCTCACTTTGGGGGAGTTGTTCGGGGGAGTTCCCGAGGTAACGAAATTCTATCAGGAGCCCCGGTATGATTTTACCCGGATGACCCGGGAGGAAACGTATCGGTTTGCAATTCAAGATTTGAAGAATGCGGCGGATACTTTGCCTGATTATCCGAGAGAGGCGGGGTACGTGGCGAAAGGTGCAGCCTATCATTATTTGGCAGAGGCTTATCTGGCCTTGGCTACCGAGCTGGGGGATGATCGGGATTTGTTGCTGCAATCCATTCTTTATGCGACCAAGGTTACCGAGTTACACTCTTTGATGACCGAGCGATTCGGTTCCCGGGCAAAGCCGGGTTCCGGTGAGGCCATGAATGGAGTCGAGGCTTATTACCCGGACGGTGATGTCTTTTTTGATCTTTTTCAACGGGGAAACTTGGATTATGCCGAGGGAAATACCGAGGCTTTGTGGACGTTGCAAAATGATGTGATGGTCTGGCATGATTTCGGGGGAAATCATTTTTTGCCTTATGCCGGAAGTTTTTCTCCCGTGTTGAGGGAGATGCGTTGGAAAAGCGAATATTCGGAATCGAATGCCGGGTATGGCCCGTGGAACACGAATATTGACGAATCTGTCTATCCCGGGGGAAATCTCTGTGCCTACGTCGGTGGCCGGGGTGTGTCTTTTAATGCCCCGACAAACTACATGATCAATGATATTTGGGCGGGTGATTTTGCCACGGATATTCGGAATTCAAAAGCGAATATCCGTCGGGAATTCGTGTGTATCGATACCAAACACAGTAAATACGGTCAGATCGTGACGGCTGATATGCTAGATGAATCAAATATGGATCACTATTACCCGGTATGGACTAAATTCGCTCCCGTGGATGATTGGGGATACGAGGATTTAGTATATGGGGGAAATCGTACGAATACTTTCCGGGACGAGTATGCTTGTCGTTTAGCTGAAACTTATTTGTTACGGGCGGAGGCTTATTTCCGTATGGGGGATGCCGGTAGTGCCGCTAATGACATAAACCAGTTGCGCGGTCGGGCGCAATGCAGCCGCATGGCAACAGCGGGAGATATTTCTTTAGCTTTTATCTTGGATGAGAGAGCAAGAGAGTTGTTCATGGAGGAAAGAAAACAGGAGGACGGAAATAATGGGAGGTATGCTTATGGACTATATGAGAGAAATAAAGGAAATATCTGCAGAACAGGCGATAATCCTTTGGCAAGCCTCACGTCTGAGCCTATCGAAAATCTATGAGAAAGCACCTGAGATTTTAAAAGTGCAAGGTTCGGTCATTGGCACACTGGGCAATTTCAGTGCATCCATAGGCAAAGCCAAAAGTAAAAAGACTTTCAATGTGTCGGCTATTGTAGCCGCCTCATTGAAAAACGGTACGGTACTACGGTATGTGGCAGAACTTCCGGAGAACAAAAGGAAAGTCCTTTATGTGGACACGGAACAAAGCCATTATCACTGCCTGAAAGTCATGAAACGTATTTTACGGCTGGCCGGTCTTCCTGATGACAGGGACAATGAACATCTGGAGTTTCTCGCTTTGAGGAAATACACGCCCGAACAGCGCATCAGGATTGTCGAACAGGCTATCTATAATACACCGGACATAGGGCTTGTAATCATAGACGGCATCCGTGATATGGTATATGACATCAACAGTCCGGGAGAATCGACACGCATCATATCCAAGTTGATGCAGTGGACGGATGACAGGCAAATACACATCCATACGATACTCCACCAGAACAAAGGCGATGAAAACGCAAGAGGGCATATCGGTACGGAGCTGAACAACAAGGCGGAAACCGTTCTTCTCGTGGAAAAGGACAAGAGCAACGGGGATATAAGCAATGTTTCGGCCATGCACATACGTGCAATGGATTTCGAGCCTTTCGCTTTCCGTATCAACGACAATGCATTGCCTGAACTCATAGAGGGGTACAGACCCGAAGCGAAGAAACCCGGAAGACCGGAAGAGGAAAAGTTCGACCCTTACAGGCATATTACCGAACAACAGCACCGCATAGCACTAGAAGCGGCTTTCGGACTGAAAGAGGAATACGGCTACAAGGATCTGGAAACCGCCTTAATCAAGTCTTATATGTCAGTAGGTGTAAAACTGAACCATCAAAAGGCGGTATCACTTATCACCATGCTCCGGAACAAACGGATGATAGTACAGGAGAACGGCAGGAAATACACGTTCAAGCCAGACTTTCACTATTAGACCGTCTAACCTGTAATCACTTCACTTTATTCGGCAGGTCTATATATTAAGGATAAAGCGAAGCGATTGCAGAGAATGTAAAACCGCTTCACTTTATTACCGTATCCTATATATACGAAAATAAAGTGAAGTGATTATACAGACCGTACTTCATAAAAAGGTACGGGCGAAAAGAGAAATAAATATTCCAACCATTATTCAAACACTCATCTTATTATGGATATACAAACAGCAAAACAAATCAGGATAGCGGATTTTCTGTACAGTTTGGGACATTCTCCCGTCAAGCAGCAAGGTATCAACCTGTGGTATAAATCCCCGTTACGGGAAGAGACAGAGCCCTCGTTCAAAATAAATACCGAACGCAACCAATGGTATGATTTTGCAATTGGTAAAGGTGGAAATATCATTGCACTGGCACAGGAACTCTACTATTCCGACTATGTACCTTATCTTCTACAGAAAATCGAGGAACAGACTCCGCACATCCGTCCCGTATCTTTCTCTTTTGGCAAGCAGTCATTTTCCGAACCGAGTTTTCAGGAGTTGGACATTGTACAGCTGACTTCTCCTGCCCTGCTTGCCTATCTACAGGAAAGAGGGATAAACACGGCACTGGCGAAAAGAGAATGTAAGGAAGCCCGTTTCACCCACAACGGCAAACGTTATTTCGCCATTGCTTTTCCGAACATATCGGGTGGATATGAAATCCGCAACCGATATTTCAAGGGATGTATCGCACCAAAAGAAATATCCCATATCAGACAGTCAGGAAAGCCAAGGAGTGCATGTTACGTTTTTGAGGGATTTATGGATTACCTTTCCTTTCTGACCTTAAGACTGGAAAGCTGTCCGCAATCACCCGACTTCGACAGACAGGATTACATAGTTCTTAATTCCGTAGCCAATGTTCCCAAGGCACTCTATCCGTTGGGAAGCTATGAGCGCATCCACTGTTTCTTTGACAATGACCGTGCAGGAATGGAAGCAATACAGCAAATCAGAAAGGAGTATGATGCTACCCGGTATATACGTGACGCCTCGCAAATCTACAGTGGATGTAAAGATCTGAACGAATATTTACAGAAACGAATAGCCGATAGGAAAGAGCAAGCGCAATCTGTCAAAAAGAGGAATGATACACTATCCAAGAAACCGAAAGGCTTCCGGTTATAGCCCACTATAACTACACGCTTCGCTTTCGTAGTTGTGGGCTCTCCCGAGGGGATTAGGGCTTTGCCCTAATGACCCACTCAGGGCGTTTCACCCCTGAGAACCCCGAGCAAAGAGTGACCCTCTCTTTGCAATCTCCGCTTATGGGTTACCCCTAAGAAATCTCGTGCAAATGAGAGCAGAGGCAAACTTGCTTGACCTATGCCGAATGCAGCCGAGATTCATAAAATAACCCCTCTGCGAAAGCGAGCAAAGTAAATTAATTGTAAACAAAGAAAAGAAGCTATGGCAACAAAATCAAGCATACACATCAAGCCTTGCAACATCGCATCGAGCGAGGCACACAACCGAAGGACTGCCGAGTATATGCGTAATATCGGGGAGTCCAGAATCTATGTCGTTCCCGAACTTTCCACCGATAACGAACAGTGGATAAATCCCGACTTCGGCACTCCCGAACTGCGAACTCATTATGACAATATCAAGCAAATGGTCAAGGAAAAGACCGGACGTGCCATGCAGGAAAAGGAAAGGGAACGCAAGGGAAAGAATGGAAAGATTATCAAGGTGGCGGGATGCTCACCCATCCGTGAAGGAGTATTGCTTATCAGACCGGACACCACACTGGCTGATGTACGCAAATTCGGTGAAGAGTGCCAAAGACGCTGGGGCATCACTCCGCTACAGATTTTCCTGCATAAAGACGAAGGGCATTGGCTGAACGGTCAGCCGGAAGCGGAAGACAAAGAGAGCTTCCAAATAGGAAGCAGATGGTTCAAGCCGAACTATCATGCTCATATCGTATTCGACTGGATGAACCACGAAACCGGGAAGAGCCGAAAGCTCAATGACGAGGATATGGCAACCATGCAGACCCTTGCTTCCGATATTCTGCTAATGGAACGTGGGCAGACAAAAGCTGTCACAGGTAAAGAGCATCTGGAACGAAACGATTTCATCATTGAGAAGCAGAAAGCCGAACTGCAACGTATAGAAGAAACCAAGCGACACAAGGAGCAACAGGTAAGCCTTGCCGAACAGGAACTCAAACAGGTAAAAGCTGAGATACGTACAGACAAACTCAAAAGTGCAGCTACCGATGTAGCCACTGCCATAACCAGCAGCGTAGGTTCTCTTTTCGGAAGCGGTAAGTTGAAAGAACTGGAACATAACATCGAGCAGCTACATCAGGAGATTGCCAACCGGGACAAAGCTACTGATGAATTAAAAATTCAGATGCAACAAATGCAGGAACAGCACGGCAGACAAATACGCAATCTTCAAGGAATACATAATAAAGAGATTGAAGCTAAAGACAAAGAAATATCACGGCTAAACACCCTGCTTGAAAAGGCATTATGCTGGTTCCCATTACTCAAAGAAATGCTGAGAATGGAAAAATTATGTAAACTTCCAATTTTAGGGTATCCCCTTTTAGACGGGCGCCAGTCGGCACCCGTCTAAAAAAGAATCCACAAATTTAACGATTATTATTTGCATATTGTCATGGGAAGCAGGTTTTCGTAATCCGTTCTTCCCTTTTTTAATTCTCTGAGCAGCCTGCAGAAGTAATCCCTGAAGGAGACACCTACCTGTTTGCAGGTTTCTATAAAGGTATTATAGATTGCGGAGTTCTGTATTCCTTTCACGCTTCCGAAGAACAGACTGTTCTTTCGTTGGACAGTGATTGGTCTTATCGCTCTTTCCGCCGCCATATTGTCTATTGAGTATTCTCCGTCATTTCTGTAGGCGAAGATCTGATTCCAGAAGTTCTTCAGATAGTTAAGGGCCTTGCTCATAAGTTCGCTTCGGTTCTCATCCGGATTTGCAAGCAGATCATAAAGCTCTGTCCTTATCCTATCGATGATTTCCGTCGTTTCCTTACTGTTCCTTCTGCGGTAAATCTCGTCTGCAGTAAGTTTTTCCCGGCGATAAGTATCTTCCATGCCGTATAGCTTTGCTATCTGCTCAAGGAAGATTCTTGCCTGAAGGCTTCCCTGGTCGAAGGCATACTTGAACTTAGCCCTTGCATGAGCCAGACAACAGAGATGCTCTATATCCATAAGTTCGTTGTCAAGATACATATATACGTTGTAGCCGTCGCTCTGCAGTGATTTGATTTTTGCATCACCAAGGAACTCCTTCAACACGTTTCTGTTCCTGCCTCCATGTTTCTGTACACCTTCATCATCCGTTGTATCCTCATAAAAGAAGATGACTATACGGGCCTTTCTGTTTACCAGACACCACATATAGGTCTTTCGTTTCTTATTGTAGGCGTGATAGCGGAGCCATGTCTCGTCCACATTCACGTTCGCTCCGTCCTGAAGGGCAATTTTCTTGAGGGCAGGTATCAGCTTGTTCAGCTGCATGGCACCTTTGTCGGCCCAGTTCAGCAGGTTCTGCACAGAAGTGTTCCAGTCCATATCCGACAGACGGTTTTTAGCTTCCCTGTATGCCGGTGTTGACATCTGGAAGCGGTTGAACATAAGATACGAGAGCATGTTTGCCGTAATGCTTGTACCCGGTACAATCTCATTGTAGATGTCAGCCCGGGCGTCATCTTTCATGGGAAGGAACATGCTTTCAATCCTGCCGTCGGCATGCTTTACCTTAAGCACCTCAAAGTGATGTTCCTCAATATGGCTCACAATGTTTCTTATTTTACGGTAGCTTGACGATATTACAACAGAACCCTCAGGAAGCATTGTATAATCGGACTTGTGTATTATCGGGGTGCCTACACAGTTCTTGTTGTATCTCATCCCTTTTCTATACGGTCTTTCCTTGGAATGAGGAGTGGCCGGAGTATCCTGCGCGTCACATGATGCGGCAGAGTCTGACTGTGGAACTTCACCAGCCGGAGCAGTGGGAGTTCCGTCAAAGTCATCCTTGTCGTCATGCTTTCCTTTTACGACCTTTTTGCGGTCAATGCCTTTAAGGCTTTTGGATGAAGCGTAAGTCTGGTTATTCATAAGTGAAAGACGCTCGACAAGGGCATTATGCTTCTTCTCAAGCTTTCTGTATTCCTTGTCGCGGAGCTTGTATTCAAGAACAACCTTCTCTGCATTGCTGTTTGCCTCAAGCAAGGCTTTCAAAAGAGAGGCATTCTCACGTTTGACTTCCTTCAGGTCTTTTCCTATTTCATCAAGTCGTGCTATCATTTCATCAAGCTGCCTGCTCTTTTTCTGATTCTCCTCAAACAGGAACAGGGCGAACCTCTTTATCTGCTCATCATCCATACCTTCAAGGGGTGTATGCTCCTTTTCGGGTCTGTTCATCATCTCTTCAAGATGCTTGCGTCTGAGTGTATTTTCTATGAGTTCTTCCAGTTCCATGTTCTCTAATATTTTATGTAAAGATACTCATTTTCAATGAGATATACAAATATTTAGAGAATTTTTATCGCTGATTGTCAGAGTTTTATCTTTAAATTCTTATACTCGTTATTACTGGAGTTTCAAGTATCGTGACCAGGTCTTTCCAGTCTATCTTATACACTGTCACATCGTCCTTGCGCTCTATCCTCATGAACCTGTAGCCCTTTATGAAGGACTTCTCATGAAGATAATAGGCATTGCGCTCATAGTGTATCATGCGAACCTTGCGCTGGTCTTTAGACATGAACATGTAAACATCGCCGTTCATCGGGTCACGGTGGTACCTGCCGCGGATTATCTCACATATACGCTGAGCCTTGCATCTCATATCATGAAGCTCAGGAAGGTAGTAGAAGTTGTGAAGACCGTTGATGCTCAGCATAAGCCCTCCAGTTTCTCTACCAGCGTTTTCAGCCCCTGATAGTCTAAGCCTTTCTTCTGAATGCACAAGCCCTCACGGGTTCTTATCGTTACCATGATACTTCCTTTATGGGGAGTTGTACGTTTGGGCTTGTCTTTAGCAACCTCCTGCCGTTCTTCATTGCCTGTCCGAATCAGCTCTTCCGGAATTCCTTCAACTTCTACAGATACAACCTTTTTCTGTGTCTTCTTGAACCAGTCATAGAATGCCGTGTATGGAATATTGTTGCCAATGCAGAACGAGTTGATGGAAACTCCATTGGGCTCACCCTCGGTTTTGTAGAGGAACCACAGTCTTTCAAAATCTTTTTCGCTAAACATAATCTTTCGAGTTTTAAGTTTAGCACGAAGGTATGCGAAAGAGACATGCTAGTCAATACGCCAATTTTGGAAGCTTACAAAAATTATGCTATGTCACTGGTTTTACCAAGGGGATGGTTGATTCTCTTTTATACAAAAAGGAAGCTCTCAGATGTAGTGGAAAAATCTATTCCGAAGAATATAGACAGAGATTTGAAACAAAAAATGTAATTTTCAAAATTGAACGAAGCCCGATCGATAAGAATAAATTGATGCTGACTATAAACCAACAGCCAATCAGCGAATGGTTCAAAGAACAATGGGAGAAGTTACAGCAGCATCTGCGTAACTCAGTGCAGAAAGAACAAAAATCCAGAGGATTCAGGATGTAATATAGAGAAGTACAATTCATCATGGATTGTACTTCTATCGTAATATATAGTACAAAATCTAAGTTGTCTAACTATTCTAAAGTAAAATAAGCAATAAAAGAATATCTTATTCACTATTAATATACCATATTGTCAATATCTTTCCCTCATTTAGTCAATCGTATCTTTTCGTGGTAGAAATAATTTACGATAACCGGCTTGCCTTTTTCCGAGCGCCCGTAAGGCAAATCATTTATTCTATATGGAAACCCCTGTGCCTTGGCGTATTGGGAAATGTCCTGTTCCAATGCCTGCCAGTAATCAAGCCTCTTTTTGTTGTATATTTCTTCGTATAACGGAAAGAGGTCGGGATGCTTCTCACGGATATACGTCATTATCCCTCCCTTGAACTGCCCGCGCAGATTCAGGTTTTCGAGCCATATCAAATCGGCATATCCTTTCACTTTCTCGATAATCGCCTTCATATCGGTTATTCCGGGGAATATGGGCGATACAAAACACACGGTACGGATGCCCGCCTCATAGACCTGACGCATTGCGTTCAGACGACGTTCTATGCTCACGGCATTGTCCATATCCGTACGAAAACGCTCGTCAAGCGTATTGACCGACCATGACACCGTTACTTTGGGAAAACGCTTCAACAGGTCGAGGTCGCGCAGGACAAGGTCGGACTTAGTGCATATCATAATCTCGGCGTTGCTCCCACGCAGCTCTTCGAGCAGCCTGTGGGTACGGCAAAATTGCTCCTCATACGGGTTGTAACCATCCGTCACGGAACCTATCACAATGCGCTCTCCGTCATATTTGTGCGGATTGGCTATCGGTTTCCAGTTCTTCACGTCCAGAAATGCACCCCACGGTTCTGTATGCCCGGTGAATCGTTTCATAAACGATGCGTAGCAATACTTACAGGCGTGGGGACAGCCCACGTAAGGGTTGACCGAATATCCTCCGACCGGCAGTGAGGATTTGGTCATAACGCTCTGTACGTCTATTTCTTTGATTATTTCGGTATTCATTGTAAGCGTTTTGTAAATTGTTCCGGCAGTTCCTGAATCATCCTTTCTTCGCCCATTATAGGCAGCAAATCCTCTTTCATAAACACGGGGACGCCCTGTGTTTGGGCTTGGTCGGCAATGTGAAGCACCCATTCGGGACGGGAATCCACTTTGCCTTTCCGATGTCCGGTCTCCGTACCTATGACAATCCAGTCGATACCCTCGAAATCTATATCGCCGATTTCATCGAAAATAGGTTCGAAAGTGACATGGTAGTGCTTGGCCTTGATATTTCTTTTCAAATCGTCTAGCCGCTTTTTTTCGGAATTGCGCGTGACGGTCACGCCCATCCATACATTCTCGTCATCTGTAGAGAAACTGATCTTGTCCGGACATTTCGTAAGGAATATATAAGCGTGTTGCGGATTGCTTTTCATTCGTCTGAATATTTCCGCATTCCATTCAGGCTTCCAATCGGAGAAATCGCTCATTCCGGTCATCAGCCATACGTGAGGCTTGGGCGTGTCGATGATACGCAGCTTTCGCACCATATATTCCGGTACGGAGAAGTCGTCCGTAATATGGAAACGGCGGCAGTTGTTACGGGCATAGCAGTAGCTGCACCCGATGGAGCAGCCTACCACTATGTTCATATTCTTTATCAGGGATTTTATACAGATAGTCATCTGCTTAGAGTTCCTTTTTAGAATCATTTCGGAGAGACTTTCCATTTTACCGGTTCTTTCAGTATGATTCCGTCAGTGGCATCCTCCTGTGAGAATGTATTGCTGCAATATTGTATGCAGAGCATGAGGAGCGGAGTCGTTCCGTTGTTACGGACACTTCGTTTTCCTGCAGGAGATACCCTGACAACGCTACCTTCTTCCACTGGGAACACTGTTCCGTCTACTTGAAATTCACCTTTACCGGAGAGGAAAAAATAAAGTTCCTCATGACTCTTGTGACTATGCAGAAATCCGGTTTCTGTACCCGGGGCGAATGACTGGAAAGAAAACTCGCTTCCCGTAGTTCCGAGAGCGGTGCTGCAGAATACTTTTCCGGGAATTTTCACATCCGGGCCAAGCTGAAGTTCGTATTCATTCAGTTCATTCAACTTACCGACACTGATCGCGGCGAAATTCTGTTCTACCGCGATTTTCCTAATCTTTTTCATCTTTCTAATATTTTGAAATGATTGTTTATACAGTTATTTAAGTGTTATGCTTTCTCCGTCTTCCGGTATAATCAGTCGGCTCATATCCGTCCCGTGATGGCGAGCTTCGTTGCGAAGGATGGCACGGGTGGTCTGGCAATGATCGATGGCATCCATGTGTACGGTAATCAGCTTGATGTGTGGGGGGAGTGTGTCAAGCATCGCCATTACTTCCTGTTCATTGGGGATGATACAACCGTCCGTCTTAGAGAATTCGGGGAATACCGCACCGCCACTGTTCACCACAATATAATTAGGACGATACTTTTCCACGGTAGCAAGAGTACATTCTTCCCATTTGCAATCGCCCATGATATAAATAGTCGGAAGCCCTTCGGACATCAGCACATAGCCCGAAACAGGTCCCATCATCTGGCCTATCTGACCGAAACCGTGATGGCCAATAGCACGGTGGATGGTCAGATGACCTAAGGTTATGCTCTCTTCAATCGCTTCTACATTTGAGAAACCATCTTTCAGGATGGCGGCCTTATCTTGTGGCTGGGTGTAGAAAGGAATGTCTTTCGGCAAATGCTGCTTTACACTTGGTTCGTAATGGTCGATGTGGTTGTGGGTGAGCAGTACCATATCAACACCTTCAGTAATGTCGCTAATAGGCATTACGAGATGTACCCTCGGATTCTTATATACACCGAGAGCTGATTGCAGGGTTCCTTTGTCGGCAAATACGGGGTCAATAAGAATGGTATGTCCTGCATAGTTGATTTTCAAGGTGGCACTGCGTACCAACCGAATAATTGCTTTTTCGTTCATGATGTTATGTTTTGTATTATTTTTCGGGTACAAAGTTCGAAAGGATATCCCAATGTCTCTATGCCTTAAAAACAGGAATATATGCCATTTTGATAAAAGAATGATGTATATTTGCAGAAAGCAAAAAACAAGAGTGATGAAAGCTATAATCAATCCCGAAAGACTTGTAAGCGTTCCGTTCAATAAAACGCAATGTGGCGTAGACTTCTACATTAACACAGGCGAAAGCAAGGACATCTGTGGTGTCTTGACCGAGCATAAGGCGTTTAAGACAGATTTTTTCAGCTTCTATTTCTTTCGTCGTGCCAATGGATATTTGTTGCTGAACTTCCGAAAAGTGGAGTTACGGGATGGTATGGTGCTGCTTTTGTCGCCGCACCAGCAACAGGAATGGCACGTGAACGAGGTAGAACTAGATTACACTTTTCTTATTTTCCGCGAAGACTTTATGCGCACGTTCATTGCTGACAAGTTCTTCGTATATCGGCTGTTGTA
>ENA-UEQL01002228-UEQL01002228.1-human-gut-metagenome-genome-assembly--contig:-NODE-2228-length-13004-cov-10.677729_pt1 | contig 13004 bp, 9 predicted proteins | sample MGYA00242905_ERZ507926 | MGnify/ENA primary metagenome ERZ507926 (study PRJEB26167, sample SAMN06115531) | human gut metagenome | host: Homo sapiens | place: China:Henan | collected 2015-09-09...
CAGCGTTTACGCCACATATAAAAATATTAGATACGATCCATGGACTGCGATCGCAGAGTTTGTAGATAATTCGACACAGAGTTACTACGACAACAGCAAGAAACTCAATGCGACTAAGTACTGGGATGGGCTTACTGTTGATATCGAATATAAACGCGATAAAGTTAGTGGCGATCATCTTATCATAAAAGATAATGCTTATGGCATGGATTTTCACGATTTTCAGCGGGCCATTATGTTGGATAGTCCTCCAAGGAGAAAATCCCGCAGCGAATTTGGAATGGGATTAAAAACTGCTGCGTGTTGGTTTGGGAAATGCTGGAGTGTTGAATCTGTCGCTCTCGGCTCTGGTATAAAATATAGAACCACTGTAGATGTCGAAGCTCTGAGTAAATACAAAAATGAAGAGATTACTGTAGAAGAAATCCCGTGTAGCAAAAAAGAACACGGAACGATTGTTACGATTTGGAATTTAAATCGCACGCTTTCTGGAACACAAATCGGAAAAACTAAAGATCAGTTGCGAGGAATGTACCGGACTGATTTGCGCTCAGGCGAAATAAAAATTCTCTACAATGGTGTTGGATTAGTTTACGAGACTCCCAAGGTACTTACTGAAGTTTTGCCCGATGGCAGTGAAAAGGTATGGAAAAAGAACATTGATATTTCTTTTGACTTTAATGGAGAGAGCAAACGCATTTACGGGTTTGTCGGTCTCCTGGATGAGGGCAGTACGTCAGGCGCAGGATTTACTCTAATTCGGTATGGTCGTGTTATTGTTGGTGGCTACGAAAATGGATATAGGCCTGAAGAGATATTCGAAAAATCCAACTCTTATGTCTATCAGAGACTCTTTGGAGAGTTGAATCTTGATGGATGGAAAGTAACGCAGACTAAGGACGCTTTCGATTTATATGGTGGGTTGGAGGATGTATTAATTGAAAAATTAAAAACTGAGTGTGAGGATTATAGAAAAAAGGCTAAAGAATACCGTAAACGCCCGCTCGGTTTCAGACAAGTTGTATTTGTCGTACAACTCCTCATCAGTCCAAGGCTTTGAGAAATCTTGAAGAGGGACAAATTGAAACTTATCTTTTGAGATATTGATTGATGTTAATGCTTGCAACAATAAGAAACGCACAAATTTAGTTTGCATATACTGGCGTAGGTTATTCGCAGCCTGTGCATTGCCTAAACTTCCAATACACAAATAAGTTTCTGTGCAGACTTCATTCGGTGCTAATACTTTCAATGTGGAAATAACAGTATATTTTCCGTCAGAAGCAGGCTTATTGCCTCCCGACATGGCTTTCGTCATCATCACCTTGTAGCGCAAAAGCAGATTATCTCTATCGGTTATATCCTTTTGGCTAATGTACGACTGTCCATTCAATGAATACAAAATACAATCACCCGCCCTATGCTGTGGGTGTCCAATCTCTTTGCTCAACAAATTAAAGCAATTACGGGAATGTACCCAAGTATCCAATGTATTCTCTTTCTTCGTTCTAATTGTATTGATGATATTAACTGCTGTATTATCCCTAACAAACACATCGTATGCGTTCAATGGTCGCACTGCTTCAGATACAATTTTATCTCCTACGCGATTGACAACCTTGCAGGCTTTCTGATAATCAGACCTCCACAAAAAGTAGTTCACACCGCCGGCTATTATAACACCGGGAAAACAATCTGCACTATTTGCAAAATCTACGATTGTCGAGATATGCCCCGATTGCAACATCTCTTTGCGGAACTCATCTAATCCTTTTCCACCAGCAAACCAACGGGACGGAATAATCATACATAGGTAGCGTGGATTGAGTTTAATGGCATTCTGTACAAAGTATTGGTATATTGGCATTGCGCTCGAACCTGTACCGCCACCATCATTTAGTTGGTACGGCGGGTTGCCGATGATTACATCAAATTGCATATTGTAGATTTCGTTAAATGGTTGATGAATAAAAGGATAGGCGTAGTTCTCTCGCTTCTCGCCTCGTTGATAGACCTCTTCATTTGCCCCGCAGCAAGTGCAACGCCCGTCTTTCCCAAGGTGTCGCAAGCGTTGAAAATAGACCATACCATCTGCCGTGGGCATAGTTGCCACCGAGTATTGACTATTGGCTCGTTTGGTACAATAGAGTGTACGGCGGCTCATCTCGGCAGTGAGTTGCGTCAGTGCTATACCGAAGACTTGCTTTTGCAAGATATGGTTGACACGCTCTTGCAAATCGGGGATAGTGGTTTCCAATCCGCGAATAAGGCGTTTGGTTATCTCTCGCAAGAAAACACCGCTCTTGCTGCAAGGGTCTAAAAAGCGCGTGTTGGGATTGGAGAACAAGTCCTGCGGGAGCAAGTCGAGCATTTGGTTGGCTAACTCAGGAGGCGTAAAGACCTCATCGCTACTCAGATTGGCTAAGCAGTTGAGAATGTCGGGGTTGTAGTCGTGTGTATCCATATTTATTGCTATTTGTAGTCCGCCAAATGGGATATTACTCCTCCGTTAATAGCGGTTAATGGCTCGTTAATTCTTTCTTTTTTGTCCCGAATGTAGCGAATGTTCGAGTGCATTATCGGGTGTCGTTGGAATGATTAGAATGTAGAAAATAGAGTTGGGTGTAGTGTACAGGGGAAAAGGCTTGTATCGGCCGGTCAAACTGCTGCGGTTCGCCCTGCTCGTCAAAAAGTGAGTATTGGTGCTTTTTCTCCACCAAGAAATTGAAGCGAAAATCGCATCGGCTCACCTGCTCTCCGATAAAAGTCCATTCGCTAAACACGATGGGCGTACCATCGGAGCAACAATAGGTGAGCGCATCACCACAGATAATGTTGCGCTCAAGCAAAAAACGGATAGTACGCAAGAACGCATTGTCTTGTGTCTCCGAATCAAAAGACGAATGTATATCGGGGAAAGTGTGGCAATACTGCTCTGCCACATAGTTGTAGAGGCGTTGGCGGCAAGCCTCGGTATTATCCGCCATCAGTTCCACGCCATAGATACTCGCCACCGCACGGCAGGTATTGAGTTGGTATGCAGACAGACTGTTTCTGCTCAAGCGACTGACAGCCTGCATCTTACGACGGAGTATCTCTATCAAGAAATTGCCATCGCCGCATGCCGGTTCCAAGAAACGCGAGTCAAGACGCTCCGTTTCGGTCTGCACCAAATCGAGCATCGCTTTTACCTCACGCTCCGCCGTGAAGACCTCGCCATGGTCTGCTACACGCTGTTTTGACTTCACCTGGCTACTATGCGCAGGCAAAGAGGACTGGGGGTTGTTCATTGCACAACAATATGCGCAACGCCACTTATCAGAGAGTACGAGTCAGGCAAATACCTTGGAGTATGGGCATAAGAAAAGCGTGTGGCTTTCCTTATGATACTCCTGGGTAATTGCCGTAACCCGTATATGATATAAGTTCAGCCCACGCTACAGCGCGGGCGTTCACTGAACTTATTCAAACCATATACTACTAAAAACGGCAATTTTTGGAGTATCTCGAATAAATAGCAAACGCTACAAATAAGGGGTGATATGTTTTCAGCCCCGCCGTTGCACCCCATTCATCGGCAAGGTCTGTTTTCGCATTGCTTCGTTAAGCAATCGTTCGGATTGCAAAGATACTAAATATATTGCGTAAGCACGACAAAACACCTGCTCGGGCAACGGATTATTGAAATTTTGGTACGAAAATTGCTGATTATTTGTGTAAACGAAAAAAAAATAGTATCTTTGCAGGCTCATTTCGTAAGATGAAGAAAAAGTGTCTTTTCATATTGTTGATTAGCGTACTCCTCACAGGCTGCGGGGAGTATCAGAAGTTGCTAAAATCAACCGACCCCGAGTTGAAATACCAAAAAGCGTTGTCCTATTTCAACGACAAAGAGTATGTGAAAGCACAGACCTTGCTCGACGATGTGTCGTCATACTACCGCGGAACGGAGCGCAGCGAAGATGTGCTGGCATACTTAGCCCGCAGTTATATGGGGCAGAAAGACTACACCTCGGCTGCCGACTACTACCAAGCCTACATCCGCAACTATCCCAAAGGCAAGTACGCCATCGAGGCACGCTTCCAGTTGGGACATTGCTACTACTTAGACTCGCCCGATGCACGGCTCGACCAAGAAATCACCAAGAAAGCCATTCAGTCGTTTACAGAGTTCGTAGAGTTGTACCCCGATAGCCCTTATGCCGAACAGGCATACACCGAGATGGGCGAGATGTACGACAAACTGGCGCAGAAAGAGTACCTCAACGCCAAACTCTACTACAACCTCGGTTCGTACTTGGGCAACAACTATCTGAGTTGCGAGATTGTAGCCAAGAACGCACTCAAGACCTATCCGAGCAACTCATATCAAGAGGAGTTGAACTGGCTCATCCTGCAAGCGAAATACCAGCAAGTGCTGATTTCGTATGAGGAGAAGAAATTGGAACGCGCACGCGATACGCAAGACGAGTACTATAGTTTTATCACCGAGTACCCCGACTCGAAACACCGTTCGGCAGCCGACAAGATACTCAAAGACATCAAAAAAATTACCAAAGAATAACCGTTTGTGCGCAATGCACAACACACAATAGAAACTTATAAAAACAACAAAGATATGGATTTCAAACAATCAAGAGCACCCAAGAACACGATTACTCGCGACATGAACCAACTGGTAGAGCCCGTAGGCAATGTGTACGAGACCGTGGCTATCATTGCTAAGCGTGCGAACCAAATCAGTGTAGCCCTCAAGAAAGAGTTAGACGCCAAACTGCAAGATTTCTCTACTCCGCAGCAAGACTCGCTCGACGAGACCTACGAGAACCAAGAGCAAATAGAGATTTCGCGTACCTACGAGCGTCTGCCCAAACCGACCCTTATGGCTACCGAGGAGTTCATCGAGAACGACTTGGTTTACAAGAGCGGCAACAAAGACGATGCACTGAAATAAGCACCGAGTGTGCGTTTATGCTCGCCGGCAAACACATATTAGTAGGTATCAGCGGTGGTATCGCAGCCTACAAATCGCTCGAACTGATACGCCTGCTACGCAAAGCGGGCGCAGAAGTGCGAGTAACAACTACCAAGAACGCCTTGAAGTTCGTTACGGAATTGACCTTGCAGACCCTCTCGGGCTACAAGGTCTATTCGGATGTATTTGCCGCTATCAATGAGCATAGCACCGAGCATATCTCCCTACCCGATTGGGCTGACCTTATGGTCATCGCTCCCGCTACGGCCAATGTATTGGGCAAGATGGCGCACGGCATTGCCGATGATGCACTGACCACCACTTTCTGCGCAATGCGCAAACCCGTAGTGGTGGCTCCCGCCATGAACGACAAGATGTATCTCTGCCCCGCCACGCAAGAGACTATGCGCCTGCTGTCGCAGTGGGACAACATCACTATGCTCGATTGCGCCGTGGGCGAGTTGGCTTGCGGTACGAGTGGCAGAGGGCGAATGCAAGAACCCGCCGCTATCTACGAGGCAATAGGCTATGCGCTGACGCCCAAAGACCTACGCGGCAAACGCATACTCATCACCGCCGGCCCCACGCAAGAGAAGATCGACCCCGTGCGCTATATCAGCAACTACTCTACAGGCAAGATGGGCTACGCCTTGGCGCACGAGTGCCGGTGCCGCGGAGCGGAAGTGGTGGTAGTAGCCGGACCGACGCAATATCGTCCGACCAACATCGAACTATTCGAGCAAAGTCCCGCGCTCCGTATCATCGACATCCGTTCGGCCCAAGAGATGTACGAGGCATGCGTGCAGGAGTTCCCCGCCTGCGATATGGCTATTCTCTGCGCTGCGGTAGCCGATTTTACTCCGCAAAACACCGCCACACAAAAAATCAAGAAACAAGCGGGGCAAGACACACTCTGCCTCACACTCCAAAAGACGCCCGACATAGCCGCAGCCCTCGGGCAACGCAAGTCAGCCCGACAAACGCTCATCGGCTTTGCACTCGAGACGCAAAACGAGGAAGCCAACGCCCTGCACAAGATGACCTCCAAGGGATTGGATATGATTGTGCTCAACTCGCTCCAAGATGCCGGTGCCGGCTTTGGTTGCGACACCAACAAGGTAACTATCTACCGCTCCAACGGCGAACAGACCGCCTACCCTCTCGAATCCAAATCCACAGTGGCAAAGCACATCATCAACGCCGCTCTCCCCCTCCTCAACGCCGCCATTCTCCGCTAAATCTCCCATAGCCTCCCCAAAAATCCCCCCCAAAAAAAGTACCCACAACCATTATGCATTATGCATTATGTATTGCGCATCGTGCATTTTAGTATCATTTTGTCAAATTCATTATCTAAAGAAATAGTCGAACTCTTGTCGAGACCTCATCGAAACCTAAAGCCAATCTAACCAATATCATTTTGCAAAGCAAAACACTCGATTTGCTTTCAAAATGCTAATCACAGCACAAGGCAAAAAAGTCGCCCTCTATTAGCATCCCCTCGCTAAATTTCCCCTTTCTCCCTCACATTATGCATTGTGCATTATGCATTTATCATTATGCATTACACCAAAAAGGCCGCCCGACACTTGTCAGGCAGCCCTTGGGCAGATAGCAATCTCCTAAAAATAAGAAACGCTATATCGATTAGTCTTTTTTGAGGAAACCGAACAACCCCTTCTTCTTGGTCTCAGCGGTAGCATTCTCCTCTGCGGTCTCTTCAGCGGCAGCAGGTGCTTCGTTGCTCTGCTCGGGAGTCCACTCCTGACGCTCCTCTATGGTGCCGAGTTGCTCTTGGATATAGTTGATTACATCTTGTAGTCCCTCGGTAAAGTGAGCAAAATCCTCTTTGTAGAGGAACAATTTATGTTTCTCAAACTGTGGAACCTCAGTTTCGCCTGCGGCTTTCTTCTTGCTCTCTGTAATGCAGAGATACAAATCCTCATTACGCGCTTTGCGTACATCTAAATAGTAGATGCGCTTCCCCGCCTTCACAGAACGAGAGTAAACAATCTCCGGTTCTTTTCTGTCTTCAAATCTACGATTTTCCATCTTTGAATAGTTAGTATTGAAATTATCGGCTGCAAAATTACTGCTTTTTTTGCATAGTACAAAATTTTTGTGTAATTTTGCGGATAATTTGTGCGATAGGCTGCGGAGGCGGCTACATGCACATCACGAGAAAGTAAAAATAAAAGAATGATCAACAGAACATTGGTGCGAACGCGTATCGTACAGACGCTATTCGCCTACTATCAAGACGGAGACAAGACATTGCTCACCGCACAGAAAGAGTTGCAAAAGAGTTTTGCCAACACCTACGACCTGTACATGGTGTTGCTCGACTTTGTGAATGAACTGACGAGTTATGCGGAGTCGCAGATACAGCAGGCGGAAGGGCGTGCGAAAGTGTTGCACAAAGAGTATGTTCCTAATCGCCGTTTTGTACACAACCGATTGGCGCAACAGTTGTTCGACAACCGTGCATTGCGCAACTGGCTGGACGAGAACCATCTTGACTGGAATGCTGGTATGTGCGCCACTACGGCTGTCCACCGCCAACTGCTCGAAAGCAACCTCTACCGAGAGTATATGTCGGCACCCGATTGCACCTACGAAGACGACAAGAAAATCTGGCGTAAGATTTTTGAAACCATCATCCCCGGCAACGAAGCGTTTATCGATGCACTCGATGCTATGGAAGTGGCGTTAGATGGTGCCAACTGGACAACCGATGTGGATATCGTTTTGAGTTATGTAATCAAAACCATCAAACGCTTCAAAGAATATTCTACCCCCGACCAAGAACTGCTGCCGATGTTTGACAAAGAAGAAGAATTGCGCTTTGCCAACGACTTGCTGCGCTATGCCGTTCAAGGCCATGAGGAGTACGAGCAATTGATCAACGCACACCTCAAGAACTGGGATGCCGACCGTATCGCCTATATGGACCGAATCATCCTTGAGGTGGCACTGGCTGAGATTCTCAATTTCCCCAACATCGCATTAGAAGTGTCGCTCAACGAGTACATCGAGTTGGGCAAAGAGTACTCGGGCGAGAAGAGTTACCTGTTTATCAACGGAATCTTAAACGAGATCCTGCGCGAGATGAAACACGACAACTCGCTGGTAAAAGCAGTAACGCTGAAATAATTCCCTATCTTATTTAAGGTGTATGCAGGCGCAAAGCCAATGCACCACACCCAAAAACCGAAAATCACTAACCCCTAAGCAAAGAGGATATGAATACAACACAACTTATGAATCGGGCGGCAGATAACATCCGTATATTGGCTGCTGCAATGGTAGAAAAAGCAAAAAGCGGACACCCGGGCGGTGCTATGGGTGGCGCGGATTTTATCAATGTGCTCTATTCTGAGTTCTTGGAATACGACCCCGAGAATCCCGAGTGGGAAGCACGCGACCGCTTCTTCCTCGACCCGGGACACATGGCGCCGATGCTCTATGCACAGTTGTGTATGGCGGGCAAGTACTCGATGGCAGACCTGCAGACGCTTCGCCAATGGGGCAGCGTAACGCCCGGGCATCCCGAGCGCGACCTACAACACGGCATTGAGAACACCTCGGGTCCTCTCGGACAAGGGCATACCTTCGCCGTAGGTGCTGCTATCGCTGCCAAATGGATGAATGCACGCTTCGGAGCCATCCACAACCCGACAATTTACACTTTTATCTCCGATGGCGGTGTGCAAGAGGAGATTTCGCAAGGCGCAGGACGAATGGCCGGTTTCCTCGGATTGAACAACCTGATTATGTTCTACGACTCCAACGAGGTGCAACTATCCACCGACTGTCGCGAGGTTACGGCGGAGAATGTAGCAGCCAAATACGAGGCATGGGGTTGGTTCGTACAAGAGATTCAGGGCAATGACCCCGACGCTATCCGCGAGGCACTGACCCGCGCAAAAGCCGAGCAACAACGCCCGAGCCTAATCATCGGACATACCACGATGGGCAAAGGTTGCGTTACCGCCGACGGGGCTAACTTCGAGGGCAAATGCTCGACCCACGGACAGCCGTTGAGCAAGTCGGGCGCATCGTTTGAGGCTACAGTCAAGCACCTTGGCGGCGACCCCGAGAACCCGTTTGCTATCTTCCCCGAGGTACAAGAGATGTACGATGCGCGTGCGGCACAACTGCGCGAGATTGCCAACCAACGCTACGAGAAATACTACGAATGGAAGCAGGCTAACCCGCTGGCTGCCAACGAATACGAGACATTTATGAGTGGCGAAACACCCTGTATCGACTGGAGCGAGATTGTCCAGAAGCAAGGTGCTGCCACCCGCAACGCATCGGCTACCGTACTCGGTTATCTGGCTGAGAATGTGGGCAATATGATTGTCTCGTCTGCCGACCTATCGAACTCCGACAAGACCGACGGCTTCCTCAAAAAGACCCACGCCATTCATCGCGGCGACTTCACCGGACAGTTCCTGCAAGCAGGCGTGAGCGAACTGACTATGGCTTGCGTTTGTATCGGTATGGCACTCCACGGAGGTATCATCCCCGCGTGCGGTACTTTCTTTGTCTTCAGCGATTATATGAAACCCGCCGTGCGTATGGCGGCGTTGATGGAGATACCGGTTAAGTTTATCTGGAGCCACGATGCGTTCCGTGTGGGCGAGGACGGACCTACCCACGAACCTGTAGAGCAAGAGGCACAAATTCGCCTAATGGAGAAACTGCACAATCACTCGGGCAAGCCGTCAATGTTAGTTCTGCGCCCCGCCGATGCCGAAGAGACCACTATGGCTTGGCGATTGGCAATGGAGAACACCGCTACGCCTACGGCACTGATTCTCAGCCGACAAGACATTGCGCCTGTACCCAATACCAACCTCGAAGGTTTCCGCCGCGGAGCCTATATCGTCAGCAAAGATGAGAACCCGCAAGTGGTGATGTTGGCATCGGGTAGCGAAGTCAGCACCCTCATGGCAGGTGCCGAACTCCTCCGCGCAGAAGGCATCCGCCTGCAAATCGTCAGCGTTCCGAGCGAAGGTCTCTTCCGTCAGCAATCCAAAGAATATCAGAACGAAGTCCTCCCTCAAGGCATCAAGCGTTTCGGTTTGACTGCCGGTCTGCCATGTACCCTCGAAGGCCTCGTTGGCGAGAACGGCAGCATCTGGGGCTTACCCAGTTTCGGCTTCTCCGCCCCCTACAAAGTCCTCGACGAGAAACTCGGCTTCACCGCCCAAAATGTCTATGAGCAAGTGAAAAAGTTACTCTACTAAAAACAGACCTCTAAAAATCAAAATCAATTAGTGTTGTATTTGTAACTAGAAATATAAGAAATGAAGAATAATGTAATTCTACTTTTTATATGCTTGCTACTAACAAGTTGTATGACTTCTAAGTACGCACAAAAAATGCAATCTCTCCAGATTGGTATGACACCCAATCAAGTAATTGCAATTATGGGTAGTCCACAATCAACAAGTGCAAAAGACAATAGTTTATATTATGTATATAGTGCCACATGCTATAATGGTTTATTTTTGTACACAAAAGACAACTATGTCAAATTTGTTGATGGTCATGTAGTTAGTTTTGGAGAAGTTGACGATTTTGATTCTATTAAAGACAACAAAATTAAAGTTTCCGTTGATAACAAGACAACTACAAAAACGATTACATCTAATCAAGAGGATGCTTGGAATAAACTGCAGCAACTAAAAAAAATGCTGGATAGTGATTTAATCACTGAAGAAGAGTTTCAAAACAAAAAGAAAGAAATTATAGATTCCCTGTAATTAGTATTTGCAGTGGTAAGAGTTTCTTCGACATAAAAAGTCAATAAATATGGACTACAACTTTACGGAGATTGAACGGAAATGGCAATCTCAATGGGAAAAAGAAGGTACATACAAAGTCAGCAATCATAGCGACAAGCCGCACTACTATGTGCTGGATATGTTCCCTTACCCGAGCGGGGCGGGACTGCATGTGGGGCACCCGCTCGGCTATATCGCCAGCGATATCTACAGTCGCTACAAGCGTCTGAAAGGTTTCAATGTGTTGCACCCGATGGGTTTCGACTCGTATGGGTTGCCCGCTGAGCAGTACGCTATTCAGACAGGGCAACACCCCGAGAAGACCACGATGGCGAACATCGCGCACTATGTGGAGCAGTTGCGTAAGATTGGCTTCTGCTACGATTGGGATCGCGAAGTAAAGACTTGCGACCCTTCGTTCTACCGCTGGACACAGTGGGCATTCGTGCAGATGTTCCACTCCTACTACGACACCACCTTGCAGAAAGCGCAACCTATCGCCCGCCTTATCGAGCGTTGGGAGCAGAACGACCCCACTTGGGCTACCCTGAGCGAGCAAGAGCAACAGGAACGACTGATGCACTACCGTATCGCCTATTTGGCAGACACGAAGGTGAACTGGTGTCCTGCCTTGGGTTGCGTGTTGGCAAATGATGAGGTCAGCGAAGGTTTGAGTGTGCGTGGCGGTTATCCTGTGGAACAACGCGTGATGCGCCAGTGGAACTTGCGCGTCAGTGCGTATGCACCTCGTCTGTTGGAGGGGCTGGAGCGTATCGATTGGACCGACAGCCTCAAAGAGACCCAACGCAACTGGATTGGGCGCAGCGAGGGTGCAGAGATGCAGTTTGCTATCAAAGGGCAGGACGAACCGTTCACTATCTTCACCACCCGCGCGGACACCGTCTTCGGTGTTACATTTATGGTCCTCGCGCCCGAGAGCGAATATGTCAGCCGTGTGGTTATGCCCGAGCAGAAAGCCGAAGTGGAGGCGTACCTCGATATGGTGAAACACCGCACGGAGCGCGAGCGTATCTCCGACCGCCGAGTAACGGGTGTATTCACGGGTTCGTATGCCATCAACCCGCTCACACAAGCCGAGATACCTATCTACATAAGCGACTATGTATTAGCAGGTTACGGCACGGGAGCCATTATGGCAGTGCCGGCGCACGATAGTCGCGACTATGCTTTCGCCAAGCATTTCAACCTGCCTATCGTGCCTCTGATTGAGGGTGCCGACGTCAGCGAGCAGAGTTTCGACGCCAAAGAGGGCGTGATGATTAACTCCGGTTTCTTGAACGGTCTGCAAGTGAAAGAGGCGATTGCGAAGATGAAAGAGTACATCACCAACACGGGTATCGGTCGCGTGAAGGTGAACTATCGTCTGCGTGATGCGGTGTTCAGTCGCCAACGCTATTGGGGTGAACCCTTCCCCATCTACTACAAACACGGTATGCCCTATACGCTGCCGGAGGAGTGTCTGCCGTTGCTGTTGCCCGAGGTGAGCAACTTCAAGCCTACCACTACGGGCGAACCGCCGCTGGGCAATGCACAGTGCTGGGCATGGGATGAGCAGAATAGAAAGGTGGTAGATAAATCGCTCATCGATGATAAGACCATCTTCCCGCTCGAACTCTGCACGATGCCCGGTTTTGCAGGGTCGTCGGCATACTACCTCCGCTATATGGACAACCACAACGACCAAGCCCTCGTCGGCAAAGAGGCGAACGACTATTGGCGTCAAGTGGACTTGTACCTCGGCGGAACGGAGCATGCTACGGGACACCTTATATATAGCAGGTTCTGGAACAAGTTCCTTTACGACCTGGGCTATATCTGCGAGGACGAACCGTTTAAGAAACTCATCAACCAAGGCATGATTCAGGGGCGGTCGAATTTCGTCTATCGCCTCATCGGCAGTCAGAACACTTATGTCTCGTTTGGGCTTATCAACACGCCCGAGTACAAAGACAAGGTGCAGCCGATACATGTGAATGTAAACATCGTGAGCAACGACATTCTCGACATCGATGCCTTCCGTGCATGGATGCCGGAGTTCAAGGACGCTGAGTTTGTGCTTGAAGACGGGCAATACCGCTGCGGATGGGCTATTGAGAAGATGTCGAAGTCGATGTTCAATGTGGTCAATCCCGATGATGTGGTGGCGAAATACGGTGCTGATACACTGCGCCTGTACGAGATGTTCCTCGGCCCGCTAGAGATGTCGAAACCTT
>ENA-UEQL01002233-UEQL01002233.1-human-gut-metagenome-genome-assembly--contig:-NODE-2233-length-12995-cov-3.065722_pt1 | contig 12995 bp, 18 predicted proteins | sample MGYA00242905_ERZ507926 | MGnify/ENA primary metagenome ERZ507926 (study PRJEB26167, sample SAMN06115531) | human gut metagenome | host: Homo sapiens | place: China:Henan | collected 2015-09-09...
GGGATCTCCGATCTGGTTACCTCCATGCGGAGAATCAAGGATACCGACGATTACATCTTCGCTGAGCAGATTGCGGCCCGCATCGCGGCGTCCTTTGCGGTATTCATTACCAATTCCATTCCGCCCACAAGATTGGGCCGGCAGATGGATGGAAATAAGAAACCGCTGAAGAACATTGCGCCCGGTATGGTGTACGAGCTGGAGAACGGACAGAGTATCCAGACGGCAAATCCGTCACGGAATCCGTCCCAGATTGAAGGCTTCGTGAATGTGGAGCAGCGCATTACCGCCCGTGGGCAGGGGCTCTCCTATGAAGCATTCACCGGGGACTACTCAAAATCGACATTCTCCGCAGCCCGGCAGGGGCAGACGCAGGACATGAAGACCTATGAAGGAGTACAGAAATGGGTTGTCTCCCATTTCTGCAAGCCCGTCTATGAATCATTCATGGATGCGGCGGTAATGAGCGGAGCCCTGGCCATCCGGGATTACTGGAGTAACAGGGAGAAATACCTTGCCTGTGACTGGATTGCTCCGGGTTGGGACTGGATTGACCCGCAGAAAGAAGCCAGTGCGGATATCCTGAAGCTGAAGAATGCGGGTATGACCCTTTCCGACTGGTGTGCATCCAGGGGGAAGGACTGGAGAACCCAGCTGAAGCAGATGGCAGTGGAAAAGGCGGAAGCTGAGAGCCTTGGGCTGAAACTGTCCATCCATACGCCAGAAGCGGTACAGGCAGCTGAGGCCAACCATACCGAAGATGAGGGAAAGGAGACAGAGGATGAAGAATAAGAAGAACGAGAAGCTCTTCAGGGAATTCGCCATCAAGAGCGCAGAGAAGAACGACAGCCGTGAAATCAGCCTGTCCTTTTCCTCTGAAGAGCCATATGACAGATGGTGGGGCCCGGAGATCCTGCTTCATGAGCAGGATGCCGTAGACCTGACGCGGCTGAAAGAAATCGGGGTACTGCTATGGAACCACCATTCAGATATCCCCATTGGTCAGGTAAAAGACGTGCAGTTGGATGCAGTAAACCATCGATGCACAGCTGTCGTCAGATTCGACACCGATGAACAGTCGGATTTGATTTACCAGAAGGTCTTATCAGGAACGCTGAAAGGTGTCTCTGTGGGATATGTGGTGAACAACTGGGAGGAAGTAGAAAGCGGGAAGATGAGCACCAATGGTCGCTTTACAGGTCCCGTATCTATCGCCACCCGGTGGGAACCACTGGAAATTTCCATTGTTTCTGTTCCGGCGGACCCCAGTGTGGGAGTGGGCCGTTCGGAGGATTTTCAGACGAAGGAGAATGAAATGGACAAGAAAAAACAGGAAGAAAACAAAGCCTCCGCTCCGGCGGCAGTGAAGGAACCGGTACAGGCAAAGGAACCGGAACAGAAGCAGGCCGACCGCGGTGCTGAAGAACGGGCAAGAGTTGTGGAAATCATGGCCCTCTGCCGTAAGTTTGATATGGACGCTGAAGAATTCATCAAATCCGGCGCCACCATTGAAGAAGTAAAGGACAAAGCACTCGAAATGAAATTCAAAGCAGAAAAACCGGTCACCGTAACCGTTGGCGAAGATGACAGAGAAAAATTCCTGAAGAAAGCAAAAGACGGCTTCGCAATGCATGCAGGCCTTGAAGTGGCAAAGCCGGTAGAAGGTGCCGATGAATACCGCGGCTTCTCTATCGTCCGCATGGCAGAAGAATGCCTTATCCGTGCCGGTGAAAGAGTAGACCGCCGTGATCCGGAAGCTATGGTCCGTGCGGCACTGGGCAATGGCACCGGTATGCTCCCGGGCATCCTTTCCAACGTAGCCAATAAATCCATGGCTGATGCATACCAGCTGGCAGAAACCACATATCAGTACTGGACCAAGAAAGGCTCCAACAACGATTTCAAAGAAGCTACCCGCTATCGCCTCTCTGAAGCGGAAGAGCTGGAAGAAGTCAAAGAAGGCGGCGAAATCAAGGACTCCACCTTCACCGAAGCCGCATCCAAGGCATCCGTTGGCACTTTCGCCCGCAAGTTCTCTCTGACCCGCCAGGCAATTATCAACGATGACCTGGAAGCGCTCACCCAGATTCCTGCAGCATATGGTGCAGCCGCAAGACGCATGGCCAATAAGATGGTCTATGCAACGCTTGAAAAGAATCCGAAGATTGAAGGCGCAGCCCTCTTCGCTACTGCCCATGGAAACCTCGGAACAGGCTCCATCACCGTGGATAACCTCGGCGCAGGCCGTGCGGCTATGAAGAAACAGACCGGCATCGGCGGGAAACAGAGACTGAACATCAGCCCGGCTTTTCTCATCGTTCCGGCTGAACTGGAAACCAAGGCTGAGCAGCTCATCGCCTCCATCGTGGACCCATCCAAGAACAACGATACCCCGAACCCCTTCTCCAACAAGATGAGAGTCATTGCGGATGCAGAACTCACTGATGCCAAAGCATGGTATCTGGCAGCATCCCAGGGCACTTTCCCGGGCATCGAAGTCACCTACCTGCGCGGCAGAGAACAGCCGACCATCGAACAGCAGGTGGCATTCGACACCCTTGGTGTTCGTTATCGTATTTACATGGATGTAGGCGTGAACCTGCTTGATTTCCGCGGTCTCTACAAGTCCAGCGGCGCAGATAAATGATAGGAGGAAATGACAATGGCTGAATACGTAAATAAAGGCGATGTAATCAACGTAACCCTCGCAAAAGATGCGGCTTACCATGAACTGATCCAGGTAGGCACCCTGGCAGCTGTCACACAGGCTGCCGGTGTAACCGGTGACACTGTCGCCGCTGCCATTACCGGTGTGTGGCTTTTCCCCGCGGAAAAGGCCCTTACCGTAGGCGCTGCCGCTTACGTGAAGGACGGAACCGCTACCGATACCGCTGACGGCGCTATCAAAGCAGGCGTGGTAGTAGCTGCTACCGCTACTACTGCTGAAATCAAGCTGAATTCCTGAACGGTAGGTGATACAGTATGACATTCAAGGACCAGGTGGATGCGGATAATGCTTCCGTATTTCTGGACATGGATGACTTTGGAGAGATGCACGAGCTGAATGGTGACCTTTGCCAGTGCATCCTCCAGGGGGATACTGTACTGCAGACACTGTCTATCGGAGCCGGTATGAGAAACGATTACCCTGTCATTTATGGGGTAGACCTTACGGTTAATGTGCAGGCAAAGGACCTGGCAGAGGTTCCTGTATATGGGCAGACATTCAGTGTGGATGACAAGACCTACCTCGTGGATACGGTGAAAGAGGATATGGGCATGCTCACCATCGGACTGGTGGCGAATGACAGATGATAACCATCTCGTATGATGAAAAATCACTGAATCAGGCAAAGACCATGATGATCCTCGCACCGCAGGAAGTGCACAAGGCGGCTTCTACATCGGTCAACAGGACGCTGACTCATGTGAAATCCACCATGTCGAAAGAGGCCAGGGCGAGATACCTCGTGAAGGCTTCGGAAGTGAAAAAGAGCCTCAAGACAAAACGGGCCAGTTCAGGAAGCCTGTCTGGGGAAATTGATTCTACCGGCCGGCCTATCGGAATCACGGCATTCAGGATGAGCGTGAGAAAAAGGGGACCGGTTAAGGTGAAAATCCTTCGGCAGGGGAGCTTGAAGCCGGTAAAAGGGCTCTTCGTGAACCATTTTCCAAGCGGGTACGTGGGGCCGATGTACAGAAAGCAGCGGTCACGGTATCCGCTGTCATCCTTTGCGGGACCCAGCGTGCCGCAGATGATCGGGAATAAGAATGTACTGCCGAAATGGGAGAAGGACGCAGAAGCTTTTCTGAATCGCCAGTTTCTACATGAGGTGGATTATCGTATTTCGAAGCTCCTGGGAGGGTAAATCATGACTATCGTGGAAGTAATGGAAGGGCTGAAGGATGTGCTGGAAGAAGCCGTCAAAAACCATGAGACAGATCAGCCATCAGGAAAACAATTTGGCTCCAGCTCCGGACCGGTTCCCATAGCTGTGTATGCAGGATTCCCTCCAGTGAGGACATCGTCAAAGGAGCAGGCTTCCTTTGTCTATGCTCTGGTCACAGACTTCGAGGATGCCGATGAGGATGAGAAGATGGGAACTGCTACCGTAGAAATCGGATTTTCCATCTACGACTCAGACACGAAGGATGGTTGGAGGAGCCTGTTCAACCTGATGGAACATGTGAGGCAGGCTCTCTTGGCCCATCGGTATATCAATAACAAACGTTGCCGCCTTACTTTACCGCTAAAGGGAGCCATTGCTTCAGAGCAACCGTTCCCTGAGTGGCAGGGAAAGATCGTGGCGGTATATTCCATTGCACAGCCGGAGGAGGAAATGAATTTTGACTGGTAAGAAGATTTACATCGGACCGTCGCTATCGGGGGCCAGGCTGATTCATGCCACCGTATTTTCCGGCGGATATACACAGCCTGTGAGAGAGCTGATTAAAGAGAATCCGTGGCTGGAAAGGCTTTTCGTGCCCGTAGGTCAGTACACGGAAAAAATGAGGGAGCTGTCCACAAAGGGGACGGCTCTTAATATTTACGCAAAAAGATGCAGGGAGGTTTAAGCATGGCGTATAAACATGGCATCTATACATCGGAAGAACCGACAAGCATCGTACCGCCTGTAGAAACAGACGCAGGGCTTCCGGTCATTTTCGGCACGGCTCCGGTCCATCTGGCAACGGATAGGGCGGCAGCCAACCGGCCGAAGCTCTGCTATACCTATGAGGAAGCGGTAGGAGCTTTCGGCTATTCCAAAGATTGGAAAAAATATACCCTTTGCGAGGCGGTATACAGCCAGTTCGCACTGTATAACCGGTGCCCGGTAGTTCTGGTCAATGTACTGGACCCCGTAAAGCACAAGGAAGATAAAACAAACCAGACCATTACCATCACCGATGGAAAGGCCACCATTTCCGAACCGGTGCTTCTGGAAACGCTGAAGCTCAAGACCGCAGAAGCTGCGGAACCGGCCAAAGCAGGCGTAGACTATGAAGCAGCCTATGATGATGATGAAAATCTGGTCATCACGGTGATTCCTGATGGAGCATTCAAGGACAAGACCTCTATCGTGGCGGACTATTCCGTGCTCGATGCATCCAAAGTGACTGCAGATGATATCATTGGCGGTATCGATGCATCTACCGGTGCGAAGAAGGGCCTGGAGACACTGAACCAGGTATTTCCGCTCTATCGTATGGTGCCGGGCATGGCCCTTGCTCCGGGCTGGAGCCATAATCCGGAAGTCGAAGCGGTCATGAAGGCGAAGGCAGGAAGCATCAACGAACACTTCAAGGCTATCGTCCTTGTGGATGTACCGACTGCTGACGTCAAGAAGTACAGTGATGTGCCGAGCTGGAAGAACCAGCACAACTACACCGGAGTGGATGAAGTCGTATGCTGGCCGATGGTCAAGATGGGCTCCAATATCTACCACATGAGTACACAGCTCATGGGCGTTATCTGCACCACAGACAGCTCTGATGAGGATGGCGTGCCCTACATGTCCCAGTCCAACAAGTCCATGCAGATTGAAGGCCTTTGCCTGGAAGATGGCACGGAAGTGGTCATGGAACCGGAAACCGCCAATTATCTGAATGGACAGGGCATTGTAACCGCTCTGAATTTCATCGGAGGATGGAAGAGCTGGGGTAATAATACTGCCTGCTACCCGTCTGATACAGATGCCAAGGACCGTTTCATCTGCGCCCGCCGTATGATGAACTGGCATGCGGCTACCTTTATCCAGACATACTGGAGCAAGGTAGATGATCCGACCAACAAACGGCTCATCAACACCATCGTGGATTCCGAAAACATCCGGCTCAATGGCCTCACGGCCCGTGGCGTGCTGCTGGGTGGCCGTGTGGAATTCCAGTCCGCTGAAAATCCGACTACATCCCTGCTGGATGGAAAGATTAAGTTCCATACCTACCTCATGATGCCGCTTCCGGCTCGTGATATCGAGAATGTGATTGAACTGGATCCGGATTATTTCGAAACACTTTTCGCATAAGGAGGAAATGAAAGATGAATGTACCGGAAAAACTGATTAATTTCCGTGTGTATCATGATGGCAAGGACTTCATCGGTACATCTGACGTCACTCTTCCGAAAATGGATGCAATGACACAGACCATCAAGGGCGCGGGAATTGCCGGTGAAATGGATACCCCTGTCCTCGGCCATTTCAAGTCTATGGAAGTGGAACTGAACTGGAGAACGCTGAGCGAGAACGCCATCGTCCTTTCCCAGCAGAAAGGAATTAACCTGGACATCCGGGGCGCCGTACAGGTGTACAACTCTGAAACCGGGGAATACATCACCAGGGCGGTAAAAGCCGTCATCCGAGGTGTACCAAAGGGAATGGAAATGGGCAAACTGGCCATGGGCGATGCCATGGATACCAAGACCACACTGGAATGTGACTACATCAAGCTTTCCATTGATGGCTCCACCCAAATTGAACTGGATAAGTACAACTACATCTGCAATATCGGCGGTACCGATTATCTCGCAGATGTAAGAGATGCCCTTGGACTGAACTGAAGGAGAAACAATGAAGAACCTCATCAAACTGAAAAAGACCGTTACTATCAACGGGAAAGAAATCAAGGAAGTAGACTTGGACTTTGATAAGCTCACAGGGGAAGACATGGTGAAAGCAGAACGGGAAGCCCGCTCCATGGGAGTGGCGGAGGGTTCCGTATTCGCATCCATGAAGTACCAGGCCATTCTCTGCGCCAAGGTTATTGGGTGCCCGGTGGATGACGTGCTCCGCCTTCCCGGGGAAGACTTCAAGAATCTTGTAAGGCAGGCTGCCGCTTTTTTATTGGCGTAGCTGGTAAGGGTAGGAACTGCCGGATAATAAAAAAACTGGCGCTGAAGTTGTCTATGGCAACTTTTACGCCAGTTAATTATTATTTATCCTTGCCACTTGATGAAATGGTAGAATATGCGGAACTTCTCAGTGAATCCGATAATGAGTCAGGGCAGAAGTTTCTTTAAAAAATTGGAAACAGGGCCCAAGTTTATATAACTTGCAATTAGCATGATGATTCCTAAGAGCGAACCGGCTGCTATTGCAATGTTATCCGCAATATTGGAAGGAAGAAGCAGGCCGAGAACGATTACGATCAATAACATAGACAACCCGGCAGTGAAAAGGCCAATAAGAGCAGATGCGCAAAGCCGCATGGCCGTGGCCCAAATTGAAATGAGAGCTTTTTCAATTTTATCCATATCAATCACCTGATTCAAGTATAGCAGAAACGGGGTGTTTAATAAATGCCAAGGGAATTCAAATTTGGATTCTTAATCAATGCAGCCTTGGGGAACTCATTCGCCGCCACGTTCGCTGCTGCATTCCAGAATATATCCGGAGTAGAGCAGAGACTCGATCATTTAAAAAAATACGAGTCAACAATGCCATCACTTGGGCGGATGATAAAAGACATGGCTAAGCCAATTGGATTTATTTCGACAGGAATAGGAGCCTTTAAAGCCGGTACTGGACTTGTGACTGATATCCTTAACGCTAGCCAAGCAGCTATAGATTTTGAAAGTAATATGGCTGATGTAAGGAAAGTGGTGGATTTCGATACTCCTGAACAGTTCAAGGAAATGGGAAATGACATTATTGAAATGTCAAACCATATTCCCATGGCTGCAAATGATTTGGCAAAAATTGTGGCGGCTGGTGGCCAGTCGGGAATTGCAAGAGAAGATCTGACGAGCTTTGCTGAATCTGCCGCTAAGATGGGTGTCGCTTTTGATGTCAGCGCTGACCAGGCCGGAGAAATGATGGCTAAATGGCGTACTGCCTTCAAGATGAACCAGGACCAGGTTGTGGGGCTGGCAGATAAAATCAATTATTTGGGAAATACTACTGCTGCCAGTGCTCCACTGATTTCTGATGTAGTTACAAGAATCGGACCATTGGGCGCCATTGGGGGCGTGGCATCCGGAGAGATTGCAGCTCTTGGCGCATCCATGGTTGGCTCCGGTATCGAGTCGGATGTAGCGGCAACAGGAATCAAGAGCCTCATTCTTGCTCTTACATCCGGGAAGAGTGCTACTAAATCCCAGTCGGAAGCCTTCGCAGAATTGGGATTGAATGCGGAAGACGTGGCACAGAGCATGCAAACTGATGCCAAGGGAGCAATTCTGCAGGTATTAACTGCTATTCAATCTTTGGATAAGGTAGATCAGGCGAATGTCCTTTCTAATTTGTATGGTAAGGAATCACTTGGGGCTATTGCTCCATTGCTTTCAAACTTGGATGGGCTGAAGGATAACCTTGACAAAGTTGGAGATTCGGCTAATTATGCTGGAAGCATGCAAAATGAATTTGATACAAGATCAAAGACTACAGCAAATTCACTGCAATTGATGAAAAACAGGGCTGAAAATGCCAAGATTGCAATTGGGAATGGGCTTATCCCAGTTATGACTCCGCTGTTAGAAACACTTGGAAACGTTACAGGAACAATTGGGCGCCTGATACAAAATTATCCGGGAGTTGCTTCATTTTTCGGGAAGCTTGCATTAGGAATTACTGGAGTTGTATTCGCAGTAAGTGCATTTTCGACAGTAGTGGGTACTTTTACTGTGATAAAAACAGGAGTTACATGGATTCGTGCGGCTGGTCTTGCAACTAAAGTATGGGCCGGAGTACAGTGGGTGCTTAATGCAGCAATGTCTGCAAACCCAATAGGCTTGGTGATTTTGGGTATTGCGGCCTTGATCGCCATCGGCTATGTACTTTATAGCAACTGGGAAGAAATCAGTGCGTTCGCCTCCTCCATGTGGGAAGGAGCCAAGACGGCCATTTCCAACTTCGCTACCCTAGCGGAGCAGAAGATAGGAGAAGCCTATGACTGGATCATGCAGAAATGGGAAGGACTGAGGAGCTTCCTTTCCCATCCGATTGATTTCCTCGTAAGATATAACACCGAGCAGCGGGAAGCCGCGCAAGGCAAAGATGCGAAGCATAATGCTATTGGCGGTATCTATAAGCAGGGTGCGTTTCTCACAACCTTCGCAGAAGAAAGCCCGGAGGCAGCTATTCCCATCAATGGGAGCGCCCGGTCTGCCAGCCTTTGGGCACGGACTGGGGAAGCAATGGGGCTGCTGGAGAGAAGGAATACTTCGGTAACCCGGAAACAGCAGAACACGGTATCCATTGAATTCAAGCCTAACATCACCATCCAGGGCAATGCGGACGAGAAAGTGGTCCAGAGCGCCATGACCGTGACCATGGACCAGCTGAAGAGGATGCTGCGGGACCTGCAGATGAATGAAAGGAGACTGTCCTATGAGTAAGACCTACACCACGAAGCAGGGAGATATGTGGGACAGTATCGCCAAGAAGGTCTATGGCAGCGAGGCGGCCATGACAAAGCTCATGGAGGCTAATGAGGACTATGTGGGAACTGTCGTTTTCCCGGCGGGTATTACCCTCACCCTGCCGGTGTGGTCGGCGCCGCAGACGAGTAACCTGCCGCCATGGAGGCGCTGATGGTACCAAGACAAATCATTCCTACCGTGAAATACAACGGGAAAGACATATCCCAGGACCTCACGGCCTTTCTGGAGTCCATTTCCTACACAGATAACCTCTCCGGCTATGCCGATGATATCGATATCAAGCTGGAGGACCGGGCGGGGCTCTGGGAATCGGACTGGTTCCCGGACCGGGGAGCGACACTTGACGTCACTCTCACCAGTATGAACTGGAAGAACCTCCTCTCCGGAACGAACCAGCTCCATGTGGGGCTCTTTGCTATCGACTCCATAGACGGCAGCGGACCGCCAAGGGAAATAGACCTGAAGGCTGTATCGGTGCCGGACAACAATGAACTCCGCGGAGTGGACCGTACACGTTCATGGGAGAAGGCAGAGCTCAAGACCATAGCCAACGACGTGGCCACGGGGGCCGGTATGGAGCTGGTCTATGACAGCGGGGATAACCCCACCCTGGACCGGGTAGAGCAGACGGAACAATCAGATCTGTCCTTCCTCTTGAAGCTCTGCGAAGATAACGGCCTGGCATTGAAGATTTGCAATAACCAGGTGGTTATCTTCAATGAAACGGACTATGAAAAAGCCGAACCGAAGATAACCATCGTGAGGCCGGGAACCATTTACACTGAAGCCAAAGACATGATGTATGTGGACAATATCACCGGCTACCGCATGCATGCGGTGACCAGGGACATCTACAAAGCCTGCCACGTTCAGTACAGTGATACGTCATCCGGGGAAAACATCGAAGCCACATTCACGGATCCGAGCAAGAAGGAAGGAAAGACCCTGCAGGTCAAAGAGCAGGTGAAATCCATTGCTGAAGCGGAAAAGCTGGCCAAGAAGAAGCTCCGGGAAAAGAACCGGGACGAATGGACCATGACCGTGGATACGGTTGGCAACTTTGCTCTACTGGCGGCTACTACGGTGAACGTGCTGGGCTTTGGCAAGTTTGACGGGAAGTACATCATTACATCCGCCAAGCATGATATCGGCTCCGGATATACGACAAGCATAGATCTGAGGAGGTGCCTCAATGGATACTAACTACATCAGGAACCTCATCCGGGTGGGGAGAATATCCACCGTGAATGGCGCCGCCTGCCGGGCCAAGGTGACATTCCCGGATAAAGATAACAGCGTGAGCGCAGAGCTCCCCATCCTGCAGATTGGATCCAATGGAACACAGGGCTACTGGGTGCCGGAGGTGAACACGCAGGTGCTCTGCCTTTTCCTGCCTAATTCTTCAGGAAAGGGGATGAGCGACGGATTCATTCTGGGAGCTTTCTACTCACAGGCTGCTCCTCCGGCGGAGAGTAATGAATCCGTGCGGTCTATCCGCTTCCCGGATGGGAGCTTTATTCGTTATGACAATGGGACTATTACCATCAAGGCGGCATCAGCCATCAAGCTGGAGGCGCCGCGTATTGATTTGAACTGAGGGGATCATGCCGAAATCTACGAGACTGGGAGATAAAGATACAGGCCACGATGCCTGCCCTCCGACGGCGCTCATCACTGCGAGCACCAATGTTTTTGTGAATGGGAAAGGGGCTGGCAGGGTAGGAGACTCGTATGCGGCTCATAGCTGCACGGTCCATCCTTCTCATTCCGGGGTGATTTCCTCTGGGAGTAGTTCCGTGTTTATCAATGGTATGGCGGCGGCCAGAGTGGGCGACTCCGTAAGCTGCGGAGGAACCGTGGCCGAAGGATCGCCGAATGTATTCATAGGAGGCTGACATGCTGGTAGGATTTCTGGATACAATCCCGTTCATTGCCTCAAGCTCTACGGTGCGGACATTCGATAACTATCAGAAGAAGGCCGAGGCACGGTGGAGCGAGCATAGCATCATAGGGAAAAAGCCGGTCTTGGAATTCAACGGGCCGGGACTGGAAGAGATTACGTTTGACATGCTTTTCCGAAAAGACCTTGGCGTCAATCCGGATAAGGAAGTAGAGAAGCTGACAAAGCTCCGTGATAATGGCACGGTGGTGGCCCTGGTCCTTGGGAACAAGGTTATCGGGGATAACTTCTGGGTAGTACAGAACGTATCCCAGCAGGTGACCTTCTGGAGTAAATTCGGCCATCCCTTGTCCACGTCCGTCAGTGTGACGCTGAAGGAATACGTGGATGATGTGAAGGCTAGCCTTGGCGCCGCTTATGGAGGACTGCTGTCATGAAATACTGGGTCAGTGAAAAGGAGGACGTCAATTTCGCTCCGGACACGGAGGTAGAGGAAATCCTCCAGAACGTGAGGACCATCCTCTCCACCATCAAGGGGAGCGTGCCCCTGGACCGTGACTTCGGAGTGGATGCCAGTTATCTGGACAGGCCGATAAACGTGGCCAAGGCCATGCTTTCCTCTGAAATCATCAAGGCCATCAGAAACTATGAGCCGAGAGTAACCATTACGGCTGTGGACTTTACCGCCAAATTGGATGGAACGCTGCAGCCGAAAATCGAGGTGAGAATCAATGGAACTGAATGAAATTACCTTCGCCGATGCGGACGAGGAGACAGTGAAGAATGAAGTCATTGGGGAATACGAGTCCATCACAGGAAGAACCCTGGCAGATGGTGATCCGGTGCGGCTTTTCCTTCTCTCCATCGCCAATCTCATCATCGTGCAGCGGAACCTGATTGATCATACGGGGAAGATGAATCTCCTGGCATACGCCACCGGGGACTACCTGGACCACATCGGAGCCCTGGTGGATACCGCAAGGATTCCTGCCAGTGCGGCGAAAACAACGCTGAAATTCACACTGTCCACGTCCGAAACGGGAGAGATTATTCCTGCAGGGACAAGGGTCACAGATAATAATGAAAAGCTCTATTTCTCTACCGATGAGGCTCTGAGCATTCCGGCGGGGGAGACATCGGGGACTGTAGAAGCCACCTGTCTCACCAAAGGAACCACGGGGAATGGATGCATCGTATCTTCACTGAGTAAACTGGTGGACCCTCTGCCCTACGTGGCGTCTGTGGCAAACACAACGGCGTCTGCCGGTGGAACGGACGTGGAATCTGATGATTCCTATAGGGAACGCATCCATGTAGCACCGGAGACATTCTCTGATGCCGGACCGACAGGGGCCTATGAGTACTGGGCGAAGAGCGCCAATGCCGATATTTCTGATGTCTATGTTTCATCTCCGGTGGCCGGGAAGGTGAAGATTGTGCCTCTCCTGGATGGGGGAGTTATTCCGGAACAGGAAGTGCTGAACGAGGTGCTGGCTGTATGCAGCGCTGATAAAGTACGGCCGTTGACGGATAAGGTATTCGTGGCTGCACCAACCTCAGTTTCCTATGATGTGAATGTTTCCTATTCCATTGGAAATGACAACAAAGCCAATGCAGTAGCCATCCAGGCTGAAGTGAAGAAGGATGTAAAGCAGAATTGGAAAAGATAGTTTCTGAAAACCGATTGGAGAATAAGGTGGTCTTTCATGGGGGCTT
>ENA-UEQL01002236-UEQL01002236.1-human-gut-metagenome-genome-assembly--contig:-NODE-2236-length-12992-cov-7.211614_pt1 | contig 12992 bp, 10 predicted proteins | sample MGYA00242905_ERZ507926 | MGnify/ENA primary metagenome ERZ507926 (study PRJEB26167, sample SAMN06115531) | human gut metagenome | host: Homo sapiens | place: China:Henan | collected 2015-09-09...
TACTCCCGTTCGTTTCTTTTTCTTTTTAGGTTCGCGTGCATGCGCGTGCGCGGCTATGCAAAGAATAGCGTTCGTATGCCTTGTAAAGCATTATTTTGCGTTCTATTTGAATGCGAATAGTTTATCGATATTCGTTCTATCGACTCCAAAAAAGCAAAAAATGCGCAATTATTTGCGTATGTCGGCTTTTTGTTGTATCTTTGCACCTTGGATGATATGCATCTATGGTAAATCCGATTCGGTAACTTGCAGATAAAAACTTGTTACCCAATAAATTAAGACAAAATACATAAATTACAAATATGATTGATAACGACAGAATAATTCCTGTAAAGATTGACGAGGAAATGAAATCGTCATACATCGATTACTCGATGAGTGTCATTGTGAGTCGTGCCTTGCCGGATGTGCGAGACGGTTTCAAGCCGGTGCATCGTCGTGTACTCTTTGGTATGAACGAGTTGGGAAATACCAGCGATAAACCTACAAAGAAATCCGCGCGTATCGTGGGTGAGGTAATGGGTAAGTATCACCCGCACGGCGATAGCAGTATCTATGGTACATTGGTGCGTTTGGCACAGCCTTGGAATATGCGCTATACCTTGGTAGATGGTCAGGGTAACTTCGGTTCGGTGGACGGTGATAGTCCTGCGGCAATGCGTTATACCGAGGCACGACTAAGCAAGTTGGCAGAGGAGATGCTCCGTGATATAGAGAAAGATACGGTAGATATGCAAAACAACTTCGATGATACGCTCAAAGAGCCGGTTGTTCTGCCTTGCCGTTTCCCTAACTTGCTGGTGAATGGTGCGAGTGGTATCGCTGTAGGTATGGCAACCAATATGCCTACCCACAACTTGGGTGAAGTGATTGACGGTTGCGTAGCCTATATCCGCAATATAGAGGAGCGTTTGCAAAACCCCGAAGTAGAGGAGATTACCGTAGAAGACTTGATGGAGTATATCAAGGCTCCGGATTTCCCGACAGGCGGTACTATCTATGGTTATCAAGGTGTAAAAGATGCTTTTGAAACGGGTAGAGGACGCATTGTCATCCGCTCGAATGCAGACATCGAAACCGAGGATAACGGTAGAGAGAGAATCATCATTACCGAGTTGCCTTATGGCGTTATAAAAGCCGATTTGGTGAAGTATATTGCCGAATTGGCTAACGAGAAGAAGATAGAAGGTATTGCTGACATCAGCGACCAATCGAAACGCGACATCCGTATAATTATTGATGTAAAGCGTGATGCCAATGCGCAGGTAGTGCTTAATAAGTTGTATAAGTTTACTGCCTTGCAATCGAGTTTCGCGGTAAATAACATCGCCCTTGTGAAGGGACGCCCGATGTTGCTCAACCTAAAGCAGTTGGTAGGCTGTTTTGTGGAGCACCGTATGGATGTGGTAACGCGTCGTACTCGCTACGAACTGAAGAAAGCCGAGGAGCGTGCGCATATATTAGAGGGTTTGATTATTGCGGTAGATAATATCGATGAGGTAGTGCGTATTATCCGTGCGAGCCGTACTCCTGCCGAGGCACAAACTAATTTGGAACAGCGTTTCAACTTGGATAACCTGCAATCGAAAGCCATTGTTGATATGCGTTTGAGTGCATTGACAGGCTTGAAGATAGATGAGTTGAAGGCTGAGTATGCAGAATTGGAAAAACTAATTCAGCACCTTAATGACCTTCTCAATAGCGAGGCAATGCGCTATGATGTTATCAAGGATGAACTGAATGAGATTAAGGATAAGTATGCCGATGAGCGTCGTACCAAGATTGTGAAGATGGCTACCGAGTTTAACCCGGAGGATATGTATGCTGATGACGAGATGGTTATCACTATCAGCCACCTTGGTTATATCAAGCGTACTCCGTTGGCAGATTTCCGTTCGCAGGCTCGCGGTGGTATCGGTTCTAAGGCTTCGGCTTCGCGTGATTCCGACTTTATAGAGTATGTTCACCAAGCCTCGATGCACTCAACGATGATGTTCTTTACCGAGATGGGACGGCTCTATTGGCTGAAGGTGTATGAGATTCCGGAAGGAAATAAACAGTCGAAAGGGCGTGCTATTCAGAATATGATTAACCTGCAAAAGGGTGATAAAGTGCGTGCGTTCATCAATGTAAAGGGACTCAACGACCAAGAGTATGTCAATAAGCACTACCTTATCTTTGCTACCAAGAATGGCTTGATGAAGAAGACCACTCTCGAATCGTACAGCCATCCTCGTGCTAACGGTATTATTGCTTTGGGCTTGCGTGAAGGCGACCAACTGATTGGCGTAACGCTCACCGACGGCGAAAGCGAGATGCTGATTGCTTCGTACAATGGTAAGGTGGTTCGTTTCAATGAATCTACCGTCCGTCCGATGGGGCGTGGTGCAACGGGTGTGCGTGCTATTAAATTGGATGAGGATAACAACGACTACGCAGTTGGCATGATTTGTGTAGAAAAGGACAGCAATAAGACCGTATTGGTTATCTCTGATAAGGGTTATGGTAAACGCACTGCTCTGGATGATGAGAACGGTGAACCTATCTATCGCGTTACCAACCGTGGCGGAAAGGGTGTAAAGACCATGAACCTGACCGAGAAAACCGGACAACTTATTGGTATTGATGCTGTTACCGACGATGATGACTTGATGCTTATCACCAAATCGGGTACCGCAATCCGTATGGCAGTTGATACGATTCGTGTATTGGGTCGTGCTACACAAGGTGTGAAACTGATAGAGTTGCAAAAACGCAACGATACGCTGATGTTTGGTTGCATTGTTCCTAAGGATGATGAGGCAGACACTACGGAGAATGCAGAGGCTGAAGGCATAGAGAATGCTGAGATTGCCGAGAATACAGGCAATGCAGAAGGTGCTGCAACCGATGTTCAAATCACAGAAAATAACAACGAAAACGCAGAATAACAATGAAAAAGACATTATTTTTAGCAGCCTTGGTGCTCATGAGTGCCGGTTGCTTTGCACAAAAGAGCAATGTCAAAAAGGCTAAGAACCTTGCGCTGCAAGAGACACCCGATTTTATTGGTGCTCGTGCTGCCATAGATGAGGCTCTCCGTAATCCGGAAACTGCCAACCTGCCGGAAACATGGTATGTAGCAGGTTTGATTGGGTATCAGGAGAATGCTGCCGAGACGATGAAACAGATGATTGGCTCGGCTTATGATGAGGAGATAGCCGGAAAAGCAGCCATAGAGAGTTTCGACTATTGGATAAAAGCCGCTTCTCTTGCCTCTGAAACAGTGGTCGATAAGAAAGGCCGTGAGATGATGGCAGATAAGAAGACTTATGCCAATATCCAAAAGAAGATGCTGGAGTATTATACCAACCAAGAATTGGTAAAATACGGCGTTTATCTGAATGGACAAAAGGATTATCGCACTGCTTACGGAGCGTTTGAGCGTCATCTTTCTATCCCCGATATGGCAATGATGCAGGACGAGAAACTGCAAAAAGAGATGCCTCGTGATACCACTTATGCGCAGTATAAGTACTATGAGGCTATCTTCGCTATCCAAGCCGAGATGCACCCCGAGGCTATCGCGCTACTCGAATCGATGAAAGATGGTGATTTTGAGGCAGTTTCTATCAACCAATTCCTCTACCAAGAGTATGTTACCGAGAAAGATACGGCTAATTTTGTGCGTGTGCTCCAAGACGCTGTAGTTCGTTTCCCGCAAGAGCCTTGGTTCCTACAGAACCTCATCAACTATTATATATTCTCGGGTCAAGAGAAAGAGGCCATTGCTTATTTGGCACAGGCTATCGAGCGTGAACCGAATGTGGCTCAATACCACCTTATCAAGGGTAACCTCGATGAGAATCAGAAGAACTATGAGGAGGCTTTGGCAGATTTCGACCGTGCGTTGGCTCTCGACCCCACAATGGCTGATGCCGAGGCAGGCAAAGGACGAGTATTCTACAACCAAGGTGTAAAGATGAATGAGGATGCTGCATACATCACTGATAATAAGGAGTATAAGAAAGCACTCGAAGCAATGAATGATATGTTCCGCCAATCGTTGCCTTACTTTGAGAAGGCACACAAATTGGCTCCGGACAATCGTGATTATATGATTACACTTCGTACTCTCTACTATCGTTTCCACATGGACGCTGAATATGAGGCCATCAGTGAAGAACTGAATAAGTAATCACTATTTCATAATAAGAGTATGGTTTCGTAGATTCCATACTCTTATTTTACTACTATCTCCGGTAACTATTTTTAACTGACTATCTTGGGACGCATACTTGCCATAGATTACGGAAAGAAACGCACGGGGTTGGCTGTAACGGATATGCTTCGTATCACTGCCAATCCACTGCTGACCATCGAAACGAAGAACCTGCTTGAATGGCTCAAAAACTATTTTGCCACCGAGCAGGTGGATACGGTAGTGATAGGACATCCTACGCAGATGAACGGACAAGAATCGGAATCGATGAACTATATCCGTCCGTTTATGGAGTCGTTTCGTGCTGCTTTTCCTGCGATACCATTGGTGCCTTTTGATGAGCGTTTTACCTCTGTCCTTGCCCACAAAGCCATGATTGACGGGGGCATGAAAAAGAAAGAACGACAAGACAAAGCCGCAGTAGATCGCATAGCCGCATGTATTATTTTGCAAGATTACCTCAGTTATATATCGTAGTCGGAAAGTGTGTGATGTGTACTTTGTAGGCAATGTTTGAACTGCCTAGGGTATGGTGCTATTATTGAGCGAAAAATTTGCCTTTTTGATACTGCATTGGGATAGTATCGACCGCAGTAACCGGTATTATTGAGCGACAAATTTGCCTTTTTTGGTACAGCCCAAAGGTTTATGCATACCCCAAAGCAGCATATTACTAACATATCAGAGACATATCACAGACATATAAATTACACATAATTTTGAAACAATGATTCTACCAATATATTTATACGGTCAGCCCGTACTTCGTAAGCCTACTGAGGACATAGCAGAGGGAGAAATAGATTTGAAACAATTGGTTGCCGATATGCAAGAGACACTTGCTGCTGCCGAGGGGTGTGGTTTGGCTGCCCCGCAGATAGGCAAGTCTATCCGTTTGTTTATCGTTGACGGTTCTGACCTTGCAGAGGATTTTCCAGAGTGTGAAGGACTGAAGAAAACTTTTGTAAATCCCCAAATCATAGAAGAGAGCGAAGAGACTGTTTCGTATTCTGAAGGTTGCCTTTCGCTGCCCGGGATTGCAGAAAATGTAGTCCGTCCTGCCACCATCACAATCCGCTATCAAGATGAGGATTTCAAGGAGCATACCGAGACTTATACCGGTTTTGCAGCGCGAATTATTCTCCACGAATACGACCATTTGGAGGCGCATGTCTTTACCGACCGTATCTCGCCCATACGCAAGCAGTTTGTAAAAGGCAAACTGACCAATATAGCCAAAGGGAAAGTAACTGCCCGCTATCGTACCAAACACTAAATAATTATTTTCGGTGTCGCTTTTTGATATTGTATTGATAGCCATCGGTTTAGCCATGGATTGTTTTGCGGTGAGCATTACGCACGGGTTGTCTGCTGACCGTTCTCGCAAGCCTTTTGCACAGTTTGGCCCATGGCTAATGGCACTGATGTTTGGGCTTTTCCAAGGCGGAATGCCCCTTATCGGCTATTTTGCAGGTACGATATTTGCCAATTTCTTCTCTCGTTTTGCCCCATGGATTGCCTTGATTCTCTTGGCTTTTATCGGAGGAAAAATGATTTGGGAATCGCTTCACGAGAGCAATGATAACGAGAAACCTTGTGCAGATTTCTCGCTGAAGCATGTGCTTGCTTTGGCTGTGGCAACCTCTATCGATGCACTTGCTACAGGGGTTATCTTTATTCCCGTTCCGCAAATTCTGTGGGTTGGGGTAGGGATTATCGCTTTGGTAAGTTTCCTATTCTCGATTGTCGGCTATGGCATCGGGGCGATAGTGGGGCAGAAATTCCACTTCAATGTAGAACTGCTTGGCGGAGTAATCCTAATTCTTATCGGTCTCAAAATCTTTATTGAGGGCGTGTTCTTTTAGAGAAAATATCATACCTTACACTATGAAAAAGTCCTTATTAACCGTTCTGTTTGCTTGTGTTTGTGCGTTTTCGTTGGCGCAACAGGCGCTGCAACCTATGTGCGAATTGCCCACGGCGATTGTAGGTGCAGACCATTCGGTTACCATCAATCTCTTTGCACCGAATGCTCAGCATGTGTCTTTGTGTGGAGAACTCACACAAGGACAGTCGCAACCAATGCTGCGCGATTCTACGGGGGCTTGGACTTTTACCACTCCTTCGCTTGCGCCTGACTTATATCTCTATTGGTTGGATGTAGATGGTGTTCGGGTATTAGACCCCGGTAATTCGTTTGTTATCAGAGATATAGCCTATTTGTTCAACTATGTCATCATCCCCGATTCGGATGCGTTGTATGCCACTAATGCCGTTGCACATGGTACGATTCAAACTACTTGGTATCATAGTTCCGCTACCAATCAGGATAGGCGTATTTCGGTTTATCTGCCTGCGGCATACGAGAAAAGCAAGTCTAAATTTCCGGTTCTATATCTCTTGCATGGCAGCGGTGGAGATGAATCAGCATGGTGCGAATTAGGGCGTGCCGTGCAGATATTGGATAATCTGATTGCACAAGGTAAAGCGCAACCGATGATTGTGGTAATGCCCAATGGTAATATGTCGGACGATGCAGCACCAGGGTATGGAGTGAAAGGGCAGGTGCGTCCTTCTATTCCGGAGGAGCATCGTATGGACGGTTTGTTTGAGGAGGCTTTTCTGGAGATAATTCGTTTTGTGGATACACATTATCGTACCATCCGCAGTGCTAAAGGGCGTGCTATTGCAGGCTTGAGTATGGGAGGCTATCATAGTTATTGGATTTCGCTCTATTATCCCCAATACTTTGGCAATGTCGGACTCTTTTCGGCAGTGTATCATCATGGTGAGATGAGTTCGCCTGTCTATCAAGACGAATTAGTCAAACTGCGTAAGTTGCAGACATACAATCCGTTGTATCGTATCTATATCGGCAATGCAGACTTCCTGTATTCGCAAAATGTGGAGCAACGCCAACTGCTTGATTCCCTGCATTTCGATTATACCTATACCGAATCTCTCGGCGGACACCAATGGACTAATTGGAGGCATTACCTGTCTGATTTCGTTACTTATCTTTTTCAGAAATAAGGCGAAGGCATAGGGGGCTTCGTTAATGGTCTTGGTTCTCCATTAAATGCCATATAAAGAGCCATTAAAACATAGTGGGGATAGGTTCTCCGTTAATGCCAATTTTAGTTCTCCATTAACGGTTAATTGACGATTAAACATATAATTACCATTGTTTTTTCAACATGTAATTAGACATATAATTATGCATTCATCATTATGCATTGAATTACCTTCCCAACCTAAAAATCCCTGTCATCGGTTATCGAATGGCAGGGATTTTCTATGTTGGGAGTGTTGATTTATAGAATCTTTTTTACCCACTTGAATAGTTTGTACGGCATATAGCGGAACGGCAAATCGATGCAAGTAGGTGTCGTTACAACAGCCCTTCTATGCGAGAAGACCAAGTAGGAATCCTTGCCGTGGTAGGCAGCCATTCCGGAGTTGCCCACACCGCCAAAGGGTATATGGTCGTTGACGATATGCATAATCGTATCATTGATACAAGTGCCGCCCGATGAGGTATGCTTCAGTATCTTTTTACCCTGTTTGCCAAAATAGTACAATGCCAACGGTTTCTCTCTATTGCCCACAAAATCAATTACTTCTTGTAGTTCAGCAAAGGTCAGCACGGGGAAGATAGGTCCAAAAATCTCCTCTTGCATTACCTTGCTTTCCGGGTTTACATGGGTTAAAATAGTAGGGGAGAAATAGTGTTCTTTGGCATCCGTCTTGCCTCCGTAATAGATTTCCCCGTCTTGTAAATAACCGCTCAAGCGTTGAAAAGCGCGGTCGCTTACGATACGCACAAAGTGTTGCGTCTCTTGCGGATTAGTGCCGAGCAGATTTTCAAACTCTTGCTTGAGCAATTGCAAGAAAGGTTCTTCCACTTCTTTTTGTATCATCAGGTAGTCGGGAGCAATACAGGTCTGCCCCGCATTGAGTAACTTCCCCCATGCTACACGCTTGGCTGCCACAGCCAAATCGGCATCTTTATCGATGATACAAGGACTCTTTCCTCCTAATTCCAGCACCACAGGCGTCAGATACTTCGAGGCAGCAAGCATTACTTTTTTGCCTAAGTCGGGACTTCCGGTAAAGAAAATCAAATCCCAGCGTTGCTCCAATAGGGCTTGATTGACCTCCCGATGTCCTTCTACTATTCCGATGTATTCCTCTGAGAATGTGTTGTTTATCATCTCTTTGAGTACCGCCGACACATGGGGGACATAGGGTGAGGGCTTAAGCATTGCCGTACATCCCGCAGAGATAGCACCTACCAACGGGTTCAGAAGTAATTGCACGGGGTAGTTCCACGGAGCGATAATCAGTGTATTGCCCAAAGGCTCGGTTATCACTCGGCTTCTTGCGGGGAATATACTCAGAGGTGAAGGTTTATGCTCCGGGCGCATCCAATGTCGCAAGTGTCGCAGGTGGTTGCGTATCTCACCATAAACAATGCTAATCTCCGTCAGATAGGCTTCTTCATACGACTTATGCAGGTCTATCCAAAGCGCATCGGTCAGTGTTTTTTCGTATTTGTAGAGAGCCGTTTGCAGACGCAAGAGCATCTCTTGTCGAAAAGCAAAATCAAGTGTCTTACCGGAGTGGTAGAATGCTTTTTGCGCTTCGTGTATCTGTTCGATTGTTGTCATAATTCGGTTATTTTCTACCTGTGAAATGGTCCATTGCTTTGAAGATACCAAAAACTGTACCAAACACAAAATCAAATAGTTTCGTGGGCAGGATACCTTGCATAAAGCGCACAAAATGGAAGCCCCAAGGCAGTCCGCAGAAGTCTTGATTGCGCTCTATGGCACGGATAATCTTCTTGGCGGTTTTCTCGGGGTCGAGGATAGGGAAGATAGGCGATTCTACACCATCGAACATACCTGTATTGATGTAGTAGGGGGCAATGGTGGTTACATGCACATTTGTTTTCATTTCGCTCAGTTCGATACGCAGCGAGTCGCTCCAACCGATAACTGCCCATTTGCTGGCAGCATAAATCGTCATCTTGGGATTGGAAATCATACCTGCCTCCGAGGCGATGTTGCAGATATGTCCCTCGTTTTGGTCGAGCATAGGTTGCAACGCTTGCAGCGAGAGCACCATCGGTGCAATGCTATTTACATTGAATGTCAGTCGCACATCGTCGATACTGTTGTGGTTAAAAGTCTTGTTGCCCCGCACTATTCCGGCGCAGTTAATCAGCACTCCCACACGCCCGAATTGCTCCAATACTTGCTTGTAGGTTGCCACCACTTGCTCATCGTTGGTGATGTCTATCTGATAGGTGATTACCTTACCTATCTTGCTCATTTCCAAACGAGTAGCTTCCAGCGAGGCAGCATTTACATCCCAAATAATCAAGTTCTCCGCACCTTTCTCCAAGCAGATGCGCCCCATAATTTTTCCGATACCGGAAGCCCCACCTGTGATGAGGACATTCTTTCCTTTAATTTTTGTCATACTAATACCTTTTTTATTATTATCGTTGCTGTTGCGGTTCGCAGAGCAACTAAAATTTGTTCTCTCGTTGCTTCTTGTCGTGTTCCGAAAATAGTTGACCCGATGGGGTTTACCTTTTATAGCCCCAAAGCAACTCTTTTTGATATAAAAATCCCCTGCTCCGAGACCCGCCCAAAGCAGGGGATAGTGCTAAAGCCTTGTCTATTAAATACTTACACTTTTCGTTTTTCTTTCTTGGAAATATCGCCTAACCTTTTTTGTACTACAAGAGAGGCACAGCAATACCCCTCTCATTATATTTTGCAGCGCAGACTGCAAAATATAATAAGCAAAGTATTTGCGTAAAAAAGCAGAAAATTATTTGTACATAAAACGCTTAATGGAGCGTTTCGGAGTCTTCTCAAACTCGTTGGCTACCAATTCGATAGCGGTGATTTGGCTGTACTGTGGCAGTTGTTTATTCAGTTCTTTGCGGTTCTCCTCCATAATCTCGTTGAAGTTGTTTGCACCATGGAGCAGTTTCTTTCCTTCGGGAGTGTTGTCGGGGAATACCAATGCCACCAATTTTCCTCCGCGGTCCACTACAACCGATTCTACCACGCAGGGCATATTGTTCAGTTTATCCTCTATCTCTTCGGGGTAGATATTTTGTCCCGAAGGACCAAGAATCATATTCTTGCTACGGCCTTTGATGAAGATATTACCTTCGGCATCGATGATACCCAAGTCGCCGGTGCGCATCCAGCCATCGGCAGTGAAGACAGCCTTGGTGGCTTCCTCGTTTTTGTAGTAACCCATCATCACATTCACGCCATTCACTTGCAACTCGCCCTCTTTGTGTTGCGGGTCATCCGAATCAACACGCACATGGCATTGAGGCAGGTCTTTTCCACAAGAGTGGAACTTAAAGCGATACCAGTCCTCATAAGCAATCAGAGGTCCGCACTCGGTCATACCATAACCTACGCAATAAACAAAATCGATATCCTTCAGGCATTGCTCCACTTCTTGGTTCAAGGCAGCACCGCCGATAATCAAGTAGCGCAACTGTCCGCCAAAGGCAGCCATCAGTTTCTCATTTACTTTCTTGCGGATGATATTCTTGATGATAGGTGTATGCCACAGCACTTTCATCACGGGCTTGTTGATAGTAGGCAGCACGCTCTTCCTTACGATTTTCTCGATTACGAGAGGCACCGTGAGAATCATAAACGGATGTACTTGTGCAAAGGCTTTCATCAAAGTAGATGGGGTAGGAGCCTTGGTCAAGAAATAGGTTTCTGCACCATCGCACACTTGGTACAAGAACTCAAACATAAGTCCGAACATGTGCGCAATAGGCAACATCGACAGTACACGGTCGCCCGGTCGGTGAGGAATGCGGTTGCAAGCAAACTCCACATTGCCGCTCAAGTTTAAGTTGCTGAGCATCACGCCTTTAGGTGCACTGGTAGTACCCGATGTGTAGTTGATGAGTGCCAAGTCATCAAGGTTATCTGCCGGATAATTGACATCCTCTTTTTGTACACCGTTGGGGAATTTCTGTTTGAACAACTCCTCTGCTTGCGCATAAGCCTTGGCAGTCTCTTCGTCTTTGCTTTCTACAAGCGAATAGTCGTCCATAAAGACCATACCTTTCAGTGCAGGCATAGCCTCAAACTTCACTTTCTTTTTTACATTCGGACCCACATAGAGCAGGCTTGCCTCCGAGTGGTTAACGAGGTTCTGAACGCCTTCGCCCGTAAAGTCGGGCAGGATGCTCACTGCTATTGCCTTATAGGTTTCGATTGCCAAAAAGGTAACACCCCAGTTGGCACAGTTACGCCCACACAAAGCAATCTTGTCCCCGGGCTGAATACCCAGAGCCTCAAAGGTGGTATGCAGACGCTCTATCTGCTCTGCCAAGCGGGCGTAGGTGTACTTGTTGTCGCTATCCAAGTCAGCAAGTGCCAACTCATTCCAACGGTTCTTCATTGTCCCTTGTAGGAACTCTAAATAGTGTTTCGTTGCCATATTATTATATATTGTATAATTTCAAACGATATACTTTTCGCCTATTTTCTATGGACAAAGGTACTGCTTTTTAACTGAACAACTGTTCAACTGCATAAAAACACTGTATAAACTGTATATCTATACTGTCCAAATTGTTCGTTTTTTCTTTCATATACCTAATTTTTCCATTCTCAATAGATTCCATGCCGAAAATTAGTTTGAAGCAATAGGCTTAATCAACTCGAATAGATAGTTGTATTGTTTTGGGAAAATCCCGAAGTCCATTGTCTCTCCGCTGTGTCCGCTTTCGTAGCCGTCTTTGATATGGGTAAACATCAACGCCAGCAAGTCGATATCTATATTTGGTCGCACCAAACCTGCGCGAATGCTGTTTCGCAATGCTTTTTTCCATAATTCGGTCTCCGAGGCGGATAGTCGTTTTGCTTTGCGCGACAGGGAAGGGAATAGGTTGTAAGCGGAGAACATCAGGTTTAGCACATTGGTTGTGTTGATGTTTTTGTTGTCGAAGGTCTGCAATGCTTCTTGCAGGCTGTCTAAGTAGCCTAACATCGCATTAATCATATCGGGCAACAGGAGAGTATCGGGTTGCTGCAAAGCCTGTTGCTTAGGGCGCATAAAATAACGCTCCATACACACCTGAAACAACTCGTCCTGCGACTTAAAATAGTAGTAAAGTGTACCGCGCCCCATATCAAGCGCAATCTGTAAGTCGGTGATTGATACATTGTTATACCCATTTATGGCATACAACTCCATCGCTTTGGCAATGATGTATTCGCGTCTGTCTTTCATGTCGTTTTATGTGGTTATATTACACATTTTCTATCCGTTTATTACACATTATTCCACCCTTCTTGCCCGCAAAGTTACTAAGAATTTGCCATATACGCAAGATGTGCAGGGGCGAATAGTATATTTTTCTCTATTCGGAAAACAAATAGATACTATTTTCCTACAAATACTACCATTTTGTTTTCTTTGTTTTGCCGAGATTTTATCGAGTCTATGTCGAGACCTTATCGAGACCTGAGCGAATGCTAACAAAATATCAAAATGTTACTTTTTTGCTCATTCTGCTTACAAGTCCATTGGCCTTTTTCCTTGTTCCATTGTCCTTGCTCCTTACTCCATTAGCGCAAGCGGTCTATGTTCCTTTCGGAGGCTTTCTATACAAAAACTCCCAATAATATATTCAAAAATGTTCCAAAAACAGTATATCATGGAGAGGATATTATTTCCAAAAACTAAATTAGTGTTTATTCAATGCATAATGATGAATGCATAATGC
>ENA-UEQL01002238-UEQL01002238.1-human-gut-metagenome-genome-assembly--contig:-NODE-2238-length-12986-cov-5.659695_pt1 | contig 12986 bp, 8 predicted proteins | sample MGYA00242905_ERZ507926 | MGnify/ENA primary metagenome ERZ507926 (study PRJEB26167, sample SAMN06115531) | human gut metagenome | host: Homo sapiens | place: China:Henan | collected 2015-09-09 | study...
GAACGCCAGCGGCTATGCCGCCGGCACGGAGGCATACCTCAAGCTCAAGCAGGAGCTGCAACTGACCACGTGGGCAAACAAGTCCATCACAGAAGCCTATATGCCCGGCTCGACCTTCAAGATCGTGACAGCCTCCATGGCGTATGAGGAAAACCTGGTCAGCGCGGGCGAGACCTTCTACTGCCCCGGCTACTTCAAGGTCGGCGGACGCACCATCCACTGCCACAAAATCGCGGGGCACGGCTCGCTGACCTTTGCGCAGGGACTGCAGCAGTCCTGCAACCCGATTCTCATGATGATGGGACTGCGCATCGGGCAGGAGCGCTTCTACAACTACTTCCGCTCCTTCGGTTACCTGGAAAAAACCGGCGTGGATCTGCCCGGCGAGGGCGTCAGCATCTTCTACAAGCCGGAAAACTTCAAGGAGATCGACCTTGCGACCGCTTCCTTCGGGCAGAACTTCAAAATCACGCCGCTCCAGCAGATCATGGCGGTCACGACAGTCGCCAGCGGCGGCTACCTGCTGACGCCCCACCTGCTCAAGGAGGAGCTGGACAGCAACGGGAACGTGGTAAAATCCTACGAGACCAACGTCCGGCGGCAGGTCATCTCGACCGACACGGCAACACAGCTTGCCAAAATACTGGAGGAGGGTGTATCCGGAAACGGCGGCGCCAAGAACGCCTATGTGGCGGGCTACCGCGTGGCTGCCAAGACCGGTACCTCCGAGAAGATCGACAAAAAGGACGACAGCGGGCGGGAGTACTACGTCTGCTCCTGCGTGGGCTTCGCCCCGGCGGATGCCCCCAAGGTGGCGGTGCTGATCCTGGTGGATGAGCCGACCAAGGGCGTTCTGTACGGCTCCTATGTGGCTGCCCCCTACCTTGCCAAGGTGATGGAAGCCATCCTGCCGTACTTCGGCGTGGAGGCTGTCTACACGGACAAGGAACTGGCGAACATGGCACGCACCGTGCCGGATGTGGCGTACTGGAGCGTCAGCGCGGCGCGCAAGTATGCGACCGAACACGGTTTTACCGTGGAAGTCGTGGGCGACGGGAACGTCGTGTACGGACAGTCCCCGGCGGCGGGCGTCAAGGTGGAATCCGCGCGGGCGCGGCTGATCCTGTATACCGAGCGGCGTGCCGAGCGCACAACCGTGACGGTGCCCGTCCTTCTGGGCAGGACTGCTGTCTCCGCCAACGAAACGCTTGCCGCACGGCAGCTGAATATCCGCATCCAGGGAACCAATAATTATCTGAGCGGAACCGGCGCCGTCGCAATCGCGCAGGATCCGCCCGCCGGGACCGAGGTGGAAATCGGCACGGTCGTAACCGTAACCTTCCGCAGCAGGGAGGACCCGGAATAAGGAGCCGGACGCCGGCATAACCCCGCAAAAAACACGGATGTACCAAACGGAACCTCATCATCGGACTTCCCGGAAGGAGGAAACGGTATGGAAACATCCGGAATCGGTCAGACCGAAATACAGGGTACCCCCCGCGTACTGCCGCTCGGCGATCTGTGCATCGCCGCCGGCATTCCCTGCCCTGCGGGGGCGGAAAAACTGCAAATCCACGGCATCACGGCGGCTTCGGCGCGGGTGCGCCCCGGCTGGCTGTTCGCCGCTCTGCCCGGCAGCCGCACCGACGGGCGGCAATACATCCCGGACGCACTCCGGGCGGGTGCGGTTGCCGTGCTGTACCCGACCGAGGCGAAAGCACCAGCGGAGGATATCCTCCCGGCGGGGACTGCCGTCGGCATTCCCCTGCCGCCCGATGCGCCCGCCCGCGCGGTCTTTGCCCGATTGGTCAGCGCGTGGTACGGGGATCCCGGCAGGCGCCTGCATCTGGTCGGCGTGACCGGCACCAACGGCAAAACCACCGTGACCGCCATGCTGTGCCACATCCTGCGCACGGCGGGCATCCCATGCGGCTGTATCGGCACGCTGGGATACCAACTTCCTGCGGCGGCGGGCCGGACGGATTTCAGCCGCGCCGAACCGTTCCGCCCGGCGGACGAACGCGCCGCCATGACCACCCCCGAGCCGGAAGAGCTGTACGCTGTTCTCGCCCGGATGGCGGACTGCGCCCCGGCAGGGGTCTTCCCCACCGTGGTGATGGAGGTCTCCTCCCACGCGCTGGCGCAGGGACGGGTGGAGCCGCTGGCATTTGACCTTGCTGTCTTTACCAATCTTTCGCCGGAGCATCTGGACTACCACGGCAGTATGGAGGCGTACTTCGCCGCCAAGGAGACGCTGTTCCGGCAGGCGCGGGTCGGGGTTCTCAACGGCGATGACGCCTATGCGCGCCGTCTGCCCCTGCGCGGACTGCCGGTCGGCGTCTGGTATGTCTGCCGGGTGTACGGACGGACGGCGGACAGTGCGCCGGAGGTGCTTCCCGGCACCGCCGGCTGCATCCCGTGCCGGGCGGAGCGCATCCGCACCCGGCAGGCGGACAGTGCGGCAGGCGATCCGGGCGGTGTGGATTTCCGATTCTCCACGCCCGACCTGCGTATGCGCCTGTCCTGCCCCCTGCCCGGCGAGTTCACGGTCGCCAATGCATCGGTTGCCGCGGCGGCGGCACTGGCGCTGGGCATCGCTCCCCGGCAGATCCGGGAAGCGCTGGACGGGTTCCCGGGCGTCCCGGGACGGCTGGAACGTGTCCCGACCGGCGGCGCACCGTTCTCGGTTTTCATCGACTATGCGCACACGCCCGATGCGCTGGAGCGCCTGCTCCTGACCTTCCACGGGCTGTGCCGCGAGCCGGGCGGTTCGCGGAAGCGTCCGGGGCGCATCATCCTGCTGTTCGGGTGCGGCGGCGACCGCGACCGCAGCAAGCGCCGGCTGATGGCTCGCATCGCCTCGCGGTTGGCGGACGCAGTGGTCATTACATCGGACAACAGCCGGAACGAGGATCCCGCCGCCATCATCCGGGACATCCTGGCGGGCATTGACCGCGAAAGCGAGTACGCGGTCATTCCGGACCGGGCGGAAGCAATCCGCCACACGATCCGCACGGCGCGGGCGGGCGACGTCATCCTGCTGTGCGGCAAGGGACACGAAACCTACGAGATAGACCGCACCGGGCGGCATCCCTTCGACGAGCGCGCCGTCGTCCGCGAGGCGCTCCGCTCGCGCGGGGAGGAATGACCGGACACGTGTCCGCAGAAAAGGAGTTTTCATGAAAACAGATTTTTCGGTTCCGCTCTCCCCGGACAGCCTCGCCGCATGGAGCGGCGGCAGGCTGATCGGGGCATCCGACGCACCGGTTTGCGCCGCCTGCACCGACTCCCGCGAGGCGGGCGCCGGGGTGCTGTTCTGCGCCATCCGGGGCGAGCGGGCGGACGGGCACGATTATATGGCGTCCGCATATGCGGCGGGTAGCCGGTGCTTTCTCTGCGAGCGCCCCCCCGCAGAGACGGAGGCGCAGGCTGCCTTTCCGGATGCCTGCTTTATCTGCGTACCCGACACGGTAGCGGCGCTTCCGGCTCTGGCGGCGGGCTTCCGGGCGGCACACCTGCCGGCGTTGCGCGTGATTGCCGTCACCGGGAGCGTCGGCAAGACCACCACCAAGACGCTGTGTGCCGCCGTACTGCGGGCGGCGTTCCCGACCTTTTGCCGGGAGGGAAACTTCAATTCCGTCATCGGGATGCCGCTTTGCGTGCCGGGCATCGGAACCGACGTGCGCGCGGCAGTGCTGGAAATGGGCATGAGCGCACGCGGCGAGATATCCGCCCTGTCGCGCGCGGCGTGTCCGGATATCGCAGTCATCACCAATATCGGCTCGTCGCATCTGGAATCCCTCGGCACGCGGGAAAACATCGCCCGCGCCAAGCTGGAGGTGCTGGACGGAATGCGCCCGGGCGGACAGCTTCTCTTTGACGGGGACGAGCCTCTGCTCCGGGCAGGGGCGGCGCACGTCCGGCAGGACATCACGCTCCGTCCGGTCTCGCTGACCGACAAGGCGGCAGATTTCTTTGTTTCCGGTATCCGTGCGGCGGCGGACGGCACGGTCTTTGACCTGCGCCTGCCAGACGGCTCGGTGTGGCGCGACCTGCGCGTCCCCGCGCCGGGACGGCATCTCCTGCTGGACGCCGCCTATGCGGCAGGCGTGGGGTACCTGTCCGGCGTCAGCCGGGAGGAGGCGGCGCGGGGACTGGCTGACTACCGCCCCGCGGCAATGCGCCAAACCCTGCGCCGCGCGGGCGGAGTCACGGTGCTGGAGGATTGCTACAACGCCGCGCCGGAGTCCGTGCAGGCGGCACTGGACACGCTGCCGCTGCTGACGCAGTCCGGCGGGCGCCGCATGGCACTGCTGGGCGACATGAAGGAGCTGGGCACCGACACGGTCGCCCTGCACCGGGCGGTGGGCGCGGTCTGCGCCGGACAGCTGGACTGCCTGTGGACGGTCGGCGCGCTAGGCGCGGAGATTGCCGCCGGGGCGCGCGACGCCGGCATGAGCCGGGTGCAGGCGCTGTACCCGGCAGGCGAGCCGGACGCGGAGGCGGTCGCGGTCGAGATCCTGACCGGGCTTGCGCCGGGGGATACGTTGCTGATTAAGGCAAGCCGCGCCATGCATCTGGAAACCGTGGCGGAGGCATTGCTCCGGAGACTGATGCAGGGAAACCTCTGAAAAGCACATTTTTAGGGGAGCTCTGATTGAATGGGTGGCGCAGAGAGGCTGTGCCGCCGGATCGATCAGCGGTTCCCCGGAAAAAGCAAAGGAGATACAGACATGGGATCGCTTTCCACTTCCGAACTTGGTATTCTGGCGGCAGCAACGGGCGGCTGTGCGCTGATTCTGACCGTCATTTTCGGCTTTATCCTCCTGCCGGTTCTGCGGCATTTCAAGCTGGGACAGCCTATCCGGACGGAGGGTCCCATCTGGCACCAGCCCAAGGCGGGAACCCCCACTATGGGCGGCATCTGCTTTATTCTGGCGTTCCTGCTGGCAACGGCGGGCTACGCCGTGTTCCGCGCCGTCCGCGGTGAGGGGGGGCGTCTGATCCCGCTGGCGCTGGCGGTTCTGTTCGCGCTGGGCAATGCCGCCATCGGCTTTATCGACGATTACTGCAAGCTGGTCAAGCATCAGAACGAGGGACTGACCGAGCGGCAGAAGCTGTTGCTCCAGCTGGTGCTGACGGCGGCGTACCTCGCTATGCTCCGCGCGTCGGGGCATCTGGAGACCTCGCTCCGCATTCCCTTTACCGACATGCGGCTGGAGCTGTCGTGGTTCGCCTATCCGGTCTACCTGCTGGTCATGGTCGGCTTCGTCAACGCCACCAACCTGACCGACGGGCTGGACGGGCTTGCCTCCTCTGTCTGCGCCACGGTTGCCGCCTTCACCCTGCTCCTGGCAGTCTGGAGACGGGACGCGGACAGCACGGTGCTGGCGGCGGCTCTGCTGGCGGGTATGCTGGGCTTTCTGGTCTTTAACCACCACCCGGCGCAGATGTTCATGGGCGACACGGGGTCGCTGTTCCTGGGCGGCGTCATCATGGGATGCGCCATGATGGCAGGGGAGCTTCTGCTGTTCGTGCTGGCGGGCTTCGTGTTCGTGGCAGATATGCTGACCAGTCTCCTGCAGCGCTGGTACTTCAGGCTGACGCACGGCAAGCGGCTGTTCCCCATCGCGCCCATCCACCACAGCTTTGAAAAATGGGGCTTCGGCGAGTACGCCGTCATGGGACTGTTCGCGGGCGTATCGGCGCTGTTCTGCGTGCTGGCGTGGTTTGGAAAGTAACGGATCCCGCCCCGGCGGGCGAGAGAGGAGGGCATGAGAATGCCGGAAAGACCTGAACGGGAGGATGCGCGCCGCAGGACGCAGGACAGCCGGGAGCAGTCTGCTCCGGCACAGGCGCCGAGCCGCCGGCGTCCGGAACGCAAGCCGCGCAAGGGCTTCGGCTCCCGGCGGCTGGACAGATGGGGGCGCTGGCTGGACAGCCAGACCGAGAAGGACGATCCCGTCTACACGCAGTCTCTCCACCCGGAGCCGGAGCTGCGCGAGGCGGATCACGTGCTGGTACGGGGACCCATCGACACGCCGTTCCTGCTCATCGTGCTGGTGCTGGCGGTATTCGGCGCGATCATGGCATACAGCGCCAGTTCGGTGTACGCCGCGCAGTACCACAGCGACAGCACCTACTATGTCAAGCGTCATATCGCCTACCTGCTGCTTGCCTTCGGGCTGACGACGCCCTTTGTCATCAAGGCGCGCCCGTGGTTCTGGCGAATGTTCGGCGTCATCGCATATGCCGGATCGGTGGTACTGCTGCTTCTGGTTCTTGTCATCGGCTCCAGCTACGGCTCCGGCGCGACGCGCTGGATTCAGATCGGACCGCTGTCGCTCCAGCCGTCCGAAATCGCCAAAATGGCAGTCATCTTAGTCATTGCGCTGGTCATGACCAAGCACGAAAAGCAGATCGCCATGCGGCAGAAGTTCGGCGGGCAGTTCCGTTACGGCGTTCTGCTCCCCGTGCTGATCTTCGGGCTTATCTGCGCCCTTGTCATGCTGGAGCATCACTTGTCGGGCATCATCATCATCGGTCTGCTCGGCATCGTGACCATGTTCCTGGGCGGAACAGACCGCAAGTGGTTCTTCTTCATTTTCGGGGCAGGTCTTGTCGCGGTTCTGCTGGTTCTGTCCGTGTCGGATTACGCGCGGGTGCGGCTGGATACATGGCTCAACATCGACGAGGCGGACGCGCTCGGTTCCGCGTGGCAGACTCTGCAGGGGCTGTACGCCATCGGTTCGGGCGGCTTCTTCGGCGTGGGGCTGGGCAACAGCCGGCAGAAGTACGGGTACGTCTCCCAGCCGCAGAACGACTTCATCTTCACCATCATCTGCGAGGAGCTGGGCTTCATCGGTGCGGTGCTGGTGGTGGTGCTGTTCGGACTGCTGATATGGCGCGGGTTCCGGATTGCCTCGCGCGCGCCGGACAAATTCACCTCGCTGGCGGCTTACGGGCTGATTGCCAAGGTGGCTCTGCAAACCGTGCTGAACATAGCCGTTGTGACGAATTCCATGCCCAACACCGGCATTTCCCTGCCCTTTTTCTCCTCCGGCGGCACATCCCTGATCCTGCAGATATTCGAGATGGGCATCGTGCTGAACATCTCGCGGTACTCGTATCAGAAGCGGGTCTGAGCGGGCAGCGGGCTATCCGTCAAAACTCCGCAAAAAATGGGTGTTCAAAAACTCATCCTGAGTTTTTGAACACCCATTTTTTATATGATGCGCTTCCCCGGTCAGGCGCTGATCTTCTTCCTGCGGGTGAAGTGAACCACCAGCCCGATGGCAAAGCCGAGCAGTGCCGGGCAGACCCACCCCAGTCCCAGCTCCGCAAACGGCAGGAATCCGGTAACAAACGCCTTTACGGCATCGCCGTGCAGTGCGTCATAGATCCCCTTGGGCAGGCTGACAAAGAGGTCGTAGAGCGCGGCAACCAGGGTCAGTCCCGTCGTCCAGGCAAAGACCGCGCGGTCATACCGGAAGAAGCGACCGCAGAGCGAGAGCAGGATCAGCGTGATGGCGAGGGGGTACAGGAACATCAGCACGGGAACCGAGTAGCCGATGATGCTGTTCAGCCCGAAATTGGTGAAAAACAGGGACACAAGGCTGAAGATGACAGCCCACAGGCGGTAGCCGGGCCCCTTGGGGAACAGTCCGACAAAGGTCTCCGCACAGCTCGTGATAAGCCCGACCGATGTTTTGAGGCACGCCAGCGTGACCGTTACGGCAAGGATGATAAGTCCCGCCTTACCGAGGTAGTGCTGGGCGATCTGCGTCAGGGCAATGCCGCCGTTCGCGGAGGTCTCAAACAGACCGCGGCTCTGTACGCCGACGATGGTCACGAGGACGTAAATGGCAGCCATCAGCAGGCAGCTGAAAATACCTGCACGGACGGTACTGCCCGCCACGGCATCCGGCTCGTTGACGCCCAGCCCGCGGATGACCTGCACCACCACGATGCCGAATGCAAGGCTTGCCAGCGCGTCCATCGTGTTGTACCCCTCCAGGAAGCCGGCAAAGAACGGCTGGGTGGCATAGGCGCCCTCCGGCGCGACACTGCCGACCGAGGCACCGGGATTGACCATGGCAACAACGACCAGGACACCGAGAAACGCGAGGAAGCAGGGATTGAGTATCTTGCCGACCCACACCAGTATCTTGCCCGGCTTGAGCGCGAAGAACAGCGCCGCGCCGAAGAACAGGAAGGAAAAGAGCAGCAGGTACATCTGCGCGCTCCCGTTCTGCGGCAGTACCTGCTCCAATCCCACGGTAAACGCGGTGGTCGCGCAACGGGGAATGGCAAAGAACGGACCGATAGTCAGGTAGAGCAGGCAGGTGAAGAACAGGGAGTAGGGGCGTCCGACACGGCTCCCCAGCTCAAAAAGTCCGTTCGCGCGACTGATTCCGAGCGCGGCAACGCCGAGCAGGGGCAGTCCCACGCCGGTCACGCACAATCCGATGATTGCAAGCCAGACGTTTTTGCCCGCCATCTGACCCATGTGTACGGGAAATATCAGGTTGCCTGCTCCGAAAAACAATCCGAAAAGCATACTGGCGATATAAGCATACTCACGGCAGTTCAGTTTCTGTTTCATCTTCTTTCCTCCGTTGTTTTGTATTGCTGAATTATGGGCACCGCTTACGCGGCGTCATGCCGCGCTTTATACCGGAACGCCAGCACGGCGGCGATCACGAACACGGCGGCATAGGCGCACACGACCGCCTCGTCCCGCCAGAAGTCGCCGGTCAGGGCATTGCCCGCCAACGCCGCACGCCCGGCACGGACGGCTGGATAGAACGGGAGCCATGCGCAGAAGGTGCGGAAGCCCCCCGACAGGGATTCGACCGGCATCCACGCACCACTGAGAAAGCCCGCGCCTGATATGACCACCGAGGACAACCCCGGCGCCGCCTTGTCCGAGAACAGGGAGCCGGACAGGATACCGATAAACACAAAGCACACCACCATCGGCAGAGCCGACAGCACGGCGGGCAGGATACCGATGCCCAACCAAGCCGTCTCCCCGGCGACAAGTCCCGTCACGGCGGACGCCGCCCAGCAGATGACCAGCTGTCCCGCGCCGATGAGTATGCCGGGCAGGGCGTATCCCAGCACGAAGTCCCCATCGGTCAGCGGCGAGGAATACAGCCGGGTAAGAAACCATGTTGCGCGATCCCGCGAGACCAGCAGCGCCATGTACAGCATAGCGAACGCGCCGGAGAACACCGCAATGCCGGGGGTCAGCATATCCAGCGTGAACCATGGCTCGGTGGGGGAAAACAGTGCGTACATCGCCACGAGCAGTACCAGCGGCACGCCGAGGCAAATCACAAAGCTCAGTGGGTCGCGCAGAATCTCCCGCAGGGTACGCACGGTGAACAGTCGGATGCGGCGCGCGTGTCCGCCCGAACGACCGATAGAGTCACGCATATTACACGCCCTCCTTTTCGCCGACGGCAAGCGCCACAAAGGCGTCCTCAAAGGTATCCTTGCCTGCCTGCGCGCACAGCTCGGCGGCGGTGCCCAGCGCCCGCAGGCGCCCGCCCGCCATGATGCCGATGCGATCGGACAATGCCTCGGCTTCCTCCAGATAATGCGTCGTCAGAATCAGCGTCACCTGCCCGTGCAGGGACGAGATGACCGACCACAGCTCCCGCCGCGCCAGCACATCCAGCCCCAGCGTCGGCTCGTCCAGAAACAGCACGCGCGGTCCTGTAATCAGCGCCATGGCGATACTCAGCCGCCGCTGCCAGCCGCCGGACAGTGTCCGGGCATAGTCATGCCGGCGGGGAGCAAGCTCCATGCGTTGCATGATATCCTCTGCCGCGCGGTGCGCCCCGGCGGTATCCGCCCCCCACAGCCCTGCCATGAAGGCAAGGTTTTCTTCTACGGTCAGGTTTGGTGCGACCGCCGTATTCTGCGGTGAAACATTCATCAGCCGCCGCACCGCCTCCGGTTCGCGGCGGATATCATAGCCGCCCAGCGTCGCCGTACCCGCCGTCGGGGGCGTCAGGCAGGACAGCATCTTGATAACGGTGGTTTTGCCCGCCCCGTTGACGCCCAGCAAAGAGAAGAATTCCCCCGCGCCGACAGACAGATTCAGTCCGTCCACCGCCCGGACGGTTCTGCCGCGCGATCGGTACTCCTTGGTCAGTCCGACCGCCTCGATAGCCGCTCCGGTTCTCATGCGTCCGTGCCTCCCTCCGTTTTTTCGTCCGTGCCCGACTCCTCCGGGCGTTCGTTTTCAAAAACCTCTCCGCTGATCTTCTCGACCAGTCCGCACTCGTCCACCTTGACCAGTGCCATACCTTTCTTGACATCGCCCAGCAGCAGCAGTTGGTCTCCGGGCTTCAGTCCGAACACCTCCCGCGCCTCCTTTGGGATGACGATCTGCCCCTTGGCGCCCATCGCCACCGTTCCCCACAGGTGCTTGCCCACCGGGGCGGGCGCCACCCGCGCCTTGCCGACCTCCTCATCCTGATGGATAAGGGCATCGATGGAGACCCCGTAGAATTTTGCCAGCCGGTCGCATTTTTCAATGTCGGGGATCGTTTCGCCCTGCTCCCACTTGGAGTAGGACTGGCGCGAGATGCCGATGACCTCCGCCACCTCCTCCTGCGTCATGCCGCGGATGTTTCGCAGGAGCGCCAGATTCTCTGCCAGCATACTGACCACCTCCTTGTCTGTGCCATCATTATACAGCACACAAAGGAAAGCTTCCACCATACAAACTTGTCAGAAAAGTGCTTTTTGTGTTCGTTTTGCCTGCGCGATTATGCCCTTTTAGAAGCTGCTTTCTCAGCCCTTTTCCATGTACTGCACGGAAGTTCTTTCTTGACGCAGAGCGGCTTTCGTACTATGTTATACATAAGAAAGACTGTATAAGTAAAGAAGCAAGCTGCCATGAGTGAAACCCCGGCCTATGTAAAGAAAAGGAGGCTCTCCACATCTGAGAGCGCAGCCGTGCGCCTCTTTGTGACCGTATGTTTTCTTTCATCCACAGCGATCTCATATTTTGTTCTATAAGGAGGAATTCCCATGTCCGCATTGAGATCCCGCGTGCGCCTTGGCAGCAAGGCGCCCCTGAGCGAACAGGAACTCCGGCAGATCGACGCCTATTGGCGTGCTGCCAACTATCTGACCGCCTGCCAGCTCTATCTGCTGGATAACCCCCTGCTGGAGCGCCCTCTCGTAAAGAGCGACATCAAGCAGACCGTGGTGGGTCACTGGGGTACCTGCCCCGGACAGAACTTCATCTATACGCACCTCGACCGGGTCATCAAGCGCGATGATCTGGACATGATCTATCTCTCCGGCCCCGGTCACGGCGGCAACGCCATGGTGGCGCAGGACTGGCTGGACGGCAGCTACACGGAGATCTATCCCAATATCACCCGGGACAAGGAGGGTATGCAGAAGCTCTTCAAGCGCTTCTCCTTCCCCGGCGGCATTCCCAGCCACGTAGCGCCGGAGACCCCCGGCTCTATCCACGAGGGCGGTGAGCTGGGCTACTCCTTGGCCCACGCCTTCGGTGCCGTGGCGGATAACCCCGAACTGATCGCTGCCTGCGTGGTGGGCGACGGCGAGGCGGAAACCGGCCCGCTGGCCACCTCATGGCACGGCAACAAGTTCGTCAACCCCATTACCGACGGCGCGGTGCTGCCCATTCTGCACCTCAACGGCTTCAAGATCGCCAATCCCACCATCTTCTCCCGCATGAGCCACGAGGAGGTGGAGTGCTTCTTCCTCGGCTGCGGCTGGAAGCCCTACTTTGTGGAGGGCAGCGACCCCATGACCATGCACCAGCAGATGGCAGCCGTTCTCGACGCGGCGATCCGTGAGATCAAGCGCATCCAGCGGGAGGCGCGAAAGAGCGGCGAGGCCAAGCGTCCCCGCTGGCCTATGATCGTGCTGCGCACCCCCAAGGGCTGGACAGGCCCCAAGGAGGTGGACGGACTGCCGGTGGAGGATTGCTGGCGCGCCCATCAGGTACCCATCTCCATGGGTGCGGACACGGAAAAGCACCTTGCCCAGCTGGAGGCATGGCTGCGTTCCTATAAGCCGGAGGAGCTGTTCAACGCCGACGGTACGCCCGTGGAGCTGGTAGCGTCCTTCCCGCCTGCGGGCAATCGGCGGATGGGTGCAAACCCCCACGCCAACGGCGGTCTGCTGCTGCGGGATCTGCGTACTCCCGATTTCCGGGACTATGCCGTGGACGTCAAAGCCCCCGGCTCCGTGGAGGCGCAGGATATGTATGTTCTCGGCACCTATGTCCGGGATGTGATGAAGCTGAACATGGACGCCCGGAACTTCCGCATTTTCGCGCCGGACGAGACGGCGTCCAACCGCTTGCAGGCCGTTTTCGACGTGACCGGCCGCCGCTTCCTCGACCAGCAGATCCCCGGCATTGACGACCACCTCGACCCCGATGGACGGGTGATGGACTCCATGCTCTCCGAGCATTTCTGCGAGGGCTTTTTGGAGGGCTACCTGCTCACCGGACGCCACGGCTTCTTTGACAGCTATGAGGCGTTCATCCGCATCGTGGACTCCATGTTTGCCCAGCACGCCAAGTGGCTGAAGATGTGCAGCGAGCTGCCCTGGCGGCACGACATCGCCTCCCTGAACTATATTCTGGCCTCCAACGTGTGGCAGCAGGACCACAACGGCTTCACCCATCAGGACCCCGGCTTCCTGGACCATGTGGCCAACAAGAAGGCCGACGTGGTGCGCATCTATCTACCGCCGGATGCCAACTGCCTGCTCTCCTGCTTCGACCACTGCATCAAGAGCCGCAACTATGTCAACGTGATGGTGGCCAGCAAGCACCCCCGGCCCCAGTGGCTGACCATGGAGCAGGCGGTGAAGCACTGCACCCAGGGCATCGGCATCTGGAGCTGGGCCTCCAACGATCAGGGTGAGGAGCCGGATGTGGTCATGGCCTGCTGCGGCGACACACCCACGCTGGAAACGCT
>ENA-UEQL01002239-UEQL01002239.1-human-gut-metagenome-genome-assembly--contig:-NODE-2239-length-12985-cov-5.593275_pt1 | contig 12985 bp, 14 predicted proteins | sample MGYA00242905_ERZ507926 | MGnify/ENA primary metagenome ERZ507926 (study PRJEB26167, sample SAMN06115531) | human gut metagenome | host: Homo sapiens | place: China:Henan | collected 2015-09-09...
ACAAAAAGCACGAAAAACACTTTCGCGCGGTCGTCGGAAATAATTTATGATGAGGTCAAAGATGTTTATTGTCGTGAGATACGCCGCTGAATATAAGCGTATGATGCTGACGGTCAAACGTTATCTGCACAGGCGAGCCGTCGGACGATTTATATTCGCACACGGCGCCGCAATCCTGCAAGTCAACAAACTCCGCGTATTCGCTTTCGCCGAGCGTGACTTCGCCGCCCATTACCGGCTTATTATAAACCTTCTTAACGTCGATATTGAAATCTCTCGTGCTTTCGTCGGCGTTGCCCTGAATTGCTTCGACGGCAACCGTGATTTCGCACGATTTATCCTGATATTTATCCGCTGCGGACGCAGGCAGTTCTATCGAGCATTCCACGGGAGAAATTTCTTCGCCTGCATTTTTTACCACCCAGTCGCTTGCACTGCCAACCGCTTTTCCGCCGATTGACACTTTAAGCGCCTCGAAAAGGCCCGAATCTTTCACCGCAAACAACGTTCTGTATTTAATAGTGACGTTGCTTTCGTTTTTGATACTAACGACAAACGTTACTCTGTCGCCCGGGGTGAGCCTGTCGAGAGAAAGCGTATTCCCGGACAGAGTAGCCGTTCCGTTATTCAGGAACGTGCCTTCATTCGTTCTTTCGGTTTCGGTGCCGGTAAACGTGTTTGTATCGATGTTATCCAACGAATACAGTTTAAGATTATCGACAGTTGCCGTAACGTTAACCTTACCGCTGGTGACGGCGATATTAACGCTTGCTTCGCCGGTGAAGATTGCAAACGTTGCGCCGGCAATAAGGCTGGCGCACAGCGCAATGCCGAGCACCGTACTCAGAAAAGTCCTGCTTTTGAAAAACTTTTTCATTTTTCTGCTCCTTAAATTTCCGTTTTTTGTTGACATAATTCAAGATATTTAGTATATTTAAATTATACTAGATTCATCTTTTCGTTTCAATACACAAAATTGCAAACTTAAACACAATTACGGGGAATAAAGAAAATGAAAACCACCCAAAAAACGGTAGAACTGCTTTCCGGCACAATGCTCGCCATACGTCCGGACGACTATTATCGCCATCCGCTGTTATACAACGTCGTGCAATCGGGATACGTGATCGGCGGTTTGAAACACTCTGTTTCGAGATCGGGCTACAACTCTTACGGACTGTACGGAGTTCTTAAAGGCGAAGTGGTCTTAAAGACCAAAAACAAAACGTATAAAGCGCATGCCGGAGATACGTTGTTTTTCTCGCAAGAGCAAGCACACACCGTCGAAAACGGCGGCGATATACCATACGAAGCGTATTTTGTGTATTTATACGGACCCGAAGTCAAGGGGTTTTACGACAGTTTTCAATCGAAGTTCAACTACGTTATGACAGGGTTCACTCCTCCGTCACTTGCAACTGCCATACAACAAATTACGACTATGATACAATCCGGTAGCGAAAATAAGTATCTTATTTCCTCTCTCTTATACAACGTTTTGACCGAGCTTTTGCAAAAATGCGACATTAGCGACGGGCATACGGGCATTACGGACGCAATTAAATACGTAATGGAACATTATAAAGAAAAAATAACTCTCGATACTCTTTCTTCGATAGCGTATACGGACAAGTTTTATTTCATAAGACAGTTTCACGCGCTCACCGGCTTTACTCCCAAGGAATATCAGAACGAACTGCGTTTGAACGAAGCGTTGAGTTTGCTTAAAAATACCGATTTGTCGATTGCCGCAATAGCAAACGAAGTAGGTTTTTCCGACGCAAGAGGACTTATTGCGCTGATTAAAAACAGAAAGGGCTGCTCTCCGTCGCAACTGAGAAAAAAATAAAGCCCAATCATCTTTACATATACCAAGCTTTATATATTGCTTTTAATCACAACGACAGGAAACTAAATACAGCAATTTAACAAAGCGCAAACCGTTCTTTTTCCAAGACTTATTCTCATGAAGTTCCCGCCGGCGTTGCCGACGGTTTTTTTTACCTCGCACTTTTTATAAAAGTTCAGCCCTCTCACGATTAGGTAAGAGGGCTGAATCTGTTATTTTTTTCAGTTTACATTATTCTGCTGATTCAAAAATTCTTTCAATGCATTTTTTGCTTTTTCGACTTGATCGGAATATTTTCTACTATTAAATTCAACGTGGTCTAATATCTCTTCCCAATCTCGTAATTTTTCACTACGATAATATATAGCGTACATTCTACCTTCTTCATAATTAAACCCTATCTGAATTTTTTTATTATTTTTGTTGATAAAGACAACAGATGGATAAACATAATGCTTTAAATCATATCCATATTCATATCCATAATCCTGTACAAAACTAAAGTCTTTTTTAAGTTGCTTAAGATCTTTCACTGCTATACCTCCACTTCTTATAAATTAATAACATTAAAATAATTAGCAATCATTTCAAGCTCTTTAGCGTAACATCCGGTCACTGCACCGCCTAAATTATATATACGCCCGGAACGCTGCATTACACTGTTTATGAAATGATAGTTATTTGCCAAACCCATCTGGTAGTATCTGGTGTGTATAAAAACCGTTAAGAAAAACATCGTATTGCACTCAATTCTTTTATTTTAGCACTTGTTTTATCATTTTTTTAGGCAGCCCAATGTTCTTTAAATTAATTAATATTTGAGTATATCTTTCTGCTATATCAAAACCAATCAGGACTTTTTTATTACGCAATGTCTCAATTTCTTTATTCATTTCACATTGATATATTTCACCGTCAAAAATCAGCAGAGATTCTTCAATTTGAGGCACATTATCCATAAAGTCATCAATGGTCAGCAAGCCATAAAAAGAATACTCCAATCCACCATCTATAAAAACCGAAAGTGTTTCAACGCCCAAAGAAGTCAGTAATTTATATACTTTACCATACTGAATTTTGAAATAATGCACCCCGAATAAATCTTTTTGCCGCATCGTCACCTCATATTTTTTATTAATTCAATTGTTCCTACCAATATTGGAATAACCGGAATATGTGTTTTTCCTATAATGTGGGCATGTATACCATAACGTCCCAAATCAATCGATATTTTTGCTCCTTTACGCGTTCCCAATCGTATCATTGTTTTGTTAGCAATATTCATTGTCTTTATTTGCCATGAAAGTATTCCTCAACAAGGAATAAAATTATTATACAAGAAATTATGATAATCGTCAAGTAAATCACAAAGTCTGACATTTCGGAATTCTGACGGTTTTTCGGAATACGATTGGCTGTTTACAAAAAGCCGGATGGATTTTTCGCGGTCTCCGCAAACTTTGGGTAATTTATAAAAATATTCGACTGTTTTTACGAAGATATTCGTAAGCTTTCGCCAACATATCCGGCGATTGTTCGCGCATACAAAAAAGCCGCACGGATAAGCCCTCGGTTCTTTTGGCTTTGTCGTGCGACTCTTTTTTGCTTTGATTGGTGTTTTTTTTACAATTATGACATTTCAGTTCTTATAGGTAGGATGTTTACTTCTCTTCAGGCGGAATGTCGCTCTCAATGCACATCTCGTCGTTTTCTATTCCGTACACTATGCTTATCACTTCTGCCATCATTCCCACAAACGCGTTACAGCTCAGTTTCATGTTTTCGGTAACTACCCTGAATCCCGTTAGTTCGTTCATCTGATGCGCAAACGCACCCACGTTTAGGTCGTTTATGCACAATCTCATGCTGCGTTCCATGCATCCGCGGGTTTGGTTCAGTTTCCTGCCAAGACGCTCGTATACGCTTTTCATAGTCAAGCCCTTTACTGCTTGCTCGGTTATAGCTTCCGCTATAAGCACAAAGCCGCGTCGGTCCGGTCGCAGCCCCATCGAGATCATCAGTAGCTTTACTCTTGCCTTTACTTCTCGTTCTCTCATGTTCTTTCTCCTGAGTATATATTTAATATTTTATTTCCAGCAGTTTTATATAAACTTAACCGGCTAAAATATTCCCCGTTACAAGCAATTATACCTTATTTCTTTCCCCTAATACAACGTATAATTGCCGATAATTATAGTAAACAACAGCTATTAACCTATCTGTCAATGTTTTTATAAGATTAATAACAATGCACGGGATTATTATATCACCCATGATATACAATGTCAAGCGTATTTATATATGTTTATCCGATATCTTTAAATTATTTCAAGATTTTTCAAGAGAAATTCAGGCAATCATTCGTCATCACACAAATTCACACACAATCCTACGTTTTACGACAAAACGCCACATAAAGAGGAAAAATATATTCTCTTATTAAAAACATTAAGTCGCTCCTGAAGGGCGCGCCGGCGATGGTCACCACTATTAAATATATTACAGCTCAAAAATCTTTATTTTACAAGCTTTAACGCGCTATGCAAATTACTTTCTGGGTTTCTTGATGTTAGCCTGCGCAAAAGCTTTCAAAAGCGACCGATAAGTAACATTACTGTCTGCAATCGAAAATCGCCCGTCTTCGGGATATATATTATCGCCCGACTGTACGCAATATTTTTTTCTGCATTTTTTCTGCGCCGTTTTTCCGTATTTTTTCTGAATTTTTCGCCAATCCCGATTGAGTGAAATATAACCGTTTTTACAAAAACATCGCCATATAATGCGGAATAGTGAGTTTTACGTCACTCGTGCCGACGTTTCCGTCAACGATTTTATATGCCACCGACGGTTTATATGCTTCTATAAATCTGTTCAGCGATTTTGTTGCGGTATTTCCCGCTTTCACTTCCACTGGAACCACTTCCCCGTTTTTTTCTATCAGAAATTCCAGTTCGTTGGAATCGTCGGGCTTGTAATAATAAAGCGCATATCCGTTTTTCACCAGCGTTTCGGCGATAATATTTTCGTAAATACCGCCTTTGGCGTTCCCTTTTATCGTGTTTTCAAGAATCGCTCTTTTGGTTTCAAAACCGTACATAGCGCACAGCAAGCCCGTATCGTTGATATACAATTTGAACTGATCTTCATCGGCGTTCGCCATCAACGGCAGATACGGCTCGTGAATATTGTAACACGGATTAACGATATTCGAGTCTTTCAGCCATTGCACGCTTCCGCCGTATTTTTTGCTCGTTTGCCCTTTTTCCACGGTGGAATACTGAAATTTCGTGATCTCCTTTGCGAGTTGCTTCGGAATAGCGTCGTAACACTTGCGCACCTTTATTTTTTCTGCACCCTTTGCGTGTTTTGAAATATCGAAACGGTAGTTTTCGAGAATTTTTTCCTGCAAAGCGGCAACCCGCGTAAAATCGTGATTTATGGCATAATCGGCAACGACTTCCGGCATACCGCCCACCACCATATACTCACGGAACAGCGTTTCGTATTTTTCATTTAGCGCAAAAGGTACTTTTTCTTTTTTATCAAAAAGTTCTTTCAGGTAAGAAATTCCGCTTTCGTACCCTTCCGCCCAAAGAAATTCCTCGAAATCAAGCGAATACATCGTAAGAAACGTTTCGTATCCGGTAGGAACGGATTCGGGTTCTTCCGTATTTTCGTCGGCGTCTTCCCCGTATGTCAATTCTAAAAGGCTTCCGGAAGTAATAACATCGAATCTCCCGTCCTCCGCAAGAAATTTCAAGGCGGTGCGCGCGCTTCCGCACGCCTGAATTTCGTCTAAAAATATCAGCGTATCGCCTTTGACGAGATTTACGCCGTTTATCATAGCCGTCATTCTTTTATAAACGGATTCTGCGTCCAACGTTCCCGCAAAAATCTGTTTTAATTCCTGATTTTTGATAAAATTGATTTCAACAAAACTTTTATACTCTTTTTTCCCGAATTCGCGGATAAGATAAGTTTTCCCGACCTGTCTTGCCCCTTTCACCATCAAGCAGTTATTCCGATGCGTATTTTTCCACTCGACAAGTTTCTGATATGCTTTTCTTTTTAACATAACGTTTCTCCGAAATCAGGTTTTATTACCGATATTATACTCGGTTTTTTTGTATTTGTCAACAGAAAAGGAATAAAATCGGATATTGATTTTCAGAAAAAAGGAATAAAATCCGATATTCGTTTCTTTGAAAAAGGAATAAAATCGGAATATCGTAAACCCGAAATCTTTTTATTAGTCTGAAAGCATTAAAAAACGCCGCTCTCCGCAAAAGCAAAGGACGGCGTTTTTCTGTCTGCCGGTAAAGTTACATAAACACTCTTACCGTCAGGTCGTGCCATTGATTTTGCCTGAGCATTCCATCCCGTTCTTTCCGGTAAGATTTCGCCTCTTTATAATCTATCGTAAACTCCCATACGAGCCTTTACCCCCTTTTTATACTCTTGCTTTCTGCGCGAAGCAAGCTCGTTCCATCCGAGACGATCATCCACAATGATCAATTTCATACCTTTTTTTCGCACTCGCTCAAAAGCTTCGTCATTTTTTCGGGGTTTTCTCCCTTTTTCAAACGATACGAATATGCGATATTCGCATACATATCCTGCCATTCTTTCGCGGATTCCGCCGCGCCGTACCGCCCGAATTCGTAATATTGTCAGAACCCGATTGCAAACGGGGTATTTTCTTTAACCATTTTTCTCTCCTTTCCCGCGTTTCCGTAATCTTTCGTAATCGCCGCGTTTTTTATAAATTCGCCGTTGCGTCGCCGAAGAATTTTTCGCCGTTGATTTCTATATTTTTCGCGGCGGAAATTCTCGCCGAAACATTTTTGTTTTTCGCATTGCTTTGCGCCGTTACGCCGATTAATCGCACGTTTTCCGCAGCGGCGATTTCGAATATTTCCCCGGATTCTTCGCAAAAATTTTCGCAATGCACCGTTACGCCGTCGATCGTTACGTTTTTCAGCGGATTGCCGGAAATGCCTTTCAGCACACACTTTTCCGTCGGATATAACAGCAAATTCGAAAAGCGCAGATTTCCGATCGAACACTCGTTCGGCGGCGAGCATAATGCGGGCGCAACAAAAATTTCTATCGGATGCCTGCCCCGAAGAATCGCGCCGTTTACGATGATTCCCTCTATCGTGGAGGCATAACTCGTCTCCGGACTCCACATACACATCGCGCCGACCGCGCCGCGATTCGGAGCTTCTATCGTAAGATTCGAAAATACGCAATCGCGTACCGTGCCCGCGCCCACGCCCAGACGAATTCCGTAATCTCTGTGCGAACGCAACACGCAATTCGATACCGTTACTTTCTCGCAAACGCGGCGCGAGCCAAGCTTTTTATAATGCGCGCGCAAAGTCAGCGCATCATCACCTACGTCTATCGCGCAGTCCGAAATCTTAACGTTCGCACAACAGTCCACGTCGATTCCGTCGTTCGTCCAGCGCGTCCGGTCGCCCTGAATCGTCAAACCGTTGCAAAACACGTTTTCACACCCGTGAAAAAATAAATGCCAATACGGCCCGTTTACGATATTCAGATTTTTTACGCGTACGTTTTCGCATTCGCAGAAATACAGCATTTGCCCCGGCCGTTCGGGGTCGGGAGCGTAATCGCCGTCGGAATTGCAAACTTTTTTCTCGTTTACCCAGTGCCTGCCCTGCCCGTCAATCGTGCCCGCGCCGCATAACGTAATGTTTTTTTGCCCTACGGCAACTATCAGATGCGCGCCCGTAACAAATTCATCGGTAAACACCTCGTTTTGTCTGCAAAAATCGTCGGCGTTATAATCGGAACGCCGCAAACTGCCTCGTATTACCGCACCCGCGTCGAGACACAACCCGCCGTTGCTTTTCAAATAAAGTGTCCCCGTCACGTATACGCCTGCAGGGAAATAGACCATCCCTCCGTCGTTGATCGCTTTTTGTATCGCCGCCGTATCATTTGTTCTGATAGCAGTTATAATCCCGTCTGCTTCGCGTGTTTTCAAGGTTGTTAATTGTCAGTCCGAGTTCTTCGCAGATTTTTACAATCGTCGGTTTAACTATCTTTCTTTGCCCTTCCGTAAGGTGTTCGCTGTCAAGCGTTAAGTCTATATCTTCCGAAAACCTGTTGATTGCCTTATGACATTTGGAAAGCGAAGTACCACCCTTAAAAATAAGTCCAGAAAGTTCTTCGTTAAGTCGTTTTAATACCAACGTAACGTAATAATCTTTTTCGACAAGTGCAGGAGAAATATTTAACCCTCTGCTTACTGCCTGTACCGCTTCGGTAAAATCCTCTTTATTCTCATGCAAGTTCATTTAGTATATTGCTCCCTATCAGATTTTTTAAAGCTTTTGCCGGAAACTTCATTGCTACGTCCATCAACTGCTCTTTCGTAATACCTTTTTCACGCATAAAATTGATCAGGCGTCTCCTTGCAAATTCGTCAATTTTCTCGCCGTTCAAATTGTTAAACAACTCCATAATCATATACGCATTTGCATTGTCTTTGTTGATCTCGAAACGCGATTTACGCAAAATAAACGTCCTTCCGTCCATCTTTACTTCTCTTCGTTTTGCAGATTCGTTGTTCGACACGATTTCATAAATATTGGGAACTTGCGTCGTTACGGAAAACATATTCTGTAGCTTTAATCCTCCGTACACACCGAACACTTCGCCGTTCCATTTCAAATATCTACGGGCTATTACCGTGTCCGCCGTTATCGTGGACAAACCGATAAACGTATTACGCGGGATATAATATATTCCTTTTGCGAAATTAACTATTTCCTTTTTCTCTTCGGCTTCACGTATAAACCTGAAAATCTGCGGTCTTGAATAATCGGGGAAAAGCCCGATGATTTCTTCCGTATATATAGGTTCGTTCGTAGCAAAACTGCTTTTAACTCTTTCGGTAAACATAGACTTAACCTCCTTTTACAGACATATTATGCTCAATCTTCGTTTATATGATACTACAATTTACCTAAAAAGTCAAGAGTAATATAATGACAATTCCATAAATTTTAGAAAATCGCGAAACAATATTGCCAAAAACACCTTTTCAGGACTCTTTTTACCGTTTTACCCCGCAATCAAAGCCGCAATACCTCTGACAAGATAAGGGCAGGCAACAAGAATAACCGCGATTACAACAAGTCCGATGACGTAGTTTTTAATCATCTTTCTCGCTTTTTCTTTGTCCTCGTTCTTTGCCGCAATGCCGAAGAATACGCCCATCACGACGCTCCAAACGCCCGCGGTCGCCAAAAGCACCCACCACATATAAGGCTGATACTGTTCAAACAGATACTCCACATAAGAAGATACCTTTTCGTACTGTTCACCCATATTCTGCGTGGTAATCGCTCCGCAATTCGTGCAGACGTAAGTACGGATATTCTCTCCGTCCACAACGGACGATTCCGCAAGTTCAAAGTTATGCCCCGTAGCCGGGATCTCCGTATAGTATTCGTCGCCGCACTTCTCGCAGTGGAAAATTCGTTCTCCCGCCGTTTCGCAATGCGGTTCTCTCACGACTCTTGTGGTATAATCGTGATCTGTCGCTTTTACCGTATCGGTCAGATATTCGTATCCGCAAACGGTACAGGTATGAAGCTGTCCGCCGTCCTCCGTACAGGTCGCCTCCTTTGTAGTTTCGGTATATTTATGACCGAGCGCCGTCCGAACGTCCGTTTCGTAAGTATCGCCGCAATTCAGACAGGTATGCTTGATACAACCGTAAGTCGTACAGGTTGCCTCTATCGTTTCGACGTCGTAGTTATGTCCGAACGCAAGTTTTACGTTCCCCTCGTACTCATCGCCGCAACTCGTACACTTAAAAACCGAATAGCCCTTTGTCGTGCAGGTCGGCTCAACGATTTTCGTTACGACGTAATTGTGCGTAATAGAAAACGTCTTTGTCGTGGACAGTCCGTATTCGTTCGTTACCGTTACGGTATAACTGCCTTCCGTCTTGATCCAAGTTCCTTTGGTATAATCATCATCCGCCGCGCGGCCGTTTTGCGTTCGTCTTGGTTCATCCGTTCTCCTTTTGGCGCAGCCGGTTCAGACTACGTCGTTGTCGATCTTGAATTCCGCATGGATGCGGCGCACTGCCCCGAACAGCACCAGACAGACCGGGATGGTCAGCGCCGCCGTGGGCAGCACGAGCCACAGATACCGCTCCACTGCCCCGCTGTAGCCGGGCATGTAGTAGAAGAACAGCCAGTCCAGCGAGAGCACCAGCAGCACCGCCGCCGTTTCCAGCAGGACAACGTTCGCCGCCGAGGTCTTGAAGTAGAGCTGCATGACCGCCGAGAGCAGAAAGCAGAGCAGCAGCAGCTCAAAGGCCAGCAGCCCGGCGGTGCGGCCTGCGGTGTAGTCCCACATCAGGCCGCAGACGGCACCGAAGATGCCCCCCGCGAACTCGCCTTCCTCCACCGCGACGGCCAGCGCCAGCGGCAGCAGCCAGAGGGGCTTTGCCTCCCCCAGCCGGAACAGCCCCGGCAGGGTCTGCAAGACCGTGCACAGCAGCATCAGCAGCGCATAGCAGACCCATTTGGCGATCTGGCTGCGCTTGCGCTTGCGGCGTGATTCCATGGCAGGGCCTCCTCAGAAATTGGTGATAATGAATGCGTGGCGCACCGTGCGCGGGTCGGCGCCCGGCTCGATGACCGCGATGGACGATTTGCCGCTGACCTCCGGCACCACTTCCCGGACCACGCCCACCAGCACATCCGCCGGGAAAACGCCGCCCAGCCCCGTGGTGATGACCTGGTCACTCTTCTGCGTCAGGGTGTTGCGGTTCAGGTTGGTCAGCACACACAGGCCGTCAGCCGCATAGTCCGAGCTGCCGGTGATGATGCCGTTGTCCCGCGTGCGGGAAACGACGCCCGCCGCGTTGAAGTTGGGGTGCAGGATGGTCATGACCTTGCAGCTGGTGGCTTCCACTTCCACCACCACGCCCAGCAGATAGCCCTCGTCGCTGACGACGGTGTCGTTCAGCTCCACGCCGTCCACCGAGCCCTGATCCAGCGTGAAGCCGTAAAAGGCATCCAGCGGGTCACGGCCGATGACGAAGGCTGAGACGCAGCTCATCTCCGGGCGGGTGTTCTGGATATTGGCCAGCGCCTTGTAGGCTTCGTTCTCCGCCTTGAGCCGGTCGTAGTCCACCATTTGTTTGCGCAGCTCGGCGTTTTCGGCGGTGAGCTGCTCGTTCTCGTCCAGAATGGCCCCGATGTTGGTGTAGTTCTCCCACAGGGAGGCCACGCGGTCGCCCACCATGGCCGCCGCCTTCTGGAACGGGGCCACGGCCACGCTCAGCAGCTCCTGCGGGGCGGCGGTCAGGCGGTCATTGGCACCGGCATAGGCCATGATGCCCACCAGGAACACCGCGATGCCGATGAGGATCTTAAATTTCCAGGTTTCGAAAAAATCTTTCAAGGGAACTTCCTCCGGTTGCAAAAAAGCGCGGACAGCCAGAGCCGTCCGCACTCTCTGTTACATATGGGGCCCGTCGGTATCCAGAACGTCATGCAGGACGTCCACATGATCCAGCACGGCACCTGCGCCCTTGGCCACGCAGTCCAGCGGGTCCTCAGCCACATGCACGTCGATGCCGGTCTCGCTCTGGATCAGCTGGTCCAGACCGCGCAGCAGTGCGCCGCCGCCCGTCAGGGTGATGCCGTGGTCGATGATGTCGGCGCTCAGTTCCGGCGGGGTGCGCTCCAGCGTCTCCTTGATGGCGCTGGTGATCTTCACCAGGCACTCCAGCAGAGCCTCGCGCACATCCTCGGAGTGGACGACGATGTTCTTGGGCAGGCCGTCCACCAGATTGCGGCCCTTGATCTCCATGGTCATTTCGGGGTCCAGGGGGTAAGCAGAGCCGATCTCGATCTTGATCTGCTCGGCAGTGCGCTCACCGATGAGCAGGTTGTACTTGCGCTTGATGAACGCGATGATGGCCTGGTCGAACATGTCGCCTGCCATCCGGACGCTGCGGGACGCCACGATGCCGCCCAGCGAGATGACAGCGATCTCGGCCGTGCCGCCGCCGATGTCCACGATCATACTGCCGGTGGGCTCGCTGATGGGCAGGCCTGCACCGATGGCCGCAGCCATGGGTTCTTCGATGACGGAGACCTGGCGGGCACCAGCCTTCAGGGTCGCCTCACGCACCGCGCGGCGCTCGACTTCCGTCACGCCGGACGGGATGCAGATGACCACGCGGGGGCGGGAGAACATGCTGTTGCCGCAGGCCTTCTTCAGGAAGTTCTCCAGCAGATTGGCCGTGATATCAAAGTCCGCGATGACGCCGTCCTTCAGGGGGCGGACGGCCACGATGCTGCCGGGGGTGCGGCCGATGACGGCCTTTGCCTCGGTGCCCACGCAGCGGACCTCATCGGTCTTGGTGTCCACCGCCACAACGGACGGCTCGCGCATGATGATGCCCTTTCCCTTCATGTAAACCAGGGTGTTGGCTGTACCCAGATCAATGCCAACGTCTTTTGAAAACAAACTCATAATGAAGCTCTCCTTCGTATTTCCGGTCTATCCAAAACGCAGGGCGGCGCAAACCAATCCGCCGCCGATCGCAGAATAACACGACTATATTATAGCCGCAAGCAGAAGTTTTCTCAAGCGTTTTTACAGGTTTTTCCGGATTTTTTCATAAATCTCCGCGCCAGGCCGCTCAAAATCGCTCCAGCAGCCGGATGGTGCGGCTGACGGGCAGCCCCATGATGGTGTAATAGTCGCCCTCGATGCGGTCCAGCCAGAGGGCCGCACGGCCCTGAATGGCGTAGGCACCGGCCTTGTCGTAGGGTTCAGCGGTGGAAGCGTAAAAGTCGATCTCCTCCCCGCTCAGCGGAAAAAAGGTAACGCGGCAGCTGTCCACAAAGCTTTCGGTACGGGTCCCGTCCGAAATGCACACACCGGTGTGCACTTCGTGGGCAGCACCGGAAAGGGCCCGCAGCATCCGCCTTGCGTCCTCTGTGCTGTGGGGCTTGCCGAATACTTCACCGTTCACATCCACCACGGTGTCGCAGCCGATGACCACCGCACCCGGGTGCTGGGCCGAAACAGCAAGGCATTTGCCCCGGGCCAGCTGCTCCACCAGCT
>ENA-UEQL01002241-UEQL01002241.1-human-gut-metagenome-genome-assembly--contig:-NODE-2241-length-12978-cov-16.542129_pt1 | contig 12978 bp, 8 predicted proteins | sample MGYA00242905_ERZ507926 | MGnify/ENA primary metagenome ERZ507926 (study PRJEB26167, sample SAMN06115531) | human gut metagenome | host: Homo sapiens | place: China:Henan | collected 2015-09-09...
ATCGCTTTTCTGATTATTTTGACATTTACGATGAATCCGGAGATGTTGTCCTGGAGGGCGGCAAGTTGCGTGTGACGGCTTGTGCAGCCAAGTATGCCGTCCTGCAGGATTCTGAAACGCAGGAGTACTTCCTGTATGTGTTTGACGGCGGGCAGACCGTGCCCCTCCCGTGTGACCAGGATAAGCAGGGGGAGATATTGAGTACCGCGGACAGTCTCATTCTGACCCGCGATACCGACAATGTGTACCTGTACAACTACCGCGGCGAGCTGCTGGGCACCTACCCCAACGGCACCTCTGCCCGTTTCGTTTCATCGGGCAAAAACAATTGGCTGGCCGTGAAAACCACAGTCAATGATGTGCAGACAACCACGGTTTACAAACTGACCAAATAAAGCAGGAAGAGGGAGCGGCGAATGCCGCTCCCTCTTCCTGTGCTCCGGGCAGTGGGTTTCCGGAGAATCGCTTACTCCCCCACCCGCCTTGTCGGCTTGTGCGCCGCGACGGAATGCACCATGCCGAGCAGAATGAAGGACGCCAGCACGGAGGAACCGCCGCAGGATACAAAGGGCAGAGTCAGTCCCACAACAGGCAGCAGAGCCAGACACATACCGAGGTTCTCTGCCGACTGCGCGATCAGCACCGCCGCAACCCCCATGCAGATGTAGAAGCCTGCATCGTGGCTTGCCTGCCGCCCGATCCACAGGATTCGCCAGACCATGACCGCCAGCACCGCGATGACGAGCAGTCCGCCGACAAAGCCGAATTTCTCGCATACCGTGGCGAAGATGAAGTCGGTGTGTGAGGCGGCAAGATCCTCATAGTTGCCGCCGGTGCGCAGTCCGACACCGAGCAGACCGCCGTTCTCGATGCACTGGCGGCTCATGAGTGCCTGCCAGCCCTTGTCCAGCGGGTCAAGCTCCGGATTGAATCCCACCAGAATACGCTCCTGCTGGTAGGGTTGCAGTCTGTTCCAAAGAAACGGGAGAGCCACTGCCCCTGCCAGCGCCCCGCCCCCGAACCACCACAGCGGCAGTCCCGCGCAGAACAGGAGCAGGAGAATCATGGCGATGTACACCAGCGCCACACCGAGGTCGCCGGAGAGCAGAATCAGCCCCACGATGAGCAGGGCATGGACAGCCAGCCACGGCAGAACGCGCGGGGAGCGGATACGGCTCTGCACCAGGGCGAGATGCCGGGAATAGGTGCAGATAAACGTTATTTTGACGAATTCCGAGGGCTGGATGGCAATCCCGATGACCGGGATGGTCAGCCAGCTCTTGTTTGAGGTCTCAATGCCTTCGCCGGTGCTGCCCGCAACCAGCGTCAGCGCCAGGATGCCGACCGAGAAGATGAGGAACGGCAGCCACAGACGATCCAGAATGATATGGTAATCCAGATTCGCCACGACAAAGGTCATGATGATGCCCAGCACCGCCATGGCAAACTGCATTTTCAGCTTGCGCTGCCCGAAATTGTCCACCGCTCCCCATATCGTGAGCAGTCCGAGACCGGTCAGTACCAGCGTGCAGACAAGCAAAACGGGGTCCACACGTCGGAAAAAGTCGTGCAGGGCGGAGCGGACCGCCTCGGCGGTCCCGCGGCGGCTGCGGGCTGTGTATCCGGTCATGTGGACCTCCTTGCTTACCGAGGCAGCACCGGGGGACTCCCGAAAGAGCCCCCCGGACCCCGGAACTGTATCCGATGGGTAGCCTGAATCGGCGTTCCCTTAATACTGTCTTCCCCAGACCACCATGTGCTTGGCGGGTTTGCCACAGCAGACGCACACGTCGGAGACGGTATCCTCATGGAACGGGATGCACCGCGACTTGACGCCGCCGGTCACATCCTTCAGCTTGTCCTCACAGGCGGTTTCGCCGCACCACATCGCTTTGATATAGCCGGGATGGTTGGCGGCGATGTCCAGGAACTCCTCGTAGGAATGCGCCACGAAGGTCTTTTCCTCCAGGTTTTTCTGCGCACGGGCAAGCAGCTCGTCGTGTACCTGATTCAGCATGGCGTTGACCTCGTCCGTGATATTGTCCAGCGACACGAACTTTTTCTCGCGGGTCACGCGGCTGACCAGCACGCAGGAATTGGCGGCGATATCGCGGGGACCGATCTCCAGCCGCACCGGCACGCCCTTCATTTCGTACTGGCTGAACTTCCAGCCGGCAGAGTTTTCGGAATCATCCAGCTTGACGCGGATTCCGGCAGACGTCAGCCGGTCGCGGAGCGCGCCGGCGGCTTCCAGGACGCCTTCCTTGTGCTGGGCGGCGGGGATGATGACTACCTGAATGGGCGCTACGCGCGGCGGCAGGATCAGACCGCTGTCGTCACCGTGCGTCATGATGATGGCGCCGATGGAGCGGGTGGAAAGCCCCCACGATGTCTGATGCGGGTAGTAAATCTGATTGTCGCGCCCGGTGAAGGTGATGTCAAACGCTCTGGTAAATCCGGTGCCGAAGTAGTGGGAGGTGCCGCCTTGCAGTGCTACGCCGTTGTGCATCATCGGCTCAATGGTGTAGGTCTCCTCGGCACCCGCGAACTTTTCCTTTTCGGTCTTGCGGCCGGTGATGGCGGGAATGGCAAGCGTGTCCCGGTAGAAGTCGGCATAGACGCCCAAACCGAGGTTGAAATCAAGATCTAATGCCTTGTTTAGTCGCAGCTGATAGCCGGCGGTGATGCCGCCACCCATCAGGTCGCCCTGCTTGCCTGTTTCGGAAAGCTTGTAGTTGAACTGTCCAGCCTTGAACATCGCGCCCAGATGCCAGGCTTTCTTCTCACCCATATAGTAACGTACTTCCGGAGCCACTTCCCAGAGTGCATAGCGGCGGTCTTTGTCACTCCAGCTCCAAGAAGTCCACGAGCCGTTTACGGCAATGCCCCACGATGGACAGATGCGCCATTCAAGTCCTAAATCTGGTGTCAAGGTAGCCCAGCGCAGCAGGTTGGCACGCAGGGAGAGATGATAATCAGTTGTGATTTTGGTTTCCGACAGCGTGTCGGCAAGTGTATTTTGTTGAGCGGTTTTCTCGGCTTCTGCCTTTTCAGCGGCAAGTCGGGCTTCTTCCGCCTTGCGCTGCTCTTCGGCAAGCCGTTCCTGCTCGGCACGCTTCTCGGTTGCCAGTCGTTCGGCTTCTGCCCTGCGTCGCGCTTCCGCTTCCGCATCCATCGCGGCTGTTTCCTTTGCGGGTACCGTTAGGCGCACGATTACAAAATCACCCCCTGTCGCATGATTGTGGGTAATGAAGTTTTCTTCCTTGATTTTCGCGCGTGTAATCAGTTCTGATTTTACTCGATTGGCACGGATCTTCGCCGTTGCAAGGTTCTCGGCTTCACCGCCCAGCGAATTGCAGTAGCCGTCAACCAGTAGCGGCAACTTGCCGTCAAAAATTGTTGCTTTACTGTTTTCGATACATTCCAACAGGCGGGCAAGTTCAGTGTCATTGCCATTCCAAGGAACGTAGAACATGTCCTTCTGCGGAACGAAGCGGAAGGTGTAGGTCGTGTCTGCTTTCTGCTGCGCAATGACAGGAAAAGTTACCGTCATCAGCCACAGAAACAGGGTGAGAAAAGTGATTTTTCTGCTCATATAAACTTGAATTTATTATCTTTGTCTTCTCCAAAGGTAATAAATGCCATTCAGCGCCCAAAATATTACAAAAACTTTTTCTGTTGAAATACAGCGTTTTATAAAAAATTGTCGTTTGAGCACTTTTCAAATTGTCGTTAGAGCACCTTTTTGTCGAATTAGCACTTTTTTGTCGCTTGAGCACTTTTTGAAAATGGGCTTCTGAGACCTTTTTCATCGGCTTTTTACCACACAAATTATTCCAGATTTGCTTTTTTCCACTTGCCAGGCGTACATCCTTCCTTTTCGGTAAATGATTTGATAAAGTTACTGCGAGAAAGAAAGCCGGAAGACTCAGCCAGCTTCTGTATATTGATTTCCGGATGCTCCTTCAGTATGTTTTTCGCATACTCCAACCGGAGACCGGTTATCCATTCGCGGAATGTCATTTTATACGTAGTCTTGATATAAGCGGAAAGATAGGTACGGTTCGTATGAAGTATTTCGGACAGTTCTTTTATGGTAAGTCCCTGCTGGACATAGCCGTCTGTCTTTATCCAGTTGGCCACTTTCTCTATAATTTCTGTATAGGACACTGGAACTTCTTTCTCAGAAACTATTTCAGGTTCTGTTTCTGTATCTGTCAGAAGTTCTTCTTCAGACTGTATATCTTGCTCAAAAGCATTTTCCACCTGTTCATAGAACAGCAGGTAGTTCTGATAGCTGTAGAAAAGATAGCTGTAGAACGGTATTGACGACAAAATCCAGATAAAAACATATTTGTCTGGCAGAAATGTCAGCAATCCGCATCCGACACCGAAGATAACTGCCCAATAGGTAAAGATGGACAGCCATTTTATATATGCCCCTATGTCATCTGCATGCGTGTCATCAAAAATTCTGACGGCTCTGCGGTATGCAACAATGACTCTTCGAGCAAGCATAAGTCCGTAAATCACCAGCCATGCAGCCAAAACCAGCAATCCAATCTTTTGCATGGTGCCACCCGGCAGCAGCAGTAATACGACTCCGGAAAGGATTGAGAAGATAACCCATATAATGATGTGTGTCCATGACCTTTTGCGCGTTATGTAGAAACGGTCGAGCAGTGTTATCATTGCTGAGCTGAACAGATAGTAGCACAAAAAGTAGGTGGACAGATTCATCAATATGGCAGAATTGACATTTTGGAACCTTATTCCCAAAAAGAAGTGTACCGAATAATTGGCGGCAAGCAACAGCAGTGCGACACCCATCATCCGCCGGGAGCGAAGATAATTCTCGAAAATTTTCTTTTCTGGTGTCTTGGCAAACAAAAAATAAAAGCCAAAGAACAGCATCAACGGCAGCGCGATACAAAGTGAAAAACTATATATAGATGGTTCCATGTTATGCTTATTTGATTTTGATGCAAATTTAGATAAAATTTCCGAATTATAAGTCAGTTGGGATAAAAATCTACCATATCTCCCAGAAATGGCATACTGCACTTATTATCAAGGAAATAAAGGCTGGTAGATATTTCTTAGATGGGGATATCTACCAGGTTATCTGCCAGAGATGCTGGGAGATTTTGGTTGGGTTGGTTGGTGCAGTTGCTTAGGGGGTGCACTTGTCTCAAGTGCACCAACAGAGGTTAGTTGGTGCAGTTGCTTATGAGGTACACTTGTCTACAGGTTGGTGCACGATTACTTGGTTGGTGCACTTGAGACAAGTGCACCCCCTACAAGTGCACCCCCTGGGAGAACTTGATTGCCACGCTACAACAACTTGATTGCCACGCTACAACAACTTGATTGCCACGCAACGGCAACATGATTGCCACGCTACGGCAACATGGTTGGCTTGGTTGGTGCACTTCTTTTTATGTGGATGCGTGGTATGGGCAGGGATGCCCATACCTCCTATTGAAGAGTGAGGCGGAGGGCTTGTTGGGTGTGTGGGGTGATGCGGAAGCGGTTGTCGGTGCGTTCGCCGACGAGCCAGAGTATGCGTTGTTGGGCATCGGTAAGGACGAGTTGTGCTCGTTTCTCAAAGATGTTCTTCTTGCGGTCGGTGAGATAATCGCTGAGGAGTTTCGTGCCGGTCATGCCGAAAGGAACGAAGCGGTCGCCGGGCTGTATGTGGCGCAGGGTTAGGGGGAACTTGATGTCGGATGCGTCGAGGGAGGCGCAGTCGGCTGTGCGGCTGGGTTCGTAGCGGTCGCCACATTCTTCGGTCTCTACCTTCAGCTTCAGGTTGTCGCTAAGCACGTATGTACCGGTTTCGGGTATGTGCATGGGGCGGACAAGGGGTGTGGGTGTTTTGGGTTGGAGGATGAGGGTGCTGCGGTCGAAGGCGAGTTCGTGTGTGCAGGAGGTGATGATTTTGCCTGTGGGGTTGGTGTCGAGCGAGGTGTATATCTGCTCGATTTGTGCTGAGGTGAAGCCTCGGGGACTGAGTATTTCGTGGAGGGTGTACTCGGGAGAGGGCTGCTGCTTCAGTCGGGGGACGGAGATGGTGAGGGGGTGAGATGGTGTGGTTCCTAACTGCTTGGTTGGTGCACTTGAGACAAGTGCACCCCCTGAAGTGCACTCCCTTGGAGGGATGGTGACATCGGCGATGGCGTGCTGTATGGCGTCGTCGAAGATTTTGAGGGCTTCGGTGACGCGCAGTGATGTCTCGAAGATGGATTGGCTCACACTCGGATTTAGCTCGCGCAGCAATGGTATAACGTTCAGGCGTATCTTATTGCGTTTTACGTCGTTATGGAGATTGGTTGAATCGGTGACGTAACTCTCGCCGAGGGCGTCGAGGTACTGCTCTATCTGCTGGCGACTGTGGGAAAGGAGGGGGCGGATGATGTGGGCGTTGCGCGGTTGTATGCCTCGCAGTCCGCGCAGGCCTGTGCCGCGTACGAGGTTGAGGAGGAGGGTCTCAACACTGTCGTCGCGATGGTGGGCGACGCAGATGTCGTGGGCGTGGATGTCGCGGCGGAGCTGCTCGAAATAGGCGTAGCGCAGGTCGCGTGCTGCCATCTCGATGCTGACATGATGCAGGTCGGCATAGGCGTGCGTGTCGAAATGGACGAGGTGGAGGGGTACGTGGAGGCGACGGCATAGCTGCTTACAGAACTCCTCGTCGCGCAAGGACTCGTCGCCACGCAGATGGAAGTTGCAATGGGCGGCTTCGAGGGTTATGCCTAACTCGGACTCTAAGTGTTTCAGCACGAGGAGCAACGACACGCTGTCGGCACCGCCGGAAAGAGCGATGATGTACTTGCCACCGGGGGTGAGGAGCTGGTGGGCGGTGGCGAAGTGTCGTACTTGGTTGACGAATGTGCTGATTGTTGGAGAGTTTTTTTCCATTTGTTGTGTGGGTAGGAGGTATGGGCAGGGATGCCCATACCACTTTTGTAAACAACTTGGGTGCGTGGTATGGGCAGGGATGCCCATACCTCCTAAGTGGGGTGCGGTTCCTTAGTGGGTGCACTTGTCTCCGCTCGGCTTTGCCGCTTGCCAGAGCAAGAAGTGCACCAACAGAGGTTGGTTTGTACACTTATTGGTTGGTGCACTTCTTGCTTGGTTGGTGCACTTGAGACAAGTGCACCCCCTACAAGTGCCCCCTGTGGGGGTGCGTGGGTATGGCAAGGATGCCATACCCTCCTACTGTTATTCGACGTAAAGGACTAATCCCTTGAGGTATTCACCCTCTGGGTGGTAGATGTTAATCGGGTGATCGGCAGGCTGGTGGATTTGATGTAAGATGCGCACTTTGCGGTTGGCCTGCACTGCAGCTGTGAAGACAGCGTTGCGGAAGTTCTCCTTTGTCACTATCTGCGAGCAGCTGAATGTGAAGAGGATGCCACCGGGCTTGATGCGCTGCAATCCCTTCACGTTGAGGCGTGTGTAGCCCTTCAGCGCATTGCGCAGAGCTGCACGATGCTTGGCGAACGCAGGCGGGTCGAGCACGATGAGGTCGTATGTCTTATCGTTGGCGTCGAGGAACTTGAACGCATCCTCGCAGAACGCTGCGTGACGCTCGTCGCCGGGGAAGTTAAGCTCGATGTTTCTGTTTGTCAGCTCGATAGCCTTGGCGCTGCTGTCAACGGAGTGAACCAGCTTTGCGCCGCCACGCATGGCGTAAACCGAGAAGCCGCCCGTGTAGCAGAACATGTTGAGGACGGAGCGTCCTTTGGAGTAGGTCTCGAGCAGGTGGCGGTTCTCGCGCTGGTCGACGAAGAAGCCGGTCTTCTGTCCTTTCAGCCAGTCGATGTGGAAGTTCAAGCCGTTCTCCATAGCCACGTCGCTGCCCATTGAGCCGTAGATGAAGCCGTTCTCGTGCTCTACGTCTGCCTTAAACGGGAGCGTTGTCTCGCTCTTGTAGTAGACGTTCTTTATCTCGCCTTCGGAAGCCCTCACAAGAGCCTCGCATATCTCATGGCGAACGAGGTGCATACCAACGCTGTGTGCCTGCATGACTGCGGTGTCGCCATAGCAGTCGATGACGAGACCGGGGAGGTTGTCGCCCTCGCCGTGCACAAGGCGGAACGTGTTGTTGTTCTCTCTGCCGATGAGTCCGATAGCCTGGCGCATCTGCCAAGCCGACTGCAGGCGCGAGAACCAGAACTCGCCGTCTATCTCGACATCGCGGAAAGACAACACGCGCACTGCGATAGAACCGATCTGATACATGCCGACAGCGATGAAGTCGCCTTGCGAGGTGAATACGCGCACGATTTCGCCTTCTTCTACGCCTTCTTCAATCTCGGCTACGGCACCGGAGAATATCCAAGGGTGAAAGCGCTTGAGGCTTTCCTCCTTACCTTTCTTTAAATATAGTGTTTTGTACATATTCTAATACTTAGGAGGTATGGGCATCCTGCCCATACCATCTATTAATATCTATTTGGTTGGTGCAGTGGGGACCACTGCACCCCCTGGTGGGGTGCGTAGTTTTATTCTTCTTCGACCGTCTTCAGTTCGTAGTCGTGGGTAGCCATCAGTTGCATTATTTCATTGTAGAGCTTTATGCACGCCCATGCGTCGATAGCGGCATACTCCTTCTGCTTGTCGGTAAGCACGTCCGCCTCCCAGTTGGTGAGGCGCTGTCGCTTGCTGATTTTCTCGCCGAAGAGGTTGGCGTAGAGTTTTTGCAGACTTTTATCCTCGACACCGATATTGCCGATGATGTCCTGGATGTCGATGAACCAACCCGGCTCGAACTCGCGACGGCGATGGAGCGAGAGCAAATCGTCGTGCCACGAGAGACCAATCATCGGCACGAGTTTGTTGCTGAGCAAGCGCACGAGCGAATCGGGCAAACCGATGTGGTTGAGACGGAAGAGGAAGCACTGGTCGTGGGTGGCAACTTGCAATAGCGCAACCTTATGGTTCTGTCCACGGCGGAATGCAGGGCGCGTCTCGGTGTCGACCCCCAACACGTCACACGTGAGAAGATAGTCGACAGCGCGGTCAGCTTCTGACTCGTTGAGTACCACTGTTATCCGACCCTGAAAATCGACCAATGGCAAAGAATTTATAATGCTTTTATCAAATTTATTGTATATTGTTTTCATCTTGATGTGGAAAGATTTTGCAAAATTAGAAAAAAGTTGCGAATTTATGGTCGTTTCCAACTTTTTTCCACTAATTTTGTAAACAATTTAGGCAGGATGCCCATACCTCCTATGGTGTGGGTGCGTGGTATGGGCAGGATGCCCATACCTCCTAATATATGAACACAATTTCAAACAAAATATATGGCAAAGAAAAAGACGGAGCGCAAAGCCTCTAATTTTAAAGAAGCAATAGGACTGCAAAGTATTCTCAAAAGTGAGCGTACCGACTTCCTGTTGGGCATGGTAATAGCACTGTTCGCTGTCTATACCTTCGTGGCATTGTTCTCTTACATAAATACGGGAGCTGAAGACCAAAGCCTGCTCGAACACACACGCCCTGGCGAATGGCTCAATCAAGGCAAGGTGTTTAAGAACTATTGTGGTTCGATGGGAGCTATATTATCCTACACCCTCGTTACTAAAAACTTTGGTTACGCAGCATTCTTCGTGCCTTGCTTCTTGCTTGTTTCGGGCATAAAGATGATGCAGATATATGTGCTGAACATTTGGAAGTGGTTCTTCGGAATGGGCATAGCTATGATATGGTTGTCGGTGTTCCTTGCTAAGGTACTCGCACCACTCATGCCAGAGGCTATTTTCAACCCTGGTGGCTACCACGGATCAGTCTGCGTCGACTTCACTGAAAATGTGATTGGACCTCCGGGGCTGACCGCCGTACTGTTCTTCACGGCGATAGCGTTGCTCACATTCGTCAGCAAGCAGACCATCACATGGGTGCGCCGTATGTTCAACCCCATAAAGAGCTTCACGGGTAAGGCTTCGGAGATTGTTACGGACAAACTATCGAACACCGATAGCGACACAACGGGCATTGAGGATGGGCACACCAAGTTAAGCACGGAAGATGACAAGACAACAAACTCTGCTAAAGAAACGGGAAAAGAGAGCGAACCAACACCGGTTATAGACCTCACCGAATTCTCTAACCTCGGAGCAAAGAAACCGAACAAGGCTACAGCCGAACCGATAATAACCGCTACTCCCACCCCTACCCCCATCAAAACGGATGGCGAAAAACTGACCGTAGAGGTAGGTAAAGACGAAAAAGCGAAGGGCGAACAACTCACCGACGAGGCTATCAATACGCCGATTAATCCGCTTGAACCATTCACACGATACAAGTACCCGACACTTAGTCTGCTCACCAAAGACGAGAACGACGGCAAGCCATACATCGATATGGATGAAATAAAGGCGTATAACGAAGAGATTATCAAGGTGCTCAAGAGTTTCGGCATCGAGATACGCGAGATAAAAGCTACAGTTGGTCCGACTATCACGCTCTACGAGATCACTCCGGCAGAGGGCATTCGCATCACAAAGATACGCAATCTCGAAGACGACATCGCGCTACGCCTTTCGGCTCTCGGCGTGCGTATCATTGCACCAATCCCAGGCAAGGGCACTATCGGTATTGAGGTGCCGAACAAAAAGCGCCATAATGTATCGATGGAGAGTATTCTGAACTCGAAGAAGTTCCAGGAGACGAAGTACGACTTGCCTATCGTGCTCGGAAAGACCATCACCAATGAGGTGTTCATGGCAGACCTTACGAAGATTCCACATCTGCTCGTAGCCGGTGCTACGGGTCAGGGTAAGTCGGTAGGTCTGAACGTGATCATCACTTCGCTGCTCTACAAGAAGCACCCTAACGAACTGAAGCTCGTGCTCATCGACCCGAAGAAGGTGGAGTTCAGTGTCTACTCGCCTATCGCTGACCACTTCATGGCACAGGTGGACGACGACGACGAGCCAATCATCACCGATGTGACAAAGGTAGTACGCACGCTGAAGAGTCTGTGTACGCTTATGGACCACCGCTACGACTTGCTGAAATTAGCAGGCGCACGCAACTTGAAGGAATACAACGACAAGTTCCTGCATCGCCGTCTAAACCCGGAACACGGTCACGAGTTCATGCCGTACATAGTGGTTATCATCGACGAGTTCGGCGACCTTATCATGACAGCCGGCAAGGAGGTGGAAATGCCTATAGCACGTATCGCTCAGCTGGCACGTGCTGTCGGCATACATATGATTATTGCCACACAGCGTCCTACCACATCAATCATCACTGGTAACATCAAGGCGAACTTCCCGGGACGTATCGCCTTCAAGGTAAGCTCGATGATGGACTCGCGCATCATCCTCGACCGTCCGGGTGCTAACCAGCTAATCGGTATGGGCGATATGCTCTACCTCAACGGCAACGAGCCGACACGTGTGCAGTGTGCATTCATCAGCACGAAAGAGATTGGCGAGATTAACGAATTCATCGAACATCAGTCGGGTCCGACACATCCTATGGAACTGCCAGAACCGAAGGGCGACGACTCAGAGGGCGGTGGCAACGCCAGCGGTGCAGACATGGGCAGTCTCGACCCGTTCTTCGAGGAGGCAGCACGCTCCGTTATCGTCAGTCAGCAAGGCAGTACGAGTATGATACAGCGTCGCTTCTCTATCGGCTACAACCGTGCCGGACGACTCATGGACCAGCTTGAGAAGGCAGGCATCGTGGGCGCAGCACACGGCAGTAAGCCGCGCGATGTGCTCATCGCTGACGAGGGCCAGCTGACAGCCATCATGAACCAACTGAGAGGTTAATAAGAAACTGGATATAAATAACAAAACACATAGTAGAATTATGAGACGTTTGTTTTTAGGAATTATCATTACAATGTGCATGGCTTGGTTTGGTGTAAGCACAAGCACAGCACAGAAGAACGATGCCGCAGCACGAAAGATACTGGACCGCACGGCAAAAGTAATAGGCAGATCGGGCGGAGCAAGTGCTTCGTTCACAATGAGCAATGCTTCAACCGGAACCGTGTCGGGCACCATAGCCATTAAGGGCAACAAGTTCAACGCTCGCACATCGCAAATGACAGTATGGTACAACGGCAAGACGCAGTGGACGTACATGAAGAAGAACAACGAGGTGAACGTAAGTACGCCTACACAGGCTCAACAGCAGATGATGAACCCCTACTCGTTCATCACAATGTACAAGACAGGCTACAAGATGTCGGCTACAACCTCTGGCGCAAACGACGAAGTGCATCTCGTGGCACAGAACAAAAACAAAAGCATCGCGGAGATGTACATCACCATCAATCGTAAGACGGGTGTGCCATCAAAGGTAAAGATGAAGCACAAGGGAAAGTGGAGCACCATCACGGTGAGCAACTTCTCGCCGAAGAGCCTCTCTAACGCAATCTTCACATTCAACTCAAAGGATTATCCCACAGCTGAAGTTATCGACCTTAGATAAGATTTTAAGGTCGACGACTTGGCTTCAGACAAATACAACATGAAATGCACCATCCCTAAATTTGAACTTATCAGACTGCTGTTGCGGCATCGTAGGCTTGCCGACGACCGCAGTCTGAGCGCAACGGAAAACAAGTTTGCCAAGTTTTTCATTTTATTCTCTATCCTCATTATCGTCATCTACCTTATGGGACTGGCGGTTGGCTTATCACTCATTGTAAATAGCGACATCACTGCAACGGCAACCGAAAATCTGTGCATAGGCATACCGTTTCTGCTGCTTGTCGACTTCAACATGAGGTTTACGATGCAGCAGACACCTGCACACATTATCAAGCCCTACATACTACTACCATTGCCACGATACACATGCATCGACGCCTTCATATACAGCTCGCTCATCAGCAAAGGCAACTTTGTCTGGTTTGCATTCTTCCTGCCCTACGCATTGATGTCGATAGTGTTCAGCTATGGCATGGCAACAGCTACGCTGACAATGCTGCTCTGCCTGGTG
>ENA-UEQL01002242-UEQL01002242.1-human-gut-metagenome-genome-assembly--contig:-NODE-2242-length-12978-cov-5.488877_pt1 | contig 12978 bp, 8 predicted proteins | sample MGYA00242905_ERZ507926 | MGnify/ENA primary metagenome ERZ507926 (study PRJEB26167, sample SAMN06115531) | human gut metagenome | host: Homo sapiens | place: China:Henan | collected 2015-09-09 | study...
GGGGACGCGGTCATTTCCCTTTCCTCTCCCCGTCGATGGTGGAGATTTCCGGGATGGACTCCTCCAGCACGTCCAGAACGATGCGGGCGGTATCCAGAGAGGTAAAGGTGGTTACGCCGTTCTGTACGGCACAGCGGCGGATGGCGACGCCATCCTCGTAGTGAACGCCGGAGAGAATGGCGCGGGTGTTGATGATATAGCTGACATAGCCGGCACGGATGGAATCCAGAATTTCCTCACTGCCTTCGCTGATCTTGCCGCGGATGCGCGTGCGGATGCCGTGCTGCTTGAGGAACATGGCAGTGCCGAGCGTAGCCTCAATGTTGAAGCCGAGCCGGTAGAAGCGGCGCACAAGAGGCAGAGCCTCCTCCTTGTCCTCGTCCGCGATGGTCACGATGACGGTGCCGTAGTCCTTCATGCGGACGCCGGACGCCTTGAGCGCCTTGTACAGCGCACGGTTGAGACGGCGGTCGTAACCGATGGCTTCCCCCGTGGACTTCATTTCCGGGGAGAGGTACGCGTCCATGCCGGTCAGCTTGGCGAAGGAGAAAGCAGGCGCCTTGACATACCACCAGCTCCGCTCCGGCAGGATCATGTCCGTGATGCCCTGCTCCGCAAGCGATTCGCCCAGCATGGCGCGCGTTGCGATGCGCACCAGATTGACGCCGGTGGATTTGGACAGGAACGGCACGCTCCGGGAGGCACGCGGGTTGACCTCGATGACAAATACGCGGTTTGAGCTGTCCACGATGAACTGGATGTTGAACAGTCCCACGATGCCGATGCCCAGACCAAGCCGCGTGGTGTAGTCCGCGATGGTGTCCTTGACCGACTGCGAGATGGAGAAGGGTGGGTAGACGCTGGTGCTGTCGCCGGAGTGGACGCCCGTGCGCTCCACCAGCTCCATGATGCCGGGCAGGAAGACCTGATGCCCGTCGCAGACGGCGTCCACCTCGACCTCCTTGCCCACGATGTACCGGTCGATCAGAACCGGCTTGTCCTCGTCCACCTCGACTGCGTTCCGGAGGTAATGCCGGAGCATTTCCTCGCTGGCGACAATCTCCATGGCACGTCCGCCCAGCACGAAGCTGGGGCGTACCAGCACCGGGTATCCGATGCGCTCCGCCGCGCGGACGCCGCTTTCAATGTCGGTCACCGCCTCACCCTGCGGGTTCGGGATGCCCAGCGATTTGATGACCGCGTCAAAGGCGTCGCGGTTCTCCGCCTTCTCGATGCCCTCGCAGTCGGTGCCGATGATCCGCACGCCGCGGCGCGCCAGCGGCTCCGCCAGATTGATGGCGGTCTGCCCGCCCAGCGTGGCGATGACGCCCTCCGGATGCTCCAGATGGACGATGTTCATCACGTCCTCCGCCGTCAGCGGCTCAAAGTACAGCTTGTCCGCCGTCGTGTAGTCGGTCGAAACGGTTTCGGGGTTGTTGTTGATGACGATTGCCTCGTAGCCCATTTCCCGGATGGTATGCACCGCGTGGACGGTGGAGTAGTCGAACTCCACGCCCTGCCCGATGCGGATGGGCCCCGAGCCGAGGATAATCACCTTGCGCCGGTCGGTCACGACCGACTCGTTCTCCTCGGCGTAGGTGGAGTAGAAGTAGGGCACATAGCTGTCGAATTCGCTTGCGCAGGTGTCGATCATCTTGTATACCGGGAAAATGTTCTCCCGGACGCGCCACCCGTACACCTCGTCCTCGGTCGTGTTCCACAGCTCGGCGATATAGGAGTCCGAGAAGCCCATGCGCTTTGCCTCGCGGAGTGTTGCCGGATCGTGCGGCGCACGCTCCAGCTCGCGCTCGAAGTCCACGATCTTCTTGATCTTGTCCAGGAAGAACATATCAATCTGCGTCCTGTTGCAGATCAGCGAGGGGTCAACGCCCATTCCCATAAGCTGGGAGATAGCGTAGATGCGGTCGTCCGTTCCCTCCCGGATGTATTCCAGCAGCCGATCCACGCTCATGTGCGCGGCGTCGAACTTCTCCAGGTGGATGTGATTCTTGCCTTCCTCCAGCGAACGGATTGCCTTGAGCAGACTCTCCTCGAAGCTGCGTCCCACGCTCATGACCTCGCCGGTCGCCTTCATCTGGGTGGACAGCGTGTTCATGGCGGCGGGGAACTTGTCGAAGGGGAAGCGCGGCATTTTGGTCACGACATAGTCCAGCGTCGGCTCAAAGCTGGCAAGCGTGTTTGCCAGCCGGATCTCGTGCAGATCCATGCCCACGGCGATCTTGGCGGACACCCGCGCGATGGGGTAGCCGCTTGCCTTGGACGCCAGCGCCGAGGAGCGCGAAACGCGGGGATTGACCTCAATGACGTAGTAGCGGAAGGAGTGGGGATCCAGCGCGAACTGTACGTTGCATCCGCCCTTGACGTGCAGGGCGCGGATGATCTTCAGTGCGCTGTCGCGCAGCATCTGGTACTCCTTGTTGGTCAGCGTCTGGCTGGGCGCCACCACGATGGAGTCGCCGGTGTGGATGCCCACGGGGTCAAGGTTTTCCATGTTGCACACCGTGATGGCGGTGTCGTTGGCGTCCCGGATAACCTCGTACTCGATCTCCTTGTAGCCCTTGATGCTCTTCTCGACCAGCACCTGATGCACCGGGGAGAGCGCCAGCGCGTTCTTCATCATTTCGCGCAGCTCGTCGGGGTTGTAGGCAAAGCCGCCGCCCGTGCCGCCCAGCGTGAAGGCGGGGCGCAGGATGACAGGGTACCCGATCTGCTCCGCCGCGGTGATTGCCTCCTCGACGCTGTACGTGATCTGCGACGGCACGACCGGCTCCCCGATCTGCTCGCACAGCTCCTTGAACAGCTCGCGGTCCTCGGCGCGCTCGATGCTATCGGCATCGGTGCCCAGAAGCTCGATCTCGCACTCAGCCAGCACGCCCTTTTTGGCAAGCTGCATGGCAAGATTCAGTCCGGTCTGCCCGCCGATGCCCGGCACGATGGCGTCGGGACGCTCCATGCGGCAGATGCGCGCAAGGAATTCCAGCGTCAGCGGCTCCATGTACACCTTGTCGGCGACCGAGGTGTCGGTCATGATGGTTGCGGGGTTGGAGTTGGCGAGGATGACCTCGTAGCCCTCCTCCTTGAGAGCCAGACACGCCTGCGTGCCGGCGTAGTCGAACTCCGCCGCCTGCCCGATCACGATGGGACCGGAGCCGATGACAAGCACCTTCCGTATATCGGTTCTCTTAGGCATTCCGGCTCACCTCCTTTGCGTCCGCCATGCTCCGGACGAATTGCTCAAACAGGTATCGGCTGTCCTGCGGTCCGGGCGCGCTCTCCGGGTGGTACTGTACCGAGAAAACGCTGTCCGCCGGGCAGGCGACACCCTCCACGGTGTCATCCAGCAGGTTGCGGTGGGTGACGGTCAGTCCCGTTCCCTCCAGCGACTCCGGACGCACGGCGTAGCTGTGGTTCTGCGAGGTCATCTCGACCTTTCCCGTCGTCAGGTTCATGACCGGGTGGTTGCCGCCGCGGTGCCCGAACTTGAGCTTGTAGGTTTCGGCGCCGTAGGCAAGCGAAATGAGCTGATGCCCGAGGCAGATGCCGAAGATGGGGAAGCGTCCGCGCAGACCGCGCACCGTCCGGATAACGGGCAGGACGTCCGCCGGGTCGCCGGGGCCGTTGGAGAGAAAGACGCCGTCCGGCTTCAGGAACGCGATTTCCTCCGCCGTGGTGGTATACGGCACCACGGTGACGTTGCAGCCGAACTGATTCAGACTGCGGACGATATTCAGCTTGATGCCGCAGTCCACCGCCACGACATTGAAGCGGGGGTTGGCAGTCCGGGCGTACCAGCGCTTGCGGCAGCTGACGCGCGCTACGGCGTCATGCGGAACGGGGGTTGCGCGGATGATTTCCAGCGCCTGCCCGACGGGGGTGTCTATGGCAGTCAGCAAGCCACGCCGCGTGCCGTGATCCCGGATACTGCGGGTAAGACTGCGCGTATCGACGCCGGACAGCCCGGGGATTCCGTTCTCCTCCAGCAGCTCGGACAGGGTCTTGGTGTAGCGGAAGTTGGAGGGCATATCGTTGTAGTCATATACGATCATGCCGCCGATCCCGGGTGTTTTGCACTCAAAGTCGTCATCGGTAACGCCGTAGTTGCCGATGAGGGGGTAGGTCATCACGACCGCCTGGTCGGTATAGGACAGATCCGAAACGATCTCCTGGTACCCGACCATGGAGGTGTTGAACACGATCTCGCACACGCGGTCTGCCGGGTATCCGAACCCGTAGCCGGTGTACACGCTGCCGTCCTCTAAGACGAGCTTCCGGTCTTTCTGCTTCATGTTTCTTTCTCCTTTCATTCCGGGCGTCATCTGCCCGATCCGGAATGGATGATTCCGCGTTGTCCGCGGCGGCAAACGGTCAAAACTGAAAAGTCTATGCGGGAAATGGATTTTTGCGGCATTGGCTGAACCTGCCGGCTCTGTGTTCTTTTTCCTTCCCCGCTTATACCCAGGCGGTTCCCTCACAGATTTCCTCGGCAGCCCCGGTCAGGAACAGCGTCCCGTCCGGCTCGGCGCGGACAGTCAGCTCGCCGCCGTCCAGCCGAACCGTGATGTCCGCCCCGGATGCGCATACCCCGTCCGCGACCGCCGCCGCAACGGCGGCACAGGCGCCCGTCCCGCAGGCAGAGGTCACGCCGCTGCCCCGCTCAAAAACCCTCATCCGCAGGGTCGCGGGAGCAGAAAGATGCACCAGCTCAACATTCACGCCGCCGGGAAAGGCAGGGTGCGTCTGAAGCGCCGTGCCGAGACGCAGGAGCGCCGCATCCGGCATGGAGGCGCGGAACAGCACCGCGTGCGGATTGCCCACCGACACGCGGCGCAGGGTAATTGTTTCGCCGTCCGGCAGAGTCAGCGTCTGCGCGGCACATACAGCCGCACGCCACATGTCCGCCGTGACCGACACCACGCGCCCGCCCGCCGTGTGTAGCCACAGGCGGCGGATCCCGGCGGGCGTCTCCACGGTCAGCTCGGTGCGTGCCGTCAGCCCCCGGTCGTACACATACTTGCCGAGACAGCGGATGCCGTTGCCGCACATGGCGGCTTCGCTCCCGTCCGCGTTGAAGACACGCATACGGAAGTCCGCGACCGCTGAGGGAAGAATCCAGATCATGCCGTCCGCCCCCACGCCACGGCGCGGGTCGGACAGGCGCACCGACAGCGCCGCCGGATCGGCGGGGTCGCGGTCGGCATACACGCACAGGTAGCTGTTGCCCAGCCCGTGCAGTTTGGCAAAGGTAAGCGGCGCAGCGTCCCCGGGACGTCCCGCCGGAGCAGCCGTCACTCCCATTCCACGGTCGCCGGCGGCTTGCCGGTGATGTCGTAGACGACGCGCCCGGCACCGGGCACCTCGTTGACGATGCGGGTGGCAACGGCGCTCAGCGTCGTGTGCGAAATCGGGACATAGACGCAGGTCATGAAGTCGGATGTGCGCACGGCGCGCAGGGCGACCGTATACCCGTAGGTGCGGAAATCGCCCACCACACCGACCGACCGGGTGTCGGTCAGCACGGCGAAGTACTGATCCGCCCGGATGTGCCGCCGCACGATCTCCGCGCGGAAAATGGCGTCCGCCTCACGCAGGATCGCCAGCTTTTCCTCGGTGATCTCGCCCACCACGCGCACGCCCAGCCCCGGACCGGGGAAGGGCTGACGGTTGACGAAGGCGGCGGGAAGCCCCAGCTGGCGCCCCAGTGCGCGCACCTCGTCCTTGAACAGCCCGCGCAGCGGCTCCACCACGCCGGCAAAGCTCATGTTATCCGGCAGACCGCCGACATTGTGGTGACTCTTGATGGTCGCCGCCTTGCCGCCCTTGCCGCCGCCGGATTCGATGACATCGGGGTAAATGGTTCCCTGCGCGAGGTAGCGGACGTGCGGCAGCTTGCGCGCCTCCTCCTCGAACACCCGGACAAACTCCGCGCCGATGATCTTGCGCTTCTGCTCCGGATCGGTCACGCCCTTCAGCGCGCCGAGGAAGCGATCCGCCGCGTTGACGCGGATGAAATGCAGATCGCGCCCCCGGAACGCCGCCTCCACCTCATCGCCCTCATCCTTGCGCATGAGTCCGTGATCCACGAAGATGCAGTGCAGCTGTCCCGGAATGGCACGCGACAGCAACGCCGCGCAGACCGAGGAATCCACTCCGCCGGACAGTCCGAGCAGGACATGATCCGTCCCGACCTGCGCCCGCACAGCCTCCGTCAGCTGCTTTTCCAGATCGCGGAGATTGTAGTCGCCCGCCGCGTGGCAGACGTTGTAGAGGAAATTGCGGATCATGGCAGTCCCGTTGGGCGTGCTTTCCACCTCCGGGTGGAACTGGACGCCGTACAGCCGCCGCGCCCGATCCTCCAGCGCCGCGTTGGGGCAGTTGTCGGTGGATGCCGCGCAGGAGAAGCCCTCCGGCAGGCGCACGATGCGGTCGGTGTGGCTCATCAGACCGATCTGCTCCGCGTCCAGCCCCGCAAACAGCGGGGAGGAGGTGTCCACGCGCATGGGAGTCCGCCCGTACTCGCTGGTGGAGCAGGGGGCAACCTCGCCGCCCATCGTCCATGCCAGCAGCTGGGAGCCGTAGCAGATGCCCAGCACCGGAATGCCCAGCTCAAATATTTCCCTGTCGCAGTGCGGGGAATCCGCGCAGTATACGCTGTTCGGACCGCCCGTGAGTATGATGCCGATCGGCGCCATCTCCCGGACAGCCGCGGCGGAGATATCCCCTGCCCGGACGATCGACAGCACGCCGCATTCCCGCACGCGCCGGGCGATCAGCTCCTTGTACTGCCCCCCGAAGTCCAGAATCAGCAAAAGCTCATGCTGTCCCTGTTGCACATTCGCCATACGTATCAAAACCTCTTATCACAGTTTGATATATTCGTCACGCCCCGCGCCGACCGAGACATAGCCCACGCGGCACCCGACCGCCTGCTCGATGAACCGGATATACTTCCTTGCGTTCTCGGGCAGGGAGTCCCACGTGCGGCAGGCAGACACGTCGCCGAAGCCGTCAACATACTCCACGACCGGCTTTGCCCGCAGCAGGCGGTCGCCTGTCGGGAAGTCGGTGGTGCGCACGCCGTCCACCTCGTAGGCAACGCAGACCGGCACCCTGTCCAGATAGGACAGCACGTCCAGCTTGGTCAGCACGACGGTGTCGGCGCCCTGCATCCGGACGCCGTAGCGGGAGGCAGGCACGTCGAACGGTCCGACCCGGCGGGGACGCCCGGTCGCGGCGCCGTACTCGCCGCCCGCATCGCGCAGCGCCTTTGCCTCATCGCCGAACATCTCGCAGGTGAAGGGACCTTCGCCGACGCAGGTGGAGTACGCCTTCATGATGCCCACGACCGAATCCAGCCGGACACCGGGGACGCCCGCGCCGATGGGCGCGTAGCCTGCCAGCGTCGTGGAGGAGGAGGTGTAGGGATAGATGCCGAAATCAATGTCGCGCAGGGCACCGAGCTGCGCCTCGAACAGGATGCGCTTGCCCGCCGCGATCGCCTGCTCCAGGTACCCGGACACATCGGTCACGTAGGGGGCGACGGCGGAGCCGTAGCGATCCAGCCACGCAAGCATTTCCTCCGGATCGACCGGTGCGTGCCCGTAGCCCGTGACCGTGATGTTCTTCCACTCCACAATGTCGTACACCTTCTGCCGCAGGGTGTCCGGGTGCAGAAGATCCTCCATGCGCAGACCTTTTTTCATGTACTTGTCGGCGTAGACCGGCGCGATGCCGCGGCGGGTGGAGCCGAACTTGCGGTCGGCAAGGCGATCCTCCTCCATGATGTCCTGCAGCTTGTGGTAGGGCATACAGATGATAGCCTTGTCGCTGATTTTCAGGTTGTCCGGCGTGATGGCGATGCCCTTCTCGCGCAGGTGCGTCACCTCCCCCACCAGATGCTCCAGATCAATGACCATGCCGTTACCCATAACGTTGACGGTAGTCTCGCGCAGGATGCCGGACGGGAGCAGATTCAGGATGAACTTGCCCTTGTCGTTGACGACGGTGTGCCCCGCGTTGTTGCCGCCCTGATAGCGGCAGATGATGTCATAGTCGGACGAGAGCAGATCGACCATACGGCCCTTGCCTTCATCGCCCCAGTTGATTCCCACGATTGCGGTTAACATGATGTTTTGTCTCCTTACATAAGTATAGAGAATAGCACAGCGGAACGGAAAATTGCGGCACTGCCCCGGCAGTGCGGCTCAGACCAGCACCTTGGTGTCGTCCGGTGTTGCGAGGGCGGCTGCCCGGGAGGGATCGGCGGCAAGGGCGGCGCGCACTGCGGCAACGTAAGCGCGGGTCTGCTCCGGGGCAAGCCCGGTGAAGTGCCCGGCGGCGATGATGGCGTCAATATCGGCGCGTGTCAGCCCGAAGACCGGATCTGCGGCGATGCGATCCAGCAGGTCATTGTCGGCGCCGTCCTGCTTGACGGCTTTACCGGCGGCGACTGCGTGCCGGCGGATTGCCTCGTGCAGGATCTGCCGGTCGCCGCCGCGCTTGACGCACTCCATGAGGATATTCTCGGTCGCCATGAAGGGAAGCTCCTCCATCAGGTGCTTGCGGATGACGTTCGGGTAGACCGTGCCGCCGGAGATGATGTTGATGCAGAGCGACAGGATGCCGTCGGTTGCCAGGAACGCCTCCGGGATGCTGATGCGGCGGTTGGCGGAATCGTCCAGTGTCCGCTCCAGCCACTGCGTGCCGGCGGTCAGGGCAGGATTGAGCGTGTCGGTGATGACGTAGCGTGCAAGCGACGTGATGCGTTCGCTCCGCATGGGGTTGCGCTTGTACGCCATGGCGGAGGAGCCGACCTGCCCGGATTCAAACGGCTCGTCGAACTCCTTCATGTGCGAGAGCAGGCGGATGTCGCCGGAGAATTTCATGGCGCTCTGCGCGATGCCGGACAGCACCGAAAGCAGGAAATAATCCGCCTTGCGCGTATAGGTCTGCCCGCTGACGGCGTAAGCCGACGCGAAGCCCAGCTTCTCCGCAATCCTGTCCTCCAGCGCGCGGACCTTCTGCCCGTCCCCGCCGAACAGGTCGAGGAAGCTCGCCCCCGTCCCGGTCGTGCCGCGACAGCCCAGCAGCTTCATGCTGCCCAGCACAAACTCCAGATGCTCCAGATCCAGCATCATGTCCTGCAGCCACAGCGTTGCGCGCTTGCCGACCGTGGTCGGCTGTGCCGCCTGGAAGTGCGTATACGCCAGCGTCGGCAGATCGGCATACTTCTCCGCGAAATCCGCCAGTGCCGCGATGGTGCGCAAGAGCAGCGTCCGGATGCGCAGGAGCGCCTCCCGCTGCAGGAGCACGTCCGTGTTGTCCCCGACGTAGCAGCTGGTCGCGCCCAGATGGATGATCGCCCGCGCGTCCGGGCAGACCTTGCCGTAGGCGTAGATATGCGCCATGACGTCATGCCGCACCTCGCGCTCCCGCGCGTCTGCCACTTCGTAGTCGATGTCGTCCACGTGCGCCCGCAGCTCGGCGATCTGCTCCACCGTAATATTCAGCCCCAGCTCGCGCTCGCTTTCCGCCAGCGCGACCCACAGCCGCCGCCAGGTGGAAAACTTGCGGTCGTCCGAGAAGATTTCCTGCATCTCCCGGCTCGCGTAGCGGCGGCACAGGGGGTTTTCGTAAACAGCGTGTTTCTCAGCCATGTGAGCCCCCGGATCCTCAGACGTGCGCCGCCTGCAGACGTGCCAGCACGTCGCGGTAGCCGTCCAGCACGTTGCCCAGGTCGCGGCGGAATCTGTCCTTATCCATCTTGCGGTTGGTCTCGGCGTCCCACAGACGGCAGGAGTCCGGCGAGATCTCATCGCAGAGCAGCAACTCGCCGCCGGCTCTGCCGAACTCCAGCTTGAAGTCCACCAGCCGGATGCCGCACTTGGCAAACAGCTCGGTCATCAGCTCATCCACGCGCAGAGCCATGGCGCGCAGCTCGTCCAGCTCCGCCTGCGTTGCCACGCCGATTGCCGTGATCTGGGAGTCGTTGATCATGGGGTCGCCCAGCTCGTCGCTCTTGAGGCTGAATTCCACCACGCGGTTGTTGAGCGCGGTGCCCTCCGGCACGCCGTACTTCTTGGAGAAGCTGCCAGCCGCTACGTTGCGCACGATGACCTCCACCATCACGATGTCCGCCTTCCGCACCAGCACGGTCGTGTCGTCGATGACACGGACAAGGTGCGTCCGGACGCCGTTCTTTGCCAGATAGTCAAAGATGATGTTGGAGATGGCGGCATTGAGCTTTCCCTTGCCGGGCAGATCCTCCTTCTTGACGCCGTTTCCGGCAGTTGCGGTGTCCTTGTAGGAAATGACGCAGGTGCCGGGCTCGGTGCCCTCATACACGATCTTGCTCTTGCCCTCGTACAGTTTGACCAGATTTTCCATGGTTTGATCCATCCTTTCTTTGTGCAGCGGTTGGTTACTCCCGGTTGCGGGAGCGTGGTTTGGCGGGTTTATCGGAGAGCTTTGCTTCAAAGCGATCCTTCTCGGTATGCTCCGGGACGGCGGTCGGGTAATGCCCGCAGAAGCAGGCGTGACACAGCCCTGCCTGCTCGCAGGTCTGCCCCTCCCTGTTGACCAGCACGGGCAGATCCCCGTCGGGCAGGTAGCCCAGCGTGTCCACCCCGATGATGGCTGCCGTTTCCTCCACCGTGTGGTGGGCGGCGATCAGGTGATCCCGGGAATCAATGTCGGTTCCGTAGTAGCAGGGGTTGAGGAACGGCGGCGCGGATATGCGCATATGCACCTCGGTCGCGCCCGCGTCGCGCAGCAGCGAGACGATCTGGCGGCTGGTCGTGCCGCGCACGATGGAGTCGTCCACCAGCACGACGCGCTTGCCCGCGACCACCTCGGTCACCGGCGAGAGCTTGATGCGCACAAGATTGATGCGCTGATCCTGCCCCGGCGAGATGAAGGTGCGTCCGATGTAGCGGTTCTTGACGAATCCGATGCCGTAGGGGATGCCGGATTCCGCCGCGTAGCCCAGTGCCGCATCCAGCCCGGAGTCCGGCACGCCGATGACGACGTCCGCCTCGGCGGGATGGCGCCGTGCCAGAACCTGCCCGGCGCGCTGGCGGGCGGCGTGTACCGATACCCCGTCGATGACCGAATCGGGGCGGGCGAAGTAGATGTACTCAAAGACGCAGGTGTGCTTGCCGCAGGTCGTGTGCGGGGCGCAGTGCGAGGTGTCGGAATGCACGCCGTTCTCGTCAAAGATCAGTATCTCGCCGGGCAGGACGTCCCGCTCGAAGCGGGCGCCGACCGCCCCCAGCGCGCAGGATTCGGAGGCGACGATGTAGGTTCCGTCCGGCATGACGCCGTAGCACAGCGGGCGGAAGCCGTGCGGGTCGCGGACGGCGATGAGCTTGGCGGCGGACATCAGCACCATGGAGTAGGCGCCGTCCAGCCTGTACATGGCGCGGCTGACCGCCTCCTGAATGGAGGGCGTGCAGAGGCGCTCCTGCGTGACGATGTAGGCGATGGTCTCGGTGTCGCTGGTGGTGTGGAAAATGGCGCCCCGCGACTCCAGCGCACAGCGCAGGTCGTAGGCATTGCTGATGTTTCCGTTGTGCGCCAGCGCCAGCCGCCCCTTGCTGTGGTTGATCTCAATGGGCTGACAGTTGGCGCGGTCGGTGCCGCCTGTCGTGCCGTAGCGGACGTGCCCCACGCCCAGCCGCCCGGTGGGCAGGCGGCGCAGGACGTCCTTGCCGAAAACCTCATTGACAAGACCCAGGTCCTTGTGGGAGACGAACACGCCGTCGTCATTGACCACAATGCCGCAGCTTTCCTGCCCCCGGTGCTGGAGCGAATACAGCCCGTAGTAAATCAGTCCTGCAATGTCGGTCTGCCTGGGGGCGTACACGCCGAACACGCCGCACTCCTCGTGCAGGGTGTCGGGGGTGCGTCCGTCGGATTGCGTGCGGAGGCATCTGCCCTCCGATCCGGCATAAAAACTCATCTGATCCTTCCTTTCCATCTTCCGCTTTCGGCGGGGTGAGATTACCGTTTACCGTTTGCCGTCCGGCGCTCAGCGCGTCTCCGCCTTTTCCAGTGCGGCGGCGATAAAGCCGCGGAAGAGCGGGTGTGCGCGGTTGGGACGGGACTTGAATTCGGGGTGATACTGAACGCCCACGAAGAAGGGGCGGTCGGACAGCTCCACGGTCTCGACCAGGGAGCCGTCGGGGGACAGACCGGACAACGTCAGTCCGGCAGCCTGCATGATGTCGCGGTAGTCGTTGTTGAACTCGTAGCGGTGGCGGTGGCGCTCGGAGATAAGCTCGGTGCCATAGCAGCGCGCCATGGTCGTGCCGGGCTGGATGCGGCAGGGGTAGGCGCCCAGACGGAGCGTGCCGCCCTTGTCGATGTTGTTGCTCTGACCGGGCATAAAGTCGATGACCTTGTGGCGGCACAGCTCGTCAAACTCGCCGGAGTGCGCATCGGGAATGCCCGCCACGTGCCGTGCGAACTCAATCACGGCGATCTGCATACCCAGGCAGATGCCGAAGAAGGGCACGTGATGCTCGCGCGCGTACTGCACGGCGACGATCATCCCCTCGATGCCGCGCCCGCCGAAGCCGCCCGGTACGATGATACCGTCCAGCGAGCCCAGCGTCTCCCCGGCGTTGGCTTCGGTCAGCGTCTCGGAATCAATCCAGTGGATGCGGATGTGCGTGTTGAGCGTGTACCCGGCGTGGCGCATAGCCTCCGCCACGGAGAGGTAGGCGTCGTGCAGCTGCACGTACTTGCCGACCAGCCCGATGTGTACCTCCTTCTCGCGCGTCTTGATGCGCGTGACCATGTCCGACCACTCGGCAAGATCCGGCTCCGGCGCGTCCAGTCCCAGCTCGCGGCAGACCACGGCGGAGAAGTTTGCCTGCTCCAGCATCAGCGATGCCAGCAGCTTTGTAACCGGTACAGTAGCCGTAGTAGATGGTGGCTTCAATGCATTTGCCATGTAAC
>ENA-UEQL01002244-UEQL01002244.1-human-gut-metagenome-genome-assembly--contig:-NODE-2244-length-12973-cov-15.301799_pt1 | contig 12973 bp, 10 predicted proteins | sample MGYA00242905_ERZ507926 | MGnify/ENA primary metagenome ERZ507926 (study PRJEB26167, sample SAMN06115531) | human gut metagenome | host: Homo sapiens | place: China:Henan | collected 2015-09-09...
GCAGTTCCTTTGCCTTTTTCAGAATGTCAGCAAGTTCAATATCTTCCGGCGGCGTTTCTTCGAGCACAAGCCGTTTGTAATATTCCACAATATGCGCTGCCGAAAAGTTTTCAAATGTCTGAACTTCCGGCAGCCACTTATAACCATTCTTATCTACAAATAGCGGCTGTAAAGTATGGTGCTTGCTATCCCCGGCATTGCCGAACGCAAAAACCTTTTTGTAAGTGGTTTTCTGCAAGATGTGCTGTGCGTAATGCAGCGCACCGTTAACGGCATAATTAGTTGTTGCCTGCACAGTCATAGAAATAGTGCCGTCCTCTTCTTTTAAGCAGAGGTTTGCACGGTCTGCCTTATCTTCCATGACAAGCACAAAATCATCTACAACCGCCGTGTATTCTGGAAATCCTGCCTTGCCTGTCTGGTGCTTTGACGCTGTTTTCAGTGCTTCATTGATAGGAACAATATTACTGCCTTGTGTGTCTGCCTGGATGCCAGCTTCAACCAACAAATCATGTATGTATAAATCGAAATTCGCTTCTTTTTTCGCCATAGTTTCGCGCCCTGACTTTCTATATGTATTTTGGGTGCAAAAACCCAAATATAAGAATACCATAAGTCGGGTGAAATCTCAATCCGGCTACTATGAAAAATCTATGAACAAAATTTGTCGCTTGCTTTGCCCCCGCTGTCGCTTGTCATTCACTATCATTGCGCTATTCACCATGCACAGAAAAGACCTCCTGATTTTGTTGGCAGTCGCAGCAATCGCCATTTTACTGGGAGGCATCAGCGGAAACTGCTGGTGGTAAAAATTGACCGAAACATCCAAAATCACCCGTGCATCGGCTTTTCTGCCCCATGCACGGGTGATTTGTTTATTGCAATTGCGCGAAATAGGTCCGGCAGTCATCCGCATCGTGCGCAATCTGCGCGCGCAGTGTCTCGATGCTATCGAACTTCTGCTCCGGGCGCATGAATTTCAGGAACGTCAGCCGGACGTTCCGCCCGTACAGCGAGAGGAACTCATCCAGCACATGCGCTTCCACCGTGACGTGTCCCTCCGGCAACGTTGGATGCCGCCCGACGTTCACCACCGCCGGGAAAATGCCGCCGCTCGTTTCCAGATAACAGGCATACACGCCGAACGCGGGCAGCGCCTTGTGCGGCGGAATGGTGATGTTCGCCGTCGGGAAGCCGATGGTGCGCCCGACCTGCTTGCCCTCCTCAACGCGCCCCGCAATGCTGTAGCCGCGTCCGAGCAGGTTGTTGACCTCGTGCATATCGCCCTGCGCAAGCAAGCGGCGGATGCGCGTGGAAGATACCGTTTCGCCGTCAATCACCACTTCCGGCACAATCACCGTGCGGAAACCGTGCTTCTTGCCGTACTCCTTGAGCAGCTGTCCATTGCCCTTGCCGCCCGCGCCGAAGGTGAAATTAAAACCGCACACAATCACAACCGGTGCGTACACCTCCACCAGTTCCGCCATAAAGTCCTCCGGCGACTGATTGGCGCGCGCCCGTGTAAACGTCGTCACGCACAGCCCGTCCACGCCGAAGGACTGCATGACCGTTGCTTTTTCCGGCAGTGTCGTCAGCATCACCGGTTCTTTCTCCGGCGCAAGCACATGCAGCGGGTGTGGCTGAAAGGTGCAGACCGCCAGCGGATACACCATCTCCTGCGCCAGCTCGTCTCCGCGCATCAGCAGCGCCTGATGGCCGCGGTGCACGCCGTCAAACATCCCCAGCACCAGCACGCAGGGGTTCAGGCGCTTCGGGTCATGGATGATTCGCATTGTTCTCCTCCTTCTCCGGCGGGAGCAGGCATTTCCAGACGAGGAATTCCCCTTCCCGCGCCGCCATCCCCCAGAATTCGTCCCGCAGATACACGCGTGTGACCTGCCCTTCCGGCAGCGCCAATACGCCGGGCAGCTTCTTCGCGGGCAGCTTCACGCCGTTGCACACCTGCTTGCGCAGCCATTCCGGCGCATCCGCACGCGGCATGTGCTGGATGCCGTAATCCAGCGGCAGCAGGTGACTTTGCAGCGTCCCCTGCGCCTGATACGCTGCTGCTTCCTCCATCGTCATCGCGCTGTCCAGCGTGAACACGCCGCTCTGCGCGCGCAGCAGGAAGCGCATATGCGCCGGGCAGCCCGTCAGCTTCCCCAAATCGTCGCAGATGGAGCGGATGTACGTCCCGCGCCCGCAGCGAATCGTCATGCGAACGCCGTGGCCGGGCGTTTCCTCGTGCAATTCGATGGATTCCACATGCACGATACGCACCGGGGCTTCGACATCCTCGCCATCGCGGGCGCGTTCGTAGAGGGGCTTGCCGTCCTGCTTGATGGCGCTGAAGATACTGGGGCGCTGCTCAATATCGCCGACAAGGTGCTCCGCCGCTTCCTGCACGGCGGAAAAAGCAGGGTAATTCTCCCCTGTCGCGATGATTTTGCCCGTCGCGTCCTGCGTATCCGTCGCCGCGCCGAACGCGCACTCCGCCACATACTTTTTTTCCTTATCCACCAGATAGTCGAACAGCCGCGCCGCCCGCCCAATCATGATGGGCAGCACGCCCGCCGCTTCGGGGTCAAGCGTCCCGGCATGACCGACGCGCTTTTCGCCCGTCATGCGGCGGACATACCCCACGACGGCGGCGCTGGTCATTCCCGGCGGTTTGAGGATATTCAGAAAGCCATTCATGCTTCGGGTTCTTCCTCGTTGGCCGCCGCTTCCGGCTGATTTTCGCTCTGGTTCTTCTGCGCCTGCGCCAGCACCTGCGCGATATGCACGCCATAGGCGATATTCTGGTCACTGACGAACTGGATTTCCGGCGCATAGCGGATGACCATCTGCTTGCCAAGCTCGTGGCGGACAAAGCCCGCCGCGCTCCTCAGCGCCTTCATCAGCGGCTCGCGCTTATCGTCCTCCAGCACGGAGACATAAATTTTGGCATAGCGAAGGTCGCGGGTGACTTCGGCGCGGGTGATGGAGAATGTGCCGGTCACGCGGGGGTCGCTGACCTCGTCGCGGATGATGCGATCCACCTCGCGGCGGACTTCCTCGGAAATGCGTTCAATACGCTGATAGCTCATGATTTCCTCCTAAAGGTAGGGATAGGGAAAAGAAAAACTTTCGGAAAAGACTTGTTGATTTAGCGCGCTCAAGCCGCTCTGCCGGTCAATGGGTGTTGAGAGGGGCTTTGCCCCTTCGCAGGGTCAAGGGACAGCGTCCCTTGTGGGGTTTGGGGCAACGCCCCAACTGTTATTCGTGCGCTCAATTCCAAGGAAGCCACCTACAAAGGCGCAGGCAGCGAAGCGTCCCTGCCAGTAACTTTGCGCTTCCTCAGAAGCGCCCCCAAGCTGCTCTTTTCAACGTTTATGCTATGTCGCGCAGATGGCGCGACCGAACTGCTTGTCTTTCAGACATGGCTGCTTGTTTCCGCAAGCAGGGATTTCGCGCCTGCGGGCGCGAGTCGGTGGCTTTGCGGGCGCCCCCGACACCCCTTCGCAGCGCTCACCCATGCGGCTTGACTTTTATCGCAGCAGTAGTTTGCACATCTGCCGATGCAATCATGCCCTGCCGCAATGGATTTGCGGATGTTTGAAAAAAGGGGCAGGGAAAGCCAAATGGAACTGACTTTGCCCTGCCTCCTGCGTTGCGCAAGGGGAATTAAGGATTCCTTAGCGCGGGATTTCCTCCATGATGAAGCACTCGACGACATCGCCTTCCTTGATGTCGTTGTGCCCTTCCAGACTCATGCCGCACTCGAAGCCAGCCGCCATTTCTTTGACGTCTTCCTTGTAGTGCTTCAGGCTGCTCAGCTTGCCCTCGAACACGACCACATTGTCGCGCAGCAGGCGAACCTGCGCATTGCGCTGCACCTTGCCGTCGGTCACATAGCAGCCGGCGATAACGCCCGCGCCCGTAATCTTGAACACATTGCGCACCTCGGCAGAGATGCGTGCTTTCAGGGTTTCCTTCACAATGTTCCACAATTTCTTATGTTCGTCGCCCAGCAGCAATACAATTCTTGTAGACTGTGAATTGAAAGCTGACGGCACATTCTTTACGGCTTCACGAATAATGTGTACTATTTCTTCATCCAGCACCGACAAATCGCTGCCGATAGAGTAATAACTACGGCGATGCGCCATGGCTTCTGCAAATGTTCTCTTCATTTTTTGTCCTTTCTTTTTTTATTGAGTTTTCTCTTATTTATTTTATATCCGCCATACAAAGAAACAAATAAAAGAGTTAAGTTGTTCGGATTTTCTTTTTTACCTTTGTCCGCAGTTATGAAGAAAGAAAAATATTACGTCGTATGGGCGGGAGTCAGCCCGGGTATCTACACTTCCTGGACAGACTGCCAACTACAGACCAAAGGCTACGAAGGAGCAAAATACAAGTCGTTCGAATCACGCGAGGAAGCGGAAAAAGCCTTTGCCTCTTCGCCGTACGCGTACATCAAGCGGTCGGCCCCTTCTCCTGCCAAGACTATTCCCGGCGCCGACGCTCCCCTTCCTGCCGCCGTCGCAGAAAACAGCCTTGCCGTAGACGCCGCCTGCAGCGGAAATCCCGGTGCCATGGAGTACCGGGGAGTACACGTCGCCAGCCGTCAGGAAATCTTTCACTTCGGGCCGATGTATGGAACCAACAATATCGGCGAATTCCTCGCCATTGTCCACGGACTTGCCTTGTTGAAACAGAAAGGTTTCGACATGCCCATCTACAGTGACAGCGTGAACGCCATCAACTGGATAAAACAGAAAAAATGCAAAACCAAACTGCCGCGCGACGCCAAGACCGAAGAGCTTTTCCGCCTAATAGAACGTGCGGAGAAGTGGTTGCGCGAAAACACCTACACCACCCGCATCCTAAAATGGGAGACAAAGCAATGGGGGGAAATTCCGGCCGACTTCGGAAGGAAGTAAAAAAACGCGGGCACCCCGGATTCTTCATCCGGTTGTGCCCGCGTCAAGAAAATGATGCGGCCGAGCTTATGAATGAATAGCCGCCATCATGTTTTATTTGCTATACGATGCCTTCACGAAAGGAGCATCAAGCAAGTAGTCAAGACTCTGCTTCACACTCTCTTCTACGGGGCAGCTGTATTTCTCAATCTCAGCTACGATGTGGCGCACGCCAGCAGTATCCGTATTCTTGAAGATAGCATCATAACCTACCATACCACTCTGCCCAATCTCGCGGTGATCCTTGATATGGAGCATGGTGAAGCGTCCGGGATACTTGTTGAAGTAATCCACCGGGCTGTTCTGGCCGCGCACTACCCAGTAAACGTCCATCTGGAAGAATACATATTCGGGATTGGTGTGTTGCAGCATGTAGTCCAGCATCAGCTCCTTGTCTTCCACTTTCTGGAATTCATGGGCATGATTGTGGTAACCGTATTTCAAACCGGCAGCCTGGCAGCGCTTGCCCACTTCATTGTAATAGTCGCAGTAGGTCTGCAAGTCTTTCAATGTCTTGGGAACGGAGAGATACGGAGTCACGATATACTCCATACCGGCCTCCTTATGGGCAGCAATGCACTGATCCCACCATTTCAAGGCTTCCGTAAAGTCGCCCGAAGCCAGTTCCTCGTCCGACAACCCGTGGGTAGTGTGCGAAGAAAGCACGGTCATACCGCTCTTTTCCACCATCTGTTTGAACTCCTGGGGAGTCTTGCCGTAGAACTTACCGTCATTGTAGTTGGCGGCCTCCACACTGGTATAGCCCATATCAGCCAAATCCTTCAGAATCTGGTCGAGGTTACTGCCGTCCTTCACCAAGTCTCTTACAGAATAGAGCTGGATGGCTACTTCCTTTTTCGTCGTTTCCGGCGCCGTTTCCGTGCTGTGGCTGCTGCAGCTTGTGGCCATCATGGATAAGCACAGTGCCGACAAAATCATCATATGTTTGATTCTCATAGTACTATCTTTTTAGAAGGAATTAGTCGAGAACCTTTACACGGATGTTGCGGTACCAAACATCGTCGCCATGATCCTGCACACCGATAAAGCCTTCGTGGTTTTCGCCGCCACAGTTGTTCAACAGTTCGAAAGCCAAGGGCCACTTCTCTTCGCTGAACTTGCTTGCCTGCAACATTTCAGTCCATTGCTTAGTCCACAAGTGATATTCCAGTACGTTTTCATCGTTCTGTCCGTGAACTACAGTACCTTTGTATACCATAATCTTTGCCTTGTTCCATTCGCCGAAAGGTTTGGCGTTCTGCGGAACAGCCGGTATCATGTCGTACAAGGAAGCAGCCTGACGGTTGTTGTCCTTACCCAGTTTGGCATCCGGATGATTGGCGTTATCCAGCACCTGGAACTCGGGAGCAGAGATATAGATGGGTTCCAACACTTCGTTGCCGTCCTTGTCCTTTGAAGTAACTTCCTGAGCCAGATAGAAGATACCGGAGTTACCACCTTTGGAAATCTTCCATTCCAGTTCCAGCTCAAAGTTCTTGAACTTATGGGCGAAAATCAAGTCACCGCCCTCACCGGTCTGTCCTTCGCCGGTACCGGTTCCACAGAATTTGAGGCAACCATCCTCAATAATCCATCTGGAAGGCACTTTGTCCTTACCGTATCCACGCCATCCGTCCAGGCTCTTTCCATCAAAGATAGTGATATAACCGTCCGCATCAATCGGCAGGTTCAAGCTGTCCGTTTCAGGCGCTTTCAGAGACTTGGAATAAGACACCGCAGTAGTAGTAGGAGCTGCAGCTTCCTCCGTAGCGTTCGATTTCTTTGCACCGCCACCGCAAGAGGCGAGCATACCTCCGATAAGGCAACAAGCCAAAGAATAATATATTTTCTTCATAATCTGAAAAATTAAATGATTAGTATTCGTTTATGAGCATCGGAACCTGGTTCCGATACTCTTTTTAATGTTTATCTGGGCATATCGGGCAACTTCCAGCCTTCACGGTAGTTATGCTTGATGAGCTCTTCTGCAAAAGCCTTGGCATTTACCGGATCTGTCCATGTCTTGTCGAAGCTCGGATGGCCGTTGTGTATCTTGAAGCCGTCCTTGATGACTGTACGCAATGTCTCGTCGTCGCCGATATTGGTGAAGCGCATGTTGGCTCCGTCCCATTCCAGTGTCTTGTTCAGGCCCTGCAGACGGATGGCCAATACACCCATTGCCACCATTTCGTTCATCGGTCCCGCTTCGGAGAAATCAGACTTAGGCATCACGCGGCTGGAAGGACTTTCCTTACAAGCACGTACCCAATCCATCTCATGACCGCCATTCATAGCCTTCGGCACACGGCGGCAAACCTTCGGTGCATTGGGCACGCGGCCAGAAAGTAACCACGGGTTCTGTCCGTAGCAACCGCAAATCAGCGTATCCTTCGTTCCGTGGAAGATAGTCAGACCGCCACCGCTCTGCATCAGTTGCTTTCCTTCGGGGAAGCCTTTCGGACGGTCGGGCATCATGCCACCATCATACCAGTGAACTTCCACTTCGGGCATAGCCACCTTCGGCATATTCTCACGTGCGGGGAAAGTCAGCTTCACATGCTGTGCTTGCGGAGCGCAGGCATTGAGCAACAATGTAGATGAACCTTCTACCTTGGTAGGATACAGCAACTTCAAAGCTCTGAACGGCTGGTGCAGGATGTGGCAAGCCATATCGCCCAAAGCACCCGTACCATAATCCCACCATCCGCGCCAGTTCCAGGGATGATAGATTTCGTTATATGGATTCATCTTGGCAGGACCGGTAAACAAATCCCAGTTCAGGGTTTTGGGAATGCGGTCTTCCTTTTCGGGAACATTCAATCCTTGCGGCCAGATGGGACGGTCGGTAGCACATTCCACCTTCGTCACGTCACCGATTTCGCCGTTCCATATCCACTCGCATACCAAGTCGGTACCCTCGTCCGAAGAACCCTGGTTACCCATCTGGGTAACTACTCCCGTAGAAGCGGCCAGGCGGGTAAGCAGACGGGACTCATATACAGAGTGCGTCAACGGTTTCTGGCAATATACATGTTTGCCCATCGTCATGGCATCAGCAGTAATGATGGCATGTGTATGGTCGGCAGTAGCGATGATAACGGCATCGATGTCCTTACCCATCTCATCGTACATCTTACGATAGTCCCAATACTTCTTCGCATTGGGAAGCTCATCGAACACACCTTTCGCGTAGCGCCAGTCTACGTCACAAAGCGCCACGATATTTTCCGTAGCCTTCACATGGTTGATGTTGGTGTGTCCCATACCGCCGATACCTACGGCAGCAATGTTCAAACGGTCACTGGGAGGCACGTGTCCGTGGCTCTTACCCAAAATGCTGCTTGGAGCAATGGTAAGACCCGCCAAAGCTAAACCTCCGGTCTTAAGAAATTCTCTTCTTGTAAATTTCGACATGGTTCTTTAGATTTTAAAATCGGTTAATATAATGAGTTTTAAAACAATCCTTAATTACAGTAGGCATCAGACTACCGTCTTCTTCGGACGGAGCAGTCCGTAACCTTCTTTCATATGCCTCCGGCGCTCCCTGATTTCCTCCAGCGTCTGCAAGTCGCCTATGCCGGGCAGGTCGTGGCGGCGCGCATCCTCCAGGAAGGTCCATCCGTATTGGGAAGCAATGGCCGAGTCTCGCATCTGCGGCAATCTCGGATCGCGTTTCCCGCTCTCGATGGAGTCGGCCATAATATTGCATAGCTTATCCAGGTTCTTCCCGCCAAACGGCTTCTCCAGGCGAAGCGTACGGTTCACGCCATGAAGCTCCACTACGGCAGTCCGGAAATCATGCGTCATGCGCACGATACCTTTTGTACCGATAATGTCCGTATATGCATTATGAGTCTGGTTTCTGGAGAGTTGTCCGTAGACGAAGCCTTGTGTGACATCGAAGGCGATGCCGTTCTCGAACGTACCGTGGCACTGTACCCACCAAGGGTCCTTGTAGTCCCACATCCGCATGCCTTGGGCATGCCAGGTCTTGTATTCACTGTCGGTATACCAGCGGGCAATGTCTATGTAGTGCATGCCGCAGTCGTGGTAGGCGGGACCCTCATATTCGTGTCCCTCGCCCGGCGCCAATCCCGGAGTCATGTGGCAGATGCGCAAGATAGCCAGTTCGCCAATCTCGCCTTCATCGATAAACTGCTTCATAGCCTGGTGATACCAGGAGTTCCGCAGATAAAGGTTGACAGCGGCAATGCGATCATACTTTTCAATCAGGTCCACAATTTCCCATTCCTTATCAATGGTATCGGCAATGGGTTTCTCCGTCAGGATATGCTTATTGCTCCGGACAGCTTTCTCTATTTGTTCTTTTCTGGAATTTGCCAATGCAAAAAGACCAACAGCTTCTACACTCTGGTCATCAAAGATTTCTTGTTCATCGGATATGATTCTGGATGAAGGGGAAAGGTTTCTTGCCAATTCTCGGGAGGCCGGATCGGTATCGCAGATATATGCGATGTCCCATCGACCGCTTTTCTGCATTTCCTCCCAATACATTTGCCCCATTCTGCCGAACCCTATCAAACCAACTTTTATTTTCATGGTAGGCGAATATTAAATATTTACAGTTATAGTATTATCGGGGTCAATTGAATTACATGATTAAGAGTACTTGGACTGATAGTCATAGTAGCTGTCGTCGTAGACGTTGGATATAATTTTTTCATGATATTTGCAATGTTTATGTATGTGTTCTTTGCAAAAATAGGATAATTAGTGATAGAATGGAAGCAAGCAGATATTAAAAAAGCGTAAAAGGCAAAAGAACGCCCTTTATTCATCATCGCCTAACAGCCGTGAAACACTCTGCCGGCAGCCGTCAACACCCACCTGCATCATAGATTCTGCGTAAGAAATATAGAAGAGAAAGAAGAATTAATAGGCTGTTTGCAGGAAATTAACTTCCTATTTAGTCATAACAGCCTAGCACAAGCGGGTGGAAGCAAAGTACGCAGAATTTTATTGCTATGAGAGAGACTGCATATCATTCAGTCTCTTATAATAGCCGTTCTTCTCGAGAAGTTCCTCGTGCTTACCACGTTCCACGATTTCACCTTCATAGAGTACACAAATCTCATCCGCATTCTTGATGGTGGAAAGGCGGTGGGCGATGGCAATCGTGGTACGGGTCTTCATTAGCCGTTCCAGAGCCTCCTGCACCAGTCGTTCGCTTTCGGTATCGAGTGCTGAAGTGGCCTCATCGAGTATCAGGATAGGCGGATTCTTCAAGATGGCACGGGCAATACTGATACGCTGGCGCTGTCCGCCGGAAAGCTTGCCGCCACGGTCGCCAATGTTGGTCTGATAACCGAGTTCGGTCTCCATGATGAAGTCGTGGGCATTGGCAATCTTTGCCGCTTCGACCACCTGCTCCATAGTTGCATTTTCCACACCGAAGGCAATGTTGTTGAAGAAGGTGTCATTGAACAGAATGGCCTCTTGGTTCACGTTTCCTATCAACGCACGCAGGTCGTGGATGCGAAAATTCTTAATATTCACACCGTCAATTGTAATCTCACCTAACTGCACATCGTGATAGCGCGGCAGCAAATCCACCAATGTCGACTTGCCGGAACCGGACTGGCCGACAAGTGCAATGGTCTGTCCTTTGGGCACCATCAGATTGACGTGCTTCAACACTTCGCGCTTGCCGTCGTAACTGAAGGAGAGGTCCTTAAATTCAATCCGGTCATTCATCCCGTGCAGCGGCAACGGGTTTACCGGTTCCTTAATGGGATTCTCGGCTTTCAGTATTTTGTCCACACGTTCCATGGATGCCAGACCCTTTGGAATGTTGTATCCTGCCTTTGCAAAGTCTTTCAACGGATTGATGATACTGTACAGAATCACCATATAGAAGATGAACGTTGATGCTTCCATGGAAGTGCCGTCGCCCAGAATAAGCAGACCACCGAACCACAGTACCAATACAATGAGTAGCGTACCGAGGAATTCACTCATCGGATGTGCCAACGACTGACGGATGGCTACCTTGTTGGTGGCATCACGCAGCTCGTCGCTGCATTGCTTAAAACGGTCTACCATCTTGTCTTCGGCTATGAAAGCCTTGATTATACGCAGTCCACCAAGCGTCTCTTCCAGTTGCGACATGGTATCACTCCATTTCCCTTGGGCTTCCAACGACTTACGTTTCAGTTTCTTGCCGACTTTTCCCATCAGCCAGCCCATACCCGGCAATACCAGGACAGTAAACAGAGTCAGCTGCCAGCTGGTTACAATCAGAGTGGAAAAATAAAGCAGAATCAGGATAGGATTCTTGAGCAGCATATCCAGTGAGCTGGTAATGGAGTTTTCAATTTCGCCTACGTCACCGCTCATACGTGCAATGATGTCCCCTTTCCTTTCTTCAGAGAAAAAGCCGAGCGGCAAGTGCATCACTTTGGAATAGACCATCACGCGGATATCGCGTACCACTCCCGTACGAAGGGGAATCATAATGGCGGAAGAACCGAAATAGCAGGAAGTCTTCAGCATGGTCATGAAAGCAAGGAAGAGCCCCATGAACAGCAATGTCATCTGTGGCCCGTGTGTCTCAATCATCTGAGTGACGTAATAATAGAAATTGTTCACCGCCACTTCCTTCAAGCTACCGCTTCCCCACTCCATGAAGTGATACACTTGGGTGTTCTCCCCCGTCTTGAAAAGGATATTGAGAATAGGAATGAGCAGTGTGAATGAAAAGACATTGAATATAGCGGACAGCACATTGAGCACGATTGCCCAACCGATATATCTCTTGTAAGGCGACACAAAGCGCCGCATCAGTTGTAGGAATTCCTTCATTGCTTGTAGTTAAGTGAATTATGAGGTCGCAAAGATACAAGAAAACGAGGGAATGGAAAAGGGTTTCAGGTTATTTCTGCCTAAATGCCCACATTCTCTACTTTCTTTTGTGTCCTTGCATACTTCTCCAGCACCATGTACACTCATACATTGTCATCTTAATAATAGCCGGCTCATTTATTTTCCATCTTTACTCCTAACTTCCACACAATTTTCTTCAAACTTCAATATGCCCAAGCAATTATATGAGTAAATAATGAAAAAGATGTACCTTTGCACCCGACTTAACTGAGAACTTTGTTCACCACATGAGAAAAGCTATTATCACAACCCTATCTGTCCTAATCGTACTTCTGTCCATTGCTTGCAATACCCGAGTGAACTATAATAAGTACCTGATTGCAATTGACTCGCTCATCGTTCAGCAACCGGACACTGCCCTATCTATGCTCGAAGCATTCCCGACAAACAGCCTGCAGACCCAAGCTGACAGTGCTTATTATGGCCTATTAATGACAGAAGCAAGAGATAAGAACTACATTATCCAAACCAATGATTCCCTGATACAATCGGCCCTGACCTACTACAACGGCACAAACGACATAGAAAAGCGGGCAAGGGCCCATTACTATTCCGGCTGCGTCTACCGGGATTCACAGAGAAGAACAGAATCTATGACTCAATACCTCATAGCAAAGCCCTTGGCTGAAAAAGCAGGAGAAAGACGTCTATTAAGTCTTATCTACCTGAATATAGGTTATCTATACTATTCACAAAACCTAAATACACAAGCCGATTCCAGCTATCAATTGGCACAACAAATAGGTATTCAGCTAAAGGACTCTGTTCTTCAAGCAGAAGTTCTGTCACGACGAGGACTCATCTGTATGGAAAAAGGAGAAGAATTCTATCCCGAAGCCGAAAGAATGATACTGGAGGCACTTGGCATTGCTGAAAAGCTATCAAACATGCAATTAAGAGGAGAGATATTCTCAGCACTGGGTCTATTGTACAATTGGATGGAAAATGGAGAAAAGTCGATAGAATTTGCCAAACGGAATCTTAGCATACAAAAGAACCGCACAACATGCTACGAAGCTTACGACCAGCTTGGAAGCCTGCATTTTCAAATTCAAAAGGTAACTAGGAGCCTGAAAGACCAAAATGGCCACAGTCAGGACTCT
>ENA-UEQL01002246-UEQL01002246.1-human-gut-metagenome-genome-assembly--contig:-NODE-2246-length-12964-cov-21.963840_pt1 | contig 12964 bp, 7 predicted proteins | sample MGYA00242905_ERZ507926 | MGnify/ENA primary metagenome ERZ507926 (study PRJEB26167, sample SAMN06115531) | human gut metagenome | host: Homo sapiens | place: China:Henan | collected 2015-09-09...
TTGAGCCATATATCAACTGGCTATACTTTTATCATGCCTGGGGATTGAGCGGCAAACCTCGAGAGGAAAAGGAAAAACTGAAGGCAGAGGCGCTCGATATGCTCCATTCATGGGAAGACGAATATCATACCTATGCCGTCTTCGGACTCTTCGAGGCGAACAGCGAGGGGGATGATATCTGGCTGGAAGGGCAGAAAGTCCGCTTCCCGATGCTCCGACAGCAGCATCCGGCGGCTCAGGGAGAACCCAATCTCTGTCTGGCTGATTTCATCCGTCCTCTGGGCAGTGGAATAACAGACCGGCTGGGTATCTTCTGCACGACGGTAGATGGCGGTCTGGAGAAGAAATATCGCTCGGACGACTACCTCAATATAATGGCACAGACACTCTGCGACCGGTTGGCAGAAGCCACGGCAGAGAAGTTGCACGAAGAGGTGAGACGCAGCATCTGGGGCTATGCTCCCGACGAACAGCTGAGCATCGAAGACCAGCATCTGGAGCGCTATCAGGGCATCCGTCCGGCTATAGGATATCCTTCGCTGCCCGATACCAGTGCCAACTTCATCATCGACCAGCTCATCGATATGAGTCAGGTGGGCATCCGGCTCACCACAAGCGGAATGATGACGCCTCATGCCAGTGTCTCGGGGCTGATGTTTGCACATCCCAAGTCGCGGTATTTCGAACTGGGACGGATAGGAGACGACCAGCTTCGCGACTATGCACAGCGCAGAGGAGTGCCCGTGCAGGCAATGAAAACGTATCTTCAATCAAGTTTGATCAAGAAATGATAGCAAGAATATTGATACCCGTAGTGGTATTCACCCTGTTGCCGTATCTGTGGATATATAAAAGGTATGGCAAGTTATGGCTGAAGAGTCTCTGGCAGCGGGTGCTCTTCTGGTTGCCGGCTTTCGTGGTTATCGCCTACAGCGCGTATATCACGATGCTGCCCAACTTCCTGCCACGCAATCCGGTGCTCATCGACATCTGGTTTATGATGATGGCAGTATGTGCGGTTCCGCAGTTTGTCTTCAGCCTGTTCAGTGTCTTCGGTTGGTGCTGTATGCGCCTCCTCCACGGCCATCGCAACTGGGGCAAGCTCCTCGGACTGGTAGTGGGAGCGGTGGCGTTCTTCTGCTTCATCTACGGATTTACCGAAGGTTTTCCTAAGATGCAAGTCAAGCGTATCACCATCTATGTACCTAATCTGCCGAAGTCTTTCGAGGGCTATCGCATCGTTCAGTTCAGCGATATCCATCTCGGGTCATACTATGGCTGGCGTGGTCATCTGCCTCAGCGCGATATCGACAGCATTAATGCCGAAAAACCTGATCTGATTTGCTTTACGGGTGATTTACAGAATGTTACGCCCGATGAACTGCCTGAGTATCAGGCGCTGCTCAGCAGTCTGAAAGCCAGAGATGGCGTGATGAGTGTGCTGGGCAATCACGATTACACCTATTATATGGATGTAGATGATGAGCAGGAGATAGCTGCGTTCGAGAAGCGGATGCAGGACTTCCAGCGGAGTTGCGGATGGCGCCTGCTGATGAATGAGCATGTGGCGGTGCATAGAGGCGCTGACAGTATCTATGTAGCTGGTACAGAGAACTATGACAAACCAAAGCGAACCAACGTAAGGAAGGCGCTGTATGGCATCAGACCAGGCTCTTTCGTGCTGATGCTGCAGCATATTCCGAAGCAATGGCGTGAGACCTGGCCTTCTACTATTAATAAGGAGAAGGATGAGGATGGCGATGTGATAGGACCTGACAGGAAGGATTCGCTGGTCGTAGCACCGCAGCTTACGCTGAGCGGTCATACGCATGCGGGGCAGATCAGTATCCTGGGCTTGCGTCCGTCGATGTTTACTCCCTATGATTACGGCCTCTTCGAGGAGGAGGGTTGCCAGCTCTATACCACATCGGGTCTGGGCGGTACCGTTCCAATCCGCATAGGGGCTACGGCAGAAATCGTGGTCATCACACTCAAAAGAAAATGAGAAGTGTTGAATGTTAAATGTTGAGTGTTAAATTATTCATTCTTAAATAAAAAATGAAGTACTTATATCGTCTGTATCAGCTTGTAATATGCTTGCCTATCCTGTTGGTAGCTAGCGTTTTTACCAGTCTATCTACCGTTTTGGGATGTATGCTGGGCAATGGCCATTTCTGGGGCTATTATCCCGGCAAGTATTGGTCCTGGCTTTGGGTCCGCATCCTCCTCCTGCCTGTAAAGGTGGAGGGACGTGAGCATCTCAAGAAGAACCAGAGTTATGTTTTCGTGGCCAATCATCAGGGCGCTTTCGATATTTTCCTGATATATGGTTTCCTGGGCAGAAACTTCAAGTGGATGATGAAGAAGGGCTTGCGCAAAGTACCTCTCATCGGTATCGCCTGTGAGTATGCGCACCACATCTTTGTAGACAAGAGCGGACCTTCTAAGATCCGTGCTTCTTATGACCGTGCTCGCGAGGTGCTTAAAGAGGGCATGTCGCTGGTGGTATTCCCAGAGGGTGCCCGTTCGTTTACGGGGCACATGGGCGTGTTCCGCCGCGGTGCTTTCATGCTTGCCGATGAACTGCAGTTGCCGGTATGTCCGCTTACCATCAATGGCAGTTTTGATGTGAAGCCTCGCATGAAGGACATCTACTGGGCTTTCTGGCATCCTCTGAAGCTCACCATCCATGAGCCTATCGAGCCGATAGGCAAGGGAGCTGACAATATCAAGAACCTGATGAACAAGAGCTATGAGGCGATCATGAACGGACTTGACAAGAAATATCAGGGGTTTGTAGAGAATCCGGACCAATAATTTCGGGTTTTTGCTTGTTATTTCAAAAATAAGTTGTAATTTTGCATCTGTATTACATTATATAGAATCAGAATCATTAAAATTAGAAGAAGTTATGAGTGATAGCATAGTAATCATTCCTACATATAATGAGAAGGAAAACATCGAGAAAATCATCCGTGCTGTCTTCGGTCTCGAAAAGCAGTTTGATATCCTCGTTATCGATGACGGAAGTCCTGACGGTACTGCTGCCATTGTTAAGGGCTTGATGGCTAATGAGTTTGCCGGTCGTCTGCATATCCTGGAGCGTTCGGGTAAACTCGGTTTGGGTACCGCCTATATCATGGGCTTCAAATGGTCATTGAAGCAGGGCTATGACTTCATCTTCGAGATGGATGCCGACTTCAGTCATGATCCTAATGATTTGCCTCGTCTCTATGCGGCAACTCACGATGAGGGGTATGATGTGGCTGTAGGCTCAAGATATATTTCGGGTGTGAACGTGGTCAACTGGCCTATCGGACGCGTATTGATGAGCTATTTCGCTTCTAAATACGTACGTATCGTAACCGGATTTAAGGTGAATGATACCACAGCTGGATTCGTCTGCTACCGACGTAAGGTGTTGGAAACCATAGATTTGGATGCTATCCGCTTCAAGGGCTATGCTTTCCAGATAGAGATGAAATATACGGCTCATCGAATAGGTTTCAAGATCAAGGAGGTGCCTGTCATCTTTGTTAACCGTCGTGAAGGTGTGAGCAAGATGAGTGGTGGCATCTTTGGTGAGGCTTTCTTTGGCGTAATGCGACTGCGCCTGGATGGCTGGTTCAAGAAATATCCGAAGAAGGATTAATACTCAGTAATCAGTAATCAGTAATCAGTACTTGGATGGAAATCCAAAAGATAGAAAAAACATACGGGCGTTCGCCACAGGCGGATGCCCTCTTTGATTTGATGGGGAAGAAGTCGGTTCATTCCATTTTTCTCCAGGGTTTGCTGTGCTCTTCGGCTCCGATGTTCTTTGCTTCTCTGCAGGGGAAGATGAGGCGTTCGGTACTCTTCGTACTGGATGATGCCGATGAAGCAGGCTATTTTTATCACGATCTCACTCAGATGATGGGGCAGGAGAAGGTCTTCTTCTTTCCTTCCAGCTATCGGCGTGCCGTGAAATACGGGCAGCGTGATGCAGCGAACGAAATCCTACGTACAGAGGTGCTAGCGCGCCTCTCTTCGGGAGGACATTTTCTGGTAGTCACTTATCCCGATGCACTGGCAGAACTCGTTGTGGCTAAGCAGAATCTGGATGAACGGATTCTGAAACTGACTGTAGGCCAGCAGATTGCTCAGACCGATGTGGTTCATACCCTGCGCGATTTCGAACTCAAAGAAACCGATTATGTTTATGAACCGGGCCAGTTTGCCGTGCGTGGAAGCATCCTCGATGTCTATTCCTACAGCTGCGAATATCCGTTCCGTATCGACTTCTTCGGCGATGAGATTGACACTATCCGTACCTTTGATGTTGAGACCCAGCTCTCGCAGGCGAAGCGCACAGAGATAGAAATCGTGCCCGAACTCGCCCATATCGAGAGCAACAAGCAGTGTTTCCTCAATTTTCTCTCCGAAAGTACGCCAGTCGTTGCGAAAGACCTTTCTTTCGTTTGCGACCGCATTGGTCAGATCTATACCGAAGGCTTCTCATCGCAGAGCCTTACCGAGCAGCTGGAGGGGGCTACTGAGGTAGAGGCTGAGCGCATCAGACATGACATGAAGACCGAGCTCAACCTCGTTTCTCCGCTCGATTTCAAGAAGGCAGTAGCGGCTCATCTCCGTATCGAGTTCGGCAAGGTCGCTCCGTCAGAGAGTTCGGCTGTGATACCTTTTAATATCGCTCCACAGCCTCTTTTCCATAAGAATTTCAATTTGCTTTGTCAAACTCTGGAGGATTTCCTGCTCCAGGGTTACACCTTATATATATTGGCAGATAGCCAGAAGCAGCAACAACGCCTGAAGGATATCTTTGAAAGCGAAGAGCTGAAGCGCTACGCCATCCGTTTTACACCGGTAGACAAGACGCTTCATGAAGGCTTTACTGACCATGACAAGAAGTGCTGTTTCTTTACCGATCATCAGATTTTTGACCGTTTTCATAAATATAACCTGCGCTCAGATAAAGCGAGAGCCGGCAAGATAGCACTCACCATGAAGGAACTGCAGGAGATGGAAGTGGGAGATTTTATCGTGCATGTAGACTTCGGTATCGGCAAGTTCGGCGGTCTGGTTAGGATTCCTGCGGGCAACAGCTATCAGGAAATGATACGCATCGTCTATACGAACAATGACAAGGTGGATGTTTCTATCCACTCGCTTTATAAAATCAGCAAATATCGCCGCAGCGATACCGGTACTCCGCCTCGCCTGTCTACACTGGGTACAGGTGCCTGGGATAAACTCAAGGACAAAGCTAAGAAGCGAATCAAGGACATTGCGCGCGACCTGATCAAACTCTATGCCCAGCGCCGACGGGAGAAGGGATTCGCCTTCAGTGCCGACAATTATCTGCAGCATACGCTGGAGGCTTCCTTCCTGTATGAAGATACGCCAGACCAGAATAAGGCTACTCAGGAGGTGAAGAAGGATATGGAGAGCGGCAGACCGATGGACCGTCTGGTTTGTGGCGATGTGGGCTTCGGCAAGACTGAGGTTGCCATCCGTGCAGCCTTCAAGGCAGCGTGCGACAGCAAGCAGGTTGCGGTGCTGGTGCCTACTACCGTTCTGGCTTTCCAGCACTATCAGACTTTCAAAAAGCGTCTGGAAGGCATGCCTGTAAGGGTAGACTATCTCAGTAGAGCCCGTACAACGAAGGAAACCAGAGAGGTGCTTGACGCCCTGAAAGAGGGTAAGATTGATATCCTCATAGGTACGCATAAGCTGATATCAAAGACCGTGAAATGGCATGACCTGGGACTGCTCGTCATCGATGAAGAGCAGAAGTTCGGTGTGTCTACCAAAGAGAAACTCCGTCAGCTCAAGGTAAATGTCGATACACTCACGATGAGTGCCACTCCGATTCCGCGAACCCTCCAGTTCTCTCTGATGGGCGCCCGGGATATGAGTATCATGCGCACTCCGCCACCTAACCGTTATCCGATTCATACCGAACTGGTAACGTTTAGTAGTGAAGTTATCTGCGATGCCATCAATTTCGAGATGAGCCGAAACGGACAGGTTTATTTCGTATGCGACAGAATATCCAAGCTTCCGGAACTTAAGATGCTCATCGAAAAGCATATTCCAGACTGTAGGGTAGCAATCGGTCACGGACAGATGAAGCCTGAGGATTTGGAGAAAATCATCATGGGCTTTATCAATTACGATTATGATGTACTGCTTTCTACCACTATTGTAGAGAACGGCATCGACATTTCCAATGCCAATACGATTATCGTGAGCGATGCTCATCACTTTGGATTGAGTGACCTGCATCAGATGCGTGGACGCGTAGGAAGAAGCAACAAGAAGGCTTTCTGCTATCTGATGGCGCCACCTAAGAGTGCACTTACTCCTGAGGCGCGTCGCCGTCTGGAGGCTCTGGAGACGTTCAGCGAACTGGGTAGCGGCTTCAATCTCGCCATGCAGGACCTGGATATCCGCGGTGCGGGTAATCTGCTGGGCTCTGAGCAGAGCGGTTTTATGGAAGATCTGGGTTATGAAACCTACCAGAAAATTCTCTCTCAGGCTGTCACAGAGTTGAAGAACGAGGAGTTCTGTGATCTTTATCAGGAGAAGATGGATGAAGGTGCCCAGCTTACGGGTGATGATTTCGTTGACGATTGTGGCATAGAGAGCGATCTGGAGATGTATTTTCCTCAGACTTATGTGCCGGGTGACAGTGAGCGCATGCTCCTTTATCGTGAACTGGACCGTCTGGAGAGCGATGAGGAAGTAGAGGCTTACCGCAAGCGTATGATAGACCGCTTTGGTCCTGTGCCTCATGAAGCAGACGAACTGATGCATGTGGTAGGTCTGCGTAGGGTAGGCAAGAAGCTAGGTTGCGAGAAAATTATTCTCAAGCAGGGCTATATGCAGATGCAGTTTGTGAGCAATGTAAACAGTCCGTTCTACAGAAGTCAGATGTTTAACCGCATACTCGCTTACGTTACCAGTCATATTCAAGATTGTGTTTTGAAGGAAAAATTCAACAAGCGAATGCTTCGCATCAATGATGTGAAGACTGTAGGGCAGGCTGTAAATCTGTTGAATCAGATATCGCAGATAGATTTAGGTAATGAAAAGAAATAATCTGGGTCTACAGTCTATGGGTAAAATCCTCTATCAATTGTGGAAGTAGACAATAAAATAGACTATTGATTTATACTGAAAGGTTAGAAATCTGACAACGTTACATGATGATATGTCAACTTTACATGATAATATGTTTCAGTTTAGTGTATAAAAAAAACATTGGAATCTCAATATCCCTATTGAACTCCAATGTTTTATTTTTTTGTATAAGTAAAAGATGATGATAAGCGTTTCACAACGCATTTTGAATTTTTCTGTTGCAAAGATACTATTTTTCATTATAATATAGGGGGTAATATTTGGTATTTTATGGGGTAATATTTGATTAAATTTATGAAAATGAAACTGAAAACACATTTATATAACAAATAATACCTGTAGAATGAACTATTTTATGGGATAAAAATAAAAAATAGTGGAAAAACACATAAAAAAGTTCTTTATTTCATTTTTTATTTGTACCTTTGTTCAGGCATACAACAATTTTAAATATATATATAAACATGAGACAGAAAAAGTACATCTTAAGCGAGCAGGAACTTCCTACTCAGTGGTACAACATTCAGGCAGATATGCCTAACAAGCCATTGCCACCGTTGAACCCTCAGACACACCAGCCAATGAATGCTGATGATTTGTCACACGTATTTAATAAGGAGTGCTCAAAGCAGGAACTTGATACAGAGCACGCTTGGATTGATATTCCGGAAGATGTGCTGGAGAAGTACACCTTCTACCGTTCAACCCCTCTTGTACGTGCTTACGCCCTTGAGGAGGCACTCGGTACTCCGGCGCATATCTATTTCAAGAATGAGAGTATCAATCCGTTAGGCTCTCATAAAATCAATTCAGCCATTCCTCAGTGCTACTACTGTAAGCAGGAGGGTGATACCAATGTCACTACAGAGACTGGTGCAGGTCAGTGGGGTGCAGCCCTCTCTTATGCAGCAAAACTCTACGGCCTGGAGGCTGCAGTTTATCAGGTAAAGATTACCATGCAGCAGAAACCATACCGTTCCAGTATCATGCGTACGTTTGGAGCCACAGTAGAGGGTTCTCCTTCCATGAGTACACGCGCAGGTAAGAACATTATCACACGTGATCCTCATCATCCTGGTTCGCTCGGTACTGCCATCAGTGAGGCTGTTGAACTGGCTACAACCACACCGGGCTGTAAGTATACGCTGGGTTCTGTGCTCAATCATGTGGCACTTCACCAGACCATTATCGGTCTAGAGGCAGAGAAGCAGATGGCGATGGCAGGTGAGTATCCTGATCAGGTGATTGCTTGTTTCGGTGGTGGAAGTAACTTTGGTGGTATTGCCTTCCCATTCCTCCGTCACAACTTCACAGGCGAGCGCCATACTGAGTTTATTGCTGCAGAGCCGGAGAGCTGTCCTAAGCTGACTCGCGGTAAGTTCGAGTATGATTTCGGTGATGAGGCAGGTTACACTCCATTGCTGCCAATGTTTACTCTGGGTCATGATTTCAAGCCTGCCAACATTCATGCAGGTGGTCTCCGTTATCATGGTGCTGGTATGATTATCTCCCAACTTCTGAAGGATGGTTATCTGCATGGTGTAGATATCCCTCAGCTGGAGTCATTCAAGTCAGGTATGCTCTTCGCTCAGACCGAGGGTATCATTCCTGCTCCAGAGAGCTGTCATGCGATTGCAGCCACTATACGTGAGGCTCTGAAGGCTAAGGAAGAGGGCAAGGAGAAGGTTATCCTGTTCTGTCTCTCAGGTCATGGTCTTATCGATATGCCGTCTTACGATAGCTTTATCAATGGCGATTTGCACGATTATTCTGTGAGTGATGAAGAAATCCAGCAGTTCCTCAAGGATGTGCCAAAGGTTGACTAATTTTCAGTTAACAGTTTATACTTTATAGCAAACAGTTGACAATTATTCTTTGAGATATATTGAAATAACAATATCACATTATAAAAGAAGCCAGGCTGCGAAAAGCAACCTGGCTTTTTATTTAGAGATTCTGTTCTCTTTTATTTAGAAATTCTATTCTTTTTTTTTAGAAATTCTATTCTCAGTTCGCGACTTCAATCTTTCATTAGAAGTTCAACCACTCTTCGATAGCCTTAGCGATGACATCGAAGCTTGTGGTAGGCTCGAAGCGGGCTACAACCTGACCCTTCTTGTTAACGAGGAACTTGGTGAAGTTCCACTTGATATCGGCACTCTCCTTGTAGTTAGGATCAGCCTCGCTCAACATCTTGTCGAGAACAGGGTAGAGAGGATGGCTCTCGTCCCAACCAGCAAAGCCCTTACATTCTTTCAGAAATTTGAAGAGAGGGGCAGCATCGTCTCCGTTTACCTTGATCTTCTTGTAGCGCTGGAACTCTGTGCCGTATGTAAGCTTGCAGAATTGATGAATGCTTTCATCTGTACCAGGGGCTTGCTGACCAAACTGGTTGCAAGGAAAATCAAGTATTTCGAAACCTTGAGAATGATAGGTCTCATAAAGTTTCTCCAGTTCCTCATACTGAGGGGTGAAACCACACTTTGTGGCGGTGTTAACGATGAGCAGCACTTCGTTGGCATACTCCTTGAGGGAAACATCCTTTCCCTTTCTGTCTTTAACAGAAAATTCGTAAACAGTTCTCATTTTTTTTATCTTTATGTATGTGTTATCTATATTTCCGATCTCAACTTATATGATCTAGAGTGCAAAGATACTACTTTTCTCTTAGAATACTTCAAGAGTTTTTTTAAAAATTCTAAAAATCGAACAAAATCATAGATGAACGAATAAGCGTAATATATATAATGTAGATAGATATTGTATATCTGGGTAAACAGATACCATATAGCTGAGTATATAGATATCGGTTAGAAATAGAATATAGAAGAATAAAATAGGTAGACAATATAACTACACAATATCAGTATGAAACAGCATAAAAATAAAAAATGCAGGATTTTCACAAACCCTGCATTTCTTTTTCTTAACCTCTTTTTCCTCAAAAAAACAAAGAAAAAGAGGTTTACGATTAATCTATCATTTAACTTTTCTAAGAACTTGTTGCAAAGATACTACATTTTCTTGTAACACCAAACTTTTTCTCAGTTTTTTTTTCAGTAAAAAGGGAAAAATAATCAAATACCCTCCTGTTTTTATACTTTTTTGCAATATTCGGTCAAAAAACAAAGCAAAACGTCTCAATTTTATGACTATTCTGCTTTTTTCCTTGTTTGAACGTTTTGCTGTGTGCGATAACGAAGAAGACTGTGCCCGACAACAACTGAAGATATGTCCTATAATATGTATTACTTTTTTGTCAATACAGATAAAAGCAGCCATCAGTAATGATGACTGCTTTCATCTGTAATGATGCGGGTTATCCCTGCGTTCTGTTTCGGTATTCAGTAGGCACGATACCCGTTTCTTTCTTGAATACCTTCGAGAAATACTTAGGGTCAGTAAAACCTACTGCGAAGGCGATACTGGTCAGTGTATCGTCTGTATTGCGCAATATCTCGCATGCCTTCTTGATACGTATATGGCGAACGAAGTCTACCGGTGTCATTCCGGTCGTTGCTTTCACCTTATTATATAGTACGCTTCGGCTCATACCGATTTCGTTCGAGATGTCATCAATCTTGAGCTCCGGGTTGCCTGCATTTTCAACAACAAACCTGAAGACACGCAACATGGTTCTGTCTTGAATCTGTGCCGCCATAAATGCCAGCTCGCTGTTTGGGTCAACCGCTTCATTCTCGGCACTAGTTTCAGCCTGGTTAAGAGCAGGCTGAGGAGCTGCTGCAGGCAGTATTCGCAGGGCTGCTATGGCATCTTTATTGCCAGTTTCCTTCAGTTTCCTGATGACATCCATCTGAATGTTGCGGCGCTGGGTGAGGATAGCCTCTATTCGGCCGAGCAGATAAGGGATAGAGAATGGCTTGGTAATATAGGCATCAACACCTTCATCAAAGCCTCGCTGCTGGTCTTCTACGCTTGCCTTGGCCGAGAGAATCATCACTGGGATGTTGTTGAGGGTGGTATCCTGCTTAATCTCGTGAATCATCGACAAACCATCCATCACAGGCATGGTAACGTCTGTAAGGATAAAGTCGGGCGTTTCCTTGCGCGCCATCACCAAGCCAGTCTTTCCGTTTTCTGCAAGCAGCACGTTGTAGGTAGGCGAGAGAATGCTGTAGAGGAACTTGCGTAGGTCGGCATTGTCTTCTACTACCAGTACCGTCTGGTCTTTTTGTTCCGCTTCTTCCTGTGCAGTTTCCTGTTCCTTGCCCATTTCTTCCAGGCGTTCAGCCTCTGCATCCTTTTCTTCTTTCTGTTTATTTACTTCTTCCAGATAGTCAGATGCATTGCGGTCGTCAATCTGGCCATTCGCTTTTTCTCTTTCTGCCAGGTCGTAATCTTCCTCGGTCAGACCGCTGTTCGTATGGAAGCCTGCCGTGTTGCCGTATCTCTGAACCTTGTCCAGCATTACCAGCATTTCGTTGGCATTGTCTACTACCATTCTCAGCAGTTCCTTGCCCTTTCGGGTGATACCCGGTTCGGTATCCAAAACGGTTTTTACCGGAGCTCCGATGAGCGTTAGAGGGGTTCTCAGACGGTTGGCTGCATCGTTGTAGAACTCGTTCTTCATCACGCTCATCTCGTGGGTTACGTTCTCGCGCTGGCGCTGGTTGTAGGTATAGAAGATTGTGCCTACGATACCGAAGAGCAGAAGCAGCATCAGAAATTTGCACCAGATGCTTTCCCAGAAGGTAGGGCGCACTTCGATAGGCAGTTCTGCCACATACTTGCTCCATACACCTTGAGAGTTGGTGGCTCTCACCTTGAGTACGTAATCGCCATGACTGATACGGTTGAAGCCGATGACATTGCTGCTTCCGTTCGATATCCACTCGCCTGGAGCTGTATAACCATCTATGCGATAGAGGTATTTGGTCTGATACTTGCGCTGATAGTCGAGCGATGCGAAGGTGATGGTCAGATTTCGCTTGTTGGCAGGAATCACCACTTTTTCCTTGTGCAGGATAGGTTCCGACTCTTTCTCTCCGCTATAGTGGAGGGAACAGAAGATGACTTTAGGCTGGTAGTTCCTCTTCTTCAGCGTAGCCGGATTGAAGGTAATCAGTCCCATCGGGGTACCTACCGAGATGTTGTTGCTTGCCGGATCGTGGTAAGGACGGCTTTGCGAGAACGACATGTTGAAGTCGAAATCGTTAGGTCCGAACACGTTGCACTGGCCCGTTTTCGGGTTTACGCAGTCGATACTCGATTCTCTGATTACCCAGATTCTTCCCTGGTTGTCTTCTACCATGCCCTGTACGATGCCTTCGTTAACATCGATGGCATGGAAGTATTTCATCTTCAGGTTGTCTTGCAGGAGCGATTTGCTCACAATCTCTTCCATCACACCGCCCTGTTGCGAGATATACATCTTGCCGCTGGTGTGCTCCATGATATTGTTCATATCGTTTGCAGCCAGACTAGTTGTATCGTTCGGTATGTAGTAGGTCTTGTGGTAATTGATCTTTCTTGCGTTTGTAAAGGCATCACTGAAGGTGATGAGACCATCTGTAGTTCCTACAAGAATGGTTCCCGTAGTGGTGCAGCAGATGCGGCGTATGCGGTCGTAGTGCTGTTTCTCCCAAGGCAGTCCGTTTCGCTTGCTGATGAAGCTGATACTGCCGTCTGCCGCCTCGTTAACAAGTGCCAGACCACCTCCGTAGGTACCAATCCAGATGCGTCCGGTGCGGTCGGCTACAATGTCTTGTATCTTGTCGAACGGTAGCGATGACGGGTTGTTGGCATCATAAACAAAGTGTCTTACCTGCATTTTATCTATCAGATAGACACCATTTCCGTT
>ENA-UEQL01002255-UEQL01002255.1-human-gut-metagenome-genome-assembly--contig:-NODE-2255-length-12930-cov-12.570139_pt1 | contig 12930 bp, 10 predicted proteins | sample MGYA00242905_ERZ507926 | MGnify/ENA primary metagenome ERZ507926 (study PRJEB26167, sample SAMN06115531) | human gut metagenome | host: Homo sapiens | place: China:Henan | collected 2015-09-09...
AGAACATTTCCGAGCAGGTGCGTGATAAGAAGCTCGACGGCATCTCCGGCCTGCGCGACGAGTCCGACCGCAACGGCATGCGCATCGTCATCGAGCTCAAGAAGGACGCCAACACCCAGGTCGTGCTCAACCGGCTGTTTGCCCAGACGCAGATGCAAACCACCTTCGCGGTGAATATGTTGGCGCTCGTCAAGAACCAGAGCCAGCCGAAGGTCCTCACCCTCCGCGAAATTCTGGATGAATATCTTTCTTATCAGGAAGAGATCATCATCCGCCGCACGCGCTACGACCTGCGTAAGGCGCAGGAGCGCGCCCATCTGCTCGAGGGTCTGCTCATCGCCGAGGAGAACATCGACGAGGTCATCCGCATCATCCGCGAGAGCTATGATAACGCCAAGGAAAACCTCATGCAGCGCTTCAATCTCTCCGAGGTGCAGGCGCAGGCCATCCTCGATATGCGCCTCAAGGCCCTGCAGGGTCTCGAGCGCGAGAAGCTGCAAAACGAGTATGACGAGCTCGAGCAGCGCATCGCCTACTTCCGCGAGCTGCTCGCCGACCCCGAAAAGGTCAAGGGCGTGCTGCGTGACGAGCTCATCGCCATCCGCGACAAGTACGGCGACGCGCGCAAGACCGAGATCCAGGACATTGAGGACGACATCGACATCGAGGACCTCATCGAGGAGGAGCAGTGTGTGTTCACGCTCTCGCACGGCGGCAACATCAAGCGCGTGCCCGTCGACGAGTACACCGCGCAAAAGCGCGGCGGCAAGGGCGTGCGCGCGGCGACGCTGCGCGACGAGGACTATGTCGAGACCGTCTTTACCGCCTCGACCCATGACTACATCCTCTTCTTCACCGACCGTGGCCGCTGCTACCGCAAGAAGGGCTATCTCATCCCCGAGGCCGGACGCACCGCGCGCGGCGTGAACATCGTCAACTTCATCCAGGTGGAAAAGGACGAGAAGGTCAGCGCCATGCTGCACGTGCGCGAGATGGACGACGATTCGTTCCTCGTCTTTGCCACGCGCAGCGGCACGGTCAAGCGCATGGCGCTCTCGGCGCTGCGCAACATCCGCACAAGCGGCATCCGCGCGCTCACGCTTGACGAGGGCGACGAGCTCATCTCCGTCGTCGAGACGAACGGGCATGACCGCGTGCTCCTTGCGACGCACGACGGACAGGCCGTGTGCTTCGACGAGACGGACGTGCGCGCCATGGGGCGCGTGGCCGTGGGTGTCCGGGGCATCCGCCTGCGGGAGGGCGACTATGTCATCGGCGCCGCCCGCGCCGACGCGGACAAGACCGTGCTGTCCATCACCGAGAACGGCTACGGCAAGCGGACGCCTATTGAGGAGTACCGCATCACCAACCGCGGCGGCATGGGTATCCGCAACTACATGGTCACAGACAAGACCGGCCCGGTGGTGGGCATGAAGGTGGTGGATGGCACGGAGGACCTGCTGCTGGTGACGGCGGCGGGCATCCTGATCCGCACACCTGTGGAAAATATCCGTGTGGCGGGACGTGCCACCCAGGGCGTCATCGTCATGCGCTTCAAGGAGGAGGGCGACCGGGTCATCTCTCTGGCCCTGGCCGATCCTGAGGAGAAGGAGCAGCCCGCGTTGGAGGAGGCCCCGCTGTGAACGGCTCCGGGCTGGACATCATCGCGCGGATAGAGACGCCCTTTGCGGAGAAGTTCGGCGTGCCGCGGCAGAGCGGCATTGCCGACAGCCCCGGACGCATCGTGTTCGAAAAGCCCTTCCGGGACGTGGATGCGGTGCGGGGCCTGGAGGGCTTTTCACACATCTGGCTGATCTGGCAGTTTGACCGGGCGCTGCGGCAGGGCTGGTCGCCCACGGTGCGGCCGCCCCGGCTGGGCGGCAACGAGCGCGTGGGCGTGTTCGCCACCCGTTCGCCCTTCCGGCCTAACAGCCTCGGGCTCTCCGCCGTGGAGCTGGAGCGCGTGGCCCTGGACGAGCCGGAGGGTCCGGTGCTGTATGTCCGCGGCGCGGATATGGTCAGCGGAACACCCATCGTGGACATCAAACCCTATCTGGCCTACGCGGACAGCTATCCCGACGCCGCCGGCGGCTTTACCGGCGGCGATGCCGGCGCGGTGCTGACGGTGGACTTTCCCCCGGAGCTGCTGGCGCGGTTTGACAGCGGACAGCGCCACGGGCTGCTGAGCGCCCTGGCCGCCGACCCGCGGCCCCGGTATCAGGACGACCCCGACCGCGTATACGGCATGGCTTACGCAGGAAAGAACGTGCGCTTTACCGTGCAGGACGGGACCGTGCGCGTCGTTGGGGTGGAGTGAAGGAAGGATATATGAGAACCGTTACGATCTACACCGACGGGGCCTGCTCCGGCAATCCCGGCCCGGGCGGCTGGGGGGCGATACTCAGCTACAAGGGTGCGGAGAAGGCGCTCTCCGGCGGCGCGGCCCAGACCACCAACAACCGCATGGAGCTGACCGCCGTCATCGAGGCGCTGCGGCTTTTGAAGGAGCCGTGCGTGGTGGAGCTGTACAGCGACAGCAAGTACGTCATCGACGCGCTGGAAAAGGGCTGGGCCAGAAGCTGGCAGCAGCGGGGCTGGGTGAAGAGCGACAAAAAGCCGGCGCTGAACCCGGACCTGTGGGAGCAGCTGCTGGCGCTGACCGATATTCACGAGGTGCGCTGCCACTGGGTGAAGGGCCACGCGGAGAACGAAAAAAACAACCGCTGCGACCAGATGGCTGTGGCCGAGAGCAGAAAGTTTCAGTGAAATGTGCTGTCTGCTGTGGAAAAAACACGGCGTAAAAGGCAGAATTCACAAATTGTTCATGGCCGCTTCAAGATTCGGCCAAAATTAGAGGGTATTATAGCATCATCCAAAGGAACAACACTTCCTGATGTGATTTTCTCTCTCTCCTAACACAAACACACGGAAACACCCCGGCCCAATGGCCGGGGTGTTTCTGCTTTTTTTTTCGCTTTCGGCAACGTCTGTTTGCTTGCTTTTTGGTTTACGCAGCGTTTACCTGGTTGTCCTCTGCATGTGCTGCTTATGTGCTCTTTTTTATACTTTTGAGTCAGTCATGGTGTGCCTTTGTGTTCCGGAAGGCTCCGGAGCCTTGTGTTCTCAAAAGACGGAGAGAAAAAAGGCGCACAAAAGGAAACGAGGCTCAGTTATAATAATCGGTCTCGTCGGTCAGCGCCATGGGCAGGCCGTTGTGGTAGACCGGAAGGGTCTGGAATTTGAAGCGGCTGGCACGATGCAGGGCGTCGATGCGCTCCTTGATGGCCGGGTCCACCACGCCGCGGCGGACGTACTCGTTCACCGCGCGGTAGGGGAAGCCCAGATTGTCCTCGTCGGTCAAGCCGGTGAGGCCGTCGGACGGCGGCTTGATGAGGAACTTCTCCGGCAGGCCAAGCTGACGGCCCAGAGCGACGACCTCCTCGGTGGTGTACATCCCGAGGGGGGAGAAGGCGCCGGCGCTGTCGCCGTAGATGGTGCAGTAGCCCACCCAGTCCTCGCTGAGGTTGCTGGTGTTGATGACGATACCGCCCTCTACGGACTGGGCCACGGCGTACAGGGTGGCCATGCGGACGCGGCTGGGCAGATTGACCTTCGTCTGGCGGCTGGGGGTCAGGCCCGCCTTCTCCATCTCGTTCAGCACGCCCTGAACAGCGTCGTGGATGTTGATGGTGGTGTTGGGCAGGTCCAGGTGCTCCACCAGTGCCTGGGAGTAGTCGATGTCCGGCTGGACGCCGTCGGGCATGAGGACGCCGAGGACGTTTTCGCGGCCATAGGCGGCCACGGCCAGGGCGGCCACGGTGGAGCTGTCCTTGCCGCCGGAGATGCCGATGACGGCGGTCTTGCCGTGGCAGGCATTCATCTGCTCGGCCATCCACTCCAGCAGGCCGGCCAGCTGTATCTGGGGGTTGAATTCCATGTGCGATACCTCCCGTTCCGAAGTTTTGATGTCCTATTGTACCGCGTCGGGGAGGATTTTGCAAGGGCTATCCCAGCAGGGCTGCTGCATCCTCCGGCGTCAGGCCGGGCTGGAGCGCCAGGGTGACGCCATAGCCGATGAGCCGGCCCAGCTCACGGACGCGGCGGTCGATGTCCTGGGGCGTGACGAACAGTCCGGTGGGCGGGGCGTCCTCGTCGCCGCAGAGGGCCGCGCCGTCGATGACCGTGGGGACGCCCAGGGCGATGACCGGCACGCCAAGCGTCCGGGCGTTGACCGCCTTGCGGTGATTGCCTACGCCGCTGCCGGGGATCAGGCCCGTGTCCCCCAGCTGCACGGTGGCACACAGCCGGTGACGGCTGCGGGCGGCCAGCGCGTCGATGGCGATGACCACCGAGGGGTGCAGGCGGTCCGCTGCGCCGCGGATCAGCTCCAGCGTCTCCACCCCCGTGCGGGCCAGCACGCCGGTGGCCAGGGCCGCCACCGGCGTCAGCGCGCCGAACTGCCGGGGCATGGAACGGACCATGTGCCGCGTGACCAGCAGGTGCTCCAGCGCCGCCGCGCCCACGGCGTCGGGGGTCATGGCGTCGTTGCCCAGGCCCACCACCAGGGCGGGGCCGTCCGATGGCGGCGGCAGCAGGGCGCGGAGCTCGCGGCACAGACAGAGGGCGGCCCGGCCGGTCAGCGCCTCCTGACGGGACAGGGCGGGGCGCAGGTCGATGGTGATATAGCGGCCCTCGGGCTTGCCGATGGCCCGGGCGCCCGCCGGGGTATGGACATGGATGCGGGTGACGGGACAGCCGCACAGCAGGCATTCGGACTTGGTGACGCCGGTGCCGGGGGCAAACATATCCCGGCCGGTGGGCAGCGCCTCCGCTGTTTCCACGGCCAGATCGGTACGCGAGAGGTTCATAGTAGTGGTCAACGCTCCCTTCTGAACACAAAATATTGTGGCTTTTGGGTAGCATGGCCGGTGAAATCGCTTTTATACAAAAACTGCCGCGGAAATTGCAAAAAAGTCTTGCATTTTTCAGGCAAAGATGCTAAAATATCATCCTGCGTGGAAGTGTATATTTTCGCTGCACAAAAAATTCAAGTCGGGGAGGTGTTTGGTTTGCCGAATATCAAGTCTGCTAAGAAGCGTGTTCTGGTGGCAGAGACGAGAAATGCTCGCAACAAAGCCAATAAGTCCGCACTGAAGACTGCTATCAAGAAGTTCGAGGCTGCTGCCGTTGAAGGCAATCGCACCGAGGCCGAGGGCACTTACAAGGTGGCGGTCAAGGCGATCGACAAGGCTGCTGCAAAGGGCCTGCTGCACAAGAACAACGCGGCCCACAAGAAGAGCGCGCTGACGCTGAAGCTGAACAACATTGGCTAATGACCAAACGCAACGGACATCCGCAAGGGTGTCCGTTTTGGTTTATACGGGAAAAGGGACGGCGGCGCCGTCCCTTTTTTCATATTCCCTTATACTTGCGGCGCGTGGCCATTCCGCCGCGGATGTGCCGCTGGGAACGGTTTTCGTCCAGTATGGCCTTTACCTGCGTGTACAGCGCCCGGTCGCACAGGGCCAGACGCTCGGACAGGTCCTTGTGTACGGTGGATTTGCTGACGCCGAACTTCTTGGCGGCGGCGCGGACGGTGGTCCGGTTCTCTATCATGTACAGGGCCAGCTCTTTGGCCCGCTGCTCCAGATCGTCTCGCATAACGCAACACTCCCATGCCGTTGTGCTCTATCTATATGGCGGAACGCGGGCGGATATGACAAAGGGAACGGACCGCACATCCTTAACGGACACTTAGCGGGCGGCGGGAGTATAATTTGGCATCATCCGGAGATGAAATGAGGCGAGTCTATGGATATCTGGAAGGAATTGCGGGATGAGGGCGTGGACAGCGGCCTGCTGGACGAGGTGCAGCGCTTCCGTGAGGCCCACCCCCTGACGCCGGAGGCGCAGGAGCGCGTGCCCGTGCCGAAGTATCTCTACTACGGCAGGGAGGTATGGGAGAGCGCGGCGGCGGCACTGCTGTGCGGCGAGCACCTGCTGCTGGCGGGGCCGAAGGCCACCGGCAAGAACGTGCTGGCGGAGGACCTGGCGGCGCTGTTCGGACGGCCGGTGTGGGACGTGTCCATGTATGTGAACGTGGACGCGGCGGCCCTGATCGGCGCGGACACGCTGAAGGACGGGCAGGTGGTGTTCCGGGAGGGACCGGTGTGCGCCTGTGCGCGGCTGGGCGGCTTCGGCGTGCTGGACGAGGTGAACATGGCCAAGAACGAGGCGCTGGCCGTGCTGCACGCCACGCTGGACCACCGGCGCGTCATCGACGTGCCGGGGTATGAGCGCATACAGCTGGACGACGCGGCGCGGTTCATCGGCACCATGAACTACGGCTACGCCGGGACGCGTGAGCTGAACGAGGCGCTGGTGAGCCGGTTCGTGGTGGTGGATATGCCGGTGATCTCCGACGAGAATTTGCAGAAGCTGCTGCGGCGCAGCTTCCCCACCCTGAAGCGGGAGTGGGCCGAGCAGCTGACGGCGCTGTTCCGGGACCTGCGGACCAAGTGCGACAGCGGTGAGATATCCACCAAGGCGCTGGACCTGCGGGGACTGCTGGCGGCCCTGCACCTGATCGAGAAGGGGATACCCTCCGGGCAGGCGCTGGACCTGGGCATCATCAACAAGGCCTTTGAGCCCTTTGAGCGCCAGCTGGTGGCGGACGCGGTGTGGGCGCGCCTGCCCAGGGACGCCACCCGGGACAAGCTGTTCGACTGATATGGACAGACAGGACAGAGAGACGCGCCGGGCGGAAAATCAGGTGTGGAACGGCTGGGGGGACTATGCCCGCAAGCCGGAGCTGCTGACCTTCGACCGGGCGGGGGATGCCGAGCTGTACGGCAATACGGTGCTGGGCCTGGCCTGCCGGTATTACGACTTTGACCGGTTCCGGCCGCTGCTGAACGAGTTTCACCGGTCGGCGCAGGAGGCACTGTACACGGACATATTCTTCCTGGTGCTGGAGGGGGCGGTGTTCGCCCGCGGCGCGGCGGAACGGCCGCTGCTGCCGGCGCTGCGGCGGGACTATGCCCGCCGGCTGCTGGCGCAGACGCCGGTGGCCGAGGGCATGAACGGGGACGCCGTGCGCCGGGCCTGGGCCTGCCGCGTGCTGGAACAGCCGGAGGACCCGGCCCTGTCGCCGTTGCTGGACGAGCTGGCCGCGCCGGGGGACCGCACGGAGGCGCAGCTGATCCAGCGGACGGAGCGCGTGCTGTACACCTGGTTCCGCCGCGCCCGCCGGGCCGCTGACGACCGCCAGTGGGCGGCGTGGGTAGGCCGAAAGCGGGACAAAAGCGGCGGTGTGCACTTTGTGCGGCCCAACGCCCTGCGGGCGCTGTCACATGACGCGCCCGGCGGCAGCGGCGGCTTGCAGAAGCAGACGCTGTTCAGCTTTTTGCAGGGCCGGACGCCGGAGCCGATCCTGCGGCGGTATGTGGAGGACTGCTTCGGCGCGTCCATGCTGACGCCGGGGCAGCTCAGTGAGGCGGAGCGCACGCTATGCACCGGCGTGCACAAGAACTGCCGGCTGCACTTTACCCGCGGCGAACCGGTGGGCCGCGCGCCCGCGCCGGAGGCGGCCTGGGACGCGGCCCACTTCCGGCAGCAGCGGGAGAAGAACCGGGCGTATTATCAGGAGCATCTGGTGGAAAACAAGCTGGCCATCGCACAGCTGACGCAGAAGCTGCAGAACACGCTGCTGCTGCGGGCGGAGGACGAAGGCGGTACGGGCCGCGCCGGGAGGCTGCGGCCGGAGCTGGCCTGGCGCGCCGGGGCGCTGGGGGACGAGCGGGTGTTTTCCCGCCGGTCGCCGCAGGAGCCGGGAGAGCTGTCCGTGGACCTGCTGCTGGACGGCTCGGCCTCGCAGAACCGGCAGCAGGAGAAGCTGGCCACACAGGCGTATCTCATCGCGGAGAGCCTGAGCCGGTGCCGCATCCCCGTGCGGGTGACGGCGTTCTGCTCCGTCAGCGGCTGCACGGTGCTGCGGGTGCTGCGGGACTATGACCATCCGGAGCAGAACGAGGGGGTATTCGACTATGTGGCCGCGGGGTGGAACCGGGACGGGCTGGCCCTGCGGGCCATGGGCTGGCTGCTGCGGCAGCGGCGCAGCGAGCAGTCGCTGCTGCTGGTGCTCTCGGACGCCAGCCCCAACGACGACCAGCGGATACCCAACGGCCTGGGCGGATGGGCCTACACCGGGAAACGCGGCGTGGACGACACGGCGGCGGAGGCCGCGGCCCTGCGGCTGCGGGGCGTGCTGCCGGTGTGTCTGTTCACCGGAAGCGACCGGGAGGTGCCGGACGCCCGGCGTATCTACGGACAGGCCATGGAGCGCCTGCCGGCCATCGGGTGGCTGGCAGACGCGGTGACGCGGCTGATCCGGGGCCAGCTGCGGCGGGGATAGGACGGTATTCGACACATTGCGACAGGAAGCGACGAAATGTGTCCGTGTTCGACATGGGTCGACGGGAAGCGACGGGATACGTCTGTGTGCGACAGGGAACGACGGGAAACGACGCAAAAGGAGTTGTTCCCTATGACAAACACGAAAACCAAGACTTCCCCGACAAAGGCGATCGCCGCTGTTGTGATCGCGGTTATTCTGGCGTTCACGCTGGTGTGCCTGCTGACGGGGAACATCAACCCCGTGTGCCGTGTCACCGCCATGCTGATGCCGGTGTGGCTGGCCGCCGAGCTGCGCCTGCTGTGCACGCTGCTGTAACGGGGCACCGGCTGATTTTGCTGTTTTCTTCCCTTTTCTCTTTCTTATTTGCGAAAAACGCGGACGCGGGTGCGTCCGCGTTTTTCATCGTCCGGACGCGTAAAGACGGCGCAAAGAATACTACGAACTCCGAACTATTTTTCCGAAAAAACCCTGTATTTGTAACGCTTTCGTGAATTCTGCGCCGTTCCGCTTGCAAGTCGGCGGCGGGGATGGTACACTTACACATTATTACAGTTTTACCCTGGGCGCGTGGGCGCTGCAGGCGGAAGAAGGAGGAACGGGTATGGCCGGCTTCAGCGTGAAAAAACCGCTGACGATCTTTGTGACGGTGCTGGGCATTATCGTGCTGGGCGTGGTGGCGTATCTGAAAATGACGCCGGATCTGCTGCCCAACATGGACTTTCCCTATGTCATCATCGTCACCTCCGATCCCGGCGCCAGCCCGGAGTCCATCGAGCAGTCCATCACCAGGCCGGTGGAGCAGTCCATGGCTACGCTGGATAAGATCAAGACCGTCACCTCCACCAGCCAGGACAGCGTATCCATGGTCACGCTGGAGTTTGAGGACGGCGCCAATATGGACACCATCAGTGTGGACATCCAGCAGAAGATCTCCGTATTGCAGGGCAGTTGGGACGACACCGTTTCCGCCCCCTATGTGCTGAAGATCAATCCCTCCATGCTGCCGGTGATGGTGGCCGCCGTGACCCGGGAGGACATGGACGTGTACGCGCTCAGCGATTTCGTCACCGGAGAGCTGTCCCCCAAGCTGGAGGGCGTGTCCGGCGTGGCCAGCATTTCGGTCAGCGGCGCCGTGACCCGGGAGGCCCATGTGATCCTGGACGAGGCCAAGCTGGACGCCCTGTCGGAGAAGCTGGCGGATGCGGTGCGTACCGAACTGAACAAGACGAAGCTGGATCTGCAGAAGGCCAAGGACCAGGTGGAAAAGGGGCAGGCACAGCTGGATGAGGCCAAGGAGGCCATTGCCGCCGGCGCGGCGGCCAAGGCGGGCGCGGCGGTGGATAAGCTGTACGAATATCTGAAGGAGGCCCGGGGCCAGATCCCGGAGCCAGACCCGGATCCGGATCCCGGTGAGCCGCCCATCACCGTGCCCGGGCTGGAACAGCTGCAAAAGACGCTGGAACGGCTGAACGCGACGCTGGATAAGCTGATGAAGGATCTGGAAAGCGGCGAGCTGAAGCGGAAGGTCACCAGTGAGGTCTATGACCTGACGCTCTCCCTGATCGACGGCATTACCCAGCTGACGCAGGCGCAGATACAGCTGGATGAGGCCATGACCCAGATCGAGGCCGGCATGGACCAGATCAACGAGGCGTACAAGTCCATCGCCGACCAGACGGACGTGGGCGGGATGCTGTCCATCTCCGCCGTCAGCCAGCTGCTGACGGCGCAGAATTTCGCCATGCCCGCCGGGTACATTGAGGACGACAGCGGCGTGAAATACATGGTATCCGTGGGCGAGAACGTGTCCTCCCGCCAGGAGCTGGAGGATATGGTGCTGCTGGACCTGGGCATGGACGGCATCGAGCCGGTGACACTGGGCGACATCGCCACCGTGGTGGTCACGGACAACGCCGGGGAGCTGTACACCAAGGTCAACGGCGACAACGGTATTCTCATCACCTTTACCAAGCAGTCCAACTACGCCACGGCGGAGGTGTCCAATAACATCAGCGCACGGTTCGAGGAGCTGGAGGGCCAGTACGAGGGATTGTCCTTCGCGCCGCTGATGGACCAGGGCGACTATATCTACCTGATCGTGGAGACCATCACCTCGTCGCTGCTGTGGGGCGCGCTGTTCTCCGTGGTCATTCTGTACCTGTTCCTGCGGGATTGGCGGCCCACGGTCATCACGCTGGTGTCTATCCCCGTCAGCGTGATCTTTGCCATCGTACTTATGTACTTCACCGGCGTGACCATCAACATGATCTCCCTGAGCGGTCTGGCCGTGGCGGTGGGTATGCTGGTGGATAACTCCGTGGTGGTCATTGAGAATATCTACCGCCTGCGGGCCAAGGGCGCCACCATCATTCAGGCGGCGGTGTCCGGCGCGGGCCAGGTGCTGGGCGCGGTGACGGCCTCTACCCTGACCACCGTGTGCGTGTTCGCGCCCATCGTGTTCGTAGAGGGCCTGACCCGCCAGCTGTTCACCGACCTGGCGCTTACCATCACCTACTCGCTGCTGGCCAGCCTGCTGGTGGCGCTGACACTGGTGCCGGCGATGGCCAGCGGTATGCTGCGCCGGCCCATGGTGCAGAAGCCGGGCCTGCTGGACAAGGTCTATCCCGCCTATCGGAAGGCCATCGCTTTTTCGCTGGACCACAAGGCCGGCGTGCTGCTGCTGTCGCTGGTGCTGCTGGTGACCAGTGCCGGCGCGTGCCTGCGCCGCGGCTTTACCTTTATGCCGGAGATGGATATGAACAACCTGTCCCTGACCATCACCATGCCGGAGGACACCTCCCGCGAGGAGGCGGTACGGCTGGCCGACGAGGTGCTGGAACGGGTGATGACTGTGGACGACGTGCAGGACGCCGGCTTTATGATGGGCGGCGGCACCATGGGCGGCCTGAACATGGGCGGCGCCATGGGCGGCGCCTCCGGCGGCAGCTATAACGTGGAGGGCTACATCACCATGCCGGAGGGGACCTTCGGCTCTGTGGCGGGGAAGGAGATCGAGACGCTGTGTGCCGACCTGCCCTGTGAGGTGACGGCCAGCGGCGTGATGAGCGGTATGATGAGCTATATGACCGGCAGCGGCGTGTCGCTGCAGGTGTTCGGCAGCGATATGGCGGACCTGCAGAGCAGCGCCCGGACCATCGCCCGGCGGCTGGAGCAGGTGGAGGGCGTCGGCGAGGTCAGCGACGGGCTGGACGCCTCGGCCCCGGCGCTGCAGGTGACCATCGATCGGAAGGCGGCGGCGGAGAAGGGCCTGACCGTGGCTCAGGTGTATATGCAGATCGCCGCGGCGCTGCAGAGCAGCGCCAGCGTCTCTGATGTGACGCTGGACAGCGAGGACATGGACCTGACCGTGGACGCGGCGGAGGGCAGCGTCCTCAAGCGGGAGAACCTGCTGGAGCTGGAGTTGTCGGCGGAGAGCAGCGCGTCCTCCGCCATGACTGGCAGCGCCTCAGGCATGACCGGCAGCAGCGCCGCGGGGCAGCTGACCGGCGGCAGTGAGGAGGACAAGACCTTCAAGCTGGGCGATGTGGCCACCGTGACGGAGACGGTGTCCATGAACACCATCTCCCGTGACCAGCAGCGCCGGTGCGTTACCGTGACCGCCGCCATCGCCGATGGCTACAACGTCACCCACGTGACCTCCGCGGCGCAGCAGGCCGTCAGCGGTCTGACGCTGCCGGAGGGCGTCACCGCGGAATTCAACGGAGAGAACGAGCAGATCATGGAGGCCATGAGCCAGCTGCTGCTGATGCTGCTGCTGGGCGTGGTGCTGGTGTACTTCATCATGGTGGCACAGTTCCAGTCGCTGAAGTCCCCGTTCATCGTCATGTTTACCATCCCGCTGGCCTTTACCGGCGGCTTCCTGGCCCTGCTGATCGCGGGGATCGAGGTATCTGTCATCAGCCTGATCGGCTTTGTGATGCTGGTGGGCATCATCGTCAACAACGGTATCGTGCTGGTGGATTACATCAACCAGCAGCGGCTGTCCGGCATGGAGCGCCGGGAGGCGATCATCGACGCGGGCGTGACCCGCCTGCGGCCGATCCTGATGACCAGTCTGACCACGATTTTGGGCCTGATCGTCACCGCCACGGCGAAAAACGCCGGCACGGCACTGATGCAGCCCATCGCCGTGGTCTGTATCGGCGGACTGCTGTACGCCACGCTGATGACGCTGTTCGTGGTGCCCTGTATGTACGACATGATGAACAAGAAGGACATGCAGAAGGTGGACGAGAGCGAATTGCAGATCGTGGATATGTGAGCAAAAAAAGAAAGCCCCGCGGGGCTTTCTTTTTTTACGCTTAATAGGCCAGCTTCTCGGCCAGATAGGCCTTCAGCTCGCTGATGGGGATACGCACCTGCTCCATGGTGTCGCGCTCGCGGACGGTGACGCAGTTGTCGCCGGCGTGCTCGGCATCGCCCACGGTGTCGAAGTCCACGGTGATGCAGTACGGCGTACCCACCTCGTCCTCGCGGCGATAGCGCTTGCCGAT
>ENA-UEQL01002258-UEQL01002258.1-human-gut-metagenome-genome-assembly--contig:-NODE-2258-length-12924-cov-4.849848_pt1 | contig 12924 bp, 10 predicted proteins | sample MGYA00242905_ERZ507926 | MGnify/ENA primary metagenome ERZ507926 (study PRJEB26167, sample SAMN06115531) | human gut metagenome | host: Homo sapiens | place: China:Henan | collected 2015-09-09...
GACAAGGATTTTTGTGAAGTATGACGGAAAAGACGCAAGCAAGTGTGCCATGCGTGGATTGCGCGGTAATGCCTTAAAATACTCCTTGACAAAATCCGACAGAACGGGTATAATAGATACAATGGTACAAAATAGTACAAAAACGCAACCGGAAACAGCGTCCGTCCGGATGCACCCTGTTCTGAGGAGGATCTGCCGTCATGAAAAAGAGGATTGCCGCCGCACTCGCCCTGCTTCTGCTCGCCAGCAGTATCGCTGCCTGTAAAGGGAAACCGTCGGGGACAGACGAGTCCGGAACGGGCGGGGGGTATGATACCGTTTTCGCTCCCGCGACCGGAACCGGCGAGGCTGCGACCACGTCTTCTGCCGCGACAGATCCGGACAGCGCCTCGGAGACTCTTCCGGAAACAGACACCCGGGCAGGCGAGGAGACCGGAACCGCTTCCGCCCCCGCCGAAACGGATACCGAAACGGAGCCGGCACATATCCGGGTTCCCGCAGGGGGGCCTGCCGATCTGACGCCCATCCTGCGCGGGGAATCCGCCGGGTATGATATGCAGTATAATTTCGCGGGAGCCAGCCTGAACGCCCTGCGCGCCGATGCCAATCTGCGCTTCTCGCAGAGCGGGGACATGACAGCGGGTGAGCAGGGACTGACTGTCCCTGCCGACCGCTGGGCGGCGGTCGGATTTGCCCGCAGTATGAACGCCCCCTGCACCGTGACTGCCCGCGTGGGCGCCACAAACTCCACGGGTGCCGCCAAGGTGACGTCTGCCGTCATGCTGGGACTGCGCTGCACCGATGCGGGGCATATCTATATCGACAGCGGACTGTGGATCATCGTCCGGGACAAGGCGGTCTTCGCCTGCCTCGGCGGGGATACCACGCCGGTTCAGCTTGCCGTGAATCTGCCCGCCGGACTTGACGCCGGTGTTTCCCTGCGGGCGGAGGATGACGGCTCCGTCCTGCGCGTGTTCGTTGAGGAGACCGCCGTTGCGACAGCCCGCTTTTCGGATACCGCCGTCCGGCTGTTCAATGCCGCCGGAACGGAGGTTGCGTCCGCCGGGCTGAACCGGATCGCGCACGGCGCAAATCTCGGCTATACCCGCATTCTGTCCCATAACACCAACGGTTGCCTGTCCGCGCTGAGCGCGGTGTCCAAGGTGTCCGCCTCGTATGCGACCACCGCCGGCACCGTGGCGCTCAAGGCGGAACGGGACTATCTGTTCCGCGATAAGGTGCAGTACAGCGCCGCCCTGCCGACTGTCCGGGTGGACGGACACTATCTGGCGGATGCGCAGGCGCTGGCGACACTGTTCGGATTTTCCTATTCCTTCAACGGAAACACTGCCACACTGAGCCGCCGGCTTCTGACGCTGACCTTCCGGGCAGGCGAGGACAGCGTCGGCGTCAACGGCGTTGCGGTGCCGTTCCCCACGGTCGTAAGGCGCGGGAACGGACTGCTTCTCTGCGCGGACTGGCTCGCGCCCATGCTGGGGTATACCGCCCTGTGCGGCGAGGATACGCTGTACATTTTCCCGGATGCCGCGCAGGATGCCGAGCGGCTGACTGCCGTCATGGATGAGCGCTACCGCCTGTACGAAACAACTGTCTACGACCGGACGACACCGGACTTTGACAAAACCGGCGTCGGCAAGTATACCGCGACGGATCCTGCCGCGCGGCTGGTCGGCATTGCCTACACCGCCGGACACACTGCCGCCAAGTCGTGGGGCAGTGCCGCCCGTCCGCTGCTGGGCGCGTACACCTCGGATGACCGGGAGATTATCTACCGGCACGGCGTCTGGCTTGCCGCCGCAGGCGTGGATTTCGTGTACGTGGACTGGTCACGCAATACGCTGTATGACCCCGACACCGCCGGGGATAAACGCTCCGAGTACCGCACCATCGAGGAAACGACCGATCTGCTGTTTGAAATATGGTCGTCCATTCCCGGTGCGCCGCGCATCTGCATCCTGCTGGGACCCGGCACGACCGGTCAGATGGGAATCGCGGGGGGCAGTCACCAGAGGAAGGCGGATCAGGTTTACCGGGCATACGCGGAAAAATACCCGGAGCTGTACTTCTGCTATGAGGGGAAGCCGCTCCTGCTCTGCTATGGCGGAACGCCTGCCCGTCTGGGAACCAATCCGGACTGGAAGGACGACCGGTTCACGGTCCGCTGGATGACCGACTATGCGGGCGTGCAGACTGCCCTGATCGAGCCGGCAGACCTTACCGCGCCTGTCTACTGGACGCGCCGCGACCGGGATGCGCAGGTGTTGTCCGTCCGGGGGCGCCTCGCCGAGGCTGTCTCCTGCTCCGCCGCATGGAGCGGGCAGGGCAAGGAGGGCGACACCGCCTATGTTGCCGCCTGCGGCTTTGAGTCCGGCGAGACGCTTCGCAGGCAGTTCGCACGCGCCGACGCGCTGGGCGCCCGTATCGCGCTGGTCAGCGCGTGGAACGAGTGGTCTGCCGCGTCCCTCGGCTTCTCTGCTGACCTGGAGCCGTCCGATGCCGAGGGCACCTTCCGCTATGACCTGCTCCGTGAGCTGATCCGGCAGTTCAAGAGCTGACAGGCAGGGCGTTGCGGGGATTTTCCGTCGGCGTGCATTCGCACCGTCCGGGCGGGGGGAAACAGGGGTTGCCGTAAACTATAAGCATAGCCCCCCGGCACCGGGTTTCCCGGTGTCGGGGGGGCTATGGCTGGTGTCCCGTTTCCCGATGCTCCGGACTGTGTAGCCCGCCTCGGTCACGACGCGCGTCAGCTCTCCGTCGGAGCCGGGAGCGGACAGCGTTACGGTTACGCGCCCGGCGCTGTGATCCGGTTCTGCCTTCTCCACGAAGGGGAGCGCCTCCAGCGCCTTGCGCACGCGCGCCTCACAGTGCGCGCACATCATTCCTTCCACGTACATGATTTTCTGCATATTGTTTTTCCTCCTTGCTTTTATTTGGTAAGGTGTTTTTATTTGATAGGGTTTCCGGCGGCGCAGTCGGTCATTCGCCCGACTGCCGCACGGAAGCGCGGGTGATCCTGCAGCGGGGCAAACACGCGGCTCCCCGTCAGGTGCGGCAGCAGTCGGGCACACTTGCCGGCGTCCGGATCGGTGTGGCGTTCCGTCCCGTCCGCCGCGCGGGAGTAGGTGACGCGGTTGATGAGCGCCGAACCGTAAACCGCCTCGGCAGGGCGCCTGTCGTAGGCGACGGCATAGTCCGCCATCCGTTCGATCTGCTCCAGCGCGGCATCGGTGTCCCCTTTTTCCATGTACAGCAACGCCATCTGCCGGCAGGAGTTGGCAAGCCTGTCCGCGTAGAACAGCGGCTCATCCCCGAATATCAGGCGGAATATCTCCACGCCGGTGGAAAGCAGCTCCAGCTTCCCGTCCACCGTGTAACGCCCGCCGGAAATATCCGGCACGCAGGCGAGATTGTACAGATGCCACCAGATGTTGTCGGCAAACAGGATGAGGTTTTCCTGCGCCTGCCGGAAGGCGGTCTCGCCGGTCAGCACGGTTGCCTTGATGATCTCCCGGCAGTACGCCATATCGTGGAACTGCTCGGCGATTTCCAGTGCCTGCACGCTGTCATCCAGCTGGTGCGCGTAGATGTCGCACAGCATCCGCTTGGTACGGTCGCGCAGGACGTCGTCACTGCAATCCTCCAGAATGTGCCGGCAGAGCGACACCGCCTCGCCCAGCGCGGCGCCGATGGCTGTGCGTGCCGCGCTCCGGGCGGACTCGTTCCCCGCCGTTTTCTCCGCCACCGTCTCGGCATACAGCGACAGTACCTCCGCCGCCTCCAGCCGCAGGGCGCAGCTGGACGGTACCTCTGCCATGGTCCTGCGCAGCAGTTCCAGTGCTTCCGGAACCCGCTCCGCCTCCAGCAGTGTGTCCACCTGCCCGATGCAGTCCTGCACGCGTTTTTCCGTGCGCCTGTCGGCGTAGCAGAGCAGTTCATCCATGCTGACGCTGAAGAAATCCGCAATGGCTGGCAGGTACCCCATGTCCGGGTAGCACACGCCGGATTCCCATCGTGACACTGCCTGCGGTGTCACGCCGAGGTGTCCCGCCAACTGATCCTGTGTTACGTCGTTTTTTCGCCTGAGCAGTCTTATCTGCTCTCCTATCCGGATCTTTTCCATCCTGTCTGTTCACCGCGCCCTTCCGGGATCCGTTCGATCCCTGACTGGCTTCATTATACTCTTATTCCGTCCGGAAGTCAATAGATTGTTGACAATTTGCGTGTAGGTTTATTTTTTGAGGGGGGATAACCCGGCGGGGGGGGCTTGCCCTGCCTCGCCTGCTCGCCTCGCCGCCGCCGTCCCGGCGGGGGGCTTGCCCCCACGTTTTTCTTTCCATGCCTTGACAGGCGCGGCGGGCTGTGATATACTGGTATACCGTACCGAACCGCCGCGCCGGACGGCGCGAAAACAGAAGGAAACGCCGTATCGGACAGCGATTCCCGAAAGACGGAAAGGGGAAAACAGAGCATGACAGAGAAGGACGCGGGCACCCTGACCGTCTGCTTTACGGGGCACCGACACATGGAGCGCGAGGAGGCATTGCGCCTGCCTGCCCTGCTGGACAGTGTGATCCGGGAGCTGTATAACCGGGGCGCACGCATTTTCCGCGCGGGCGGCGCGCAGGGCTTTGATACCGTGGCGGCACTCAAGGTGCTGGAACTGCGCGAGCAGCTGCCGGGGCTTCGCCTGGAGCTGATCCTCCCCTGCCGCGACCAGACGGCGGGATGGGACGAAGCCGGCGTCCGCACCTACCGATACATTTACCGGAACGCCGATGCCAGTCGGTTCCTTTTTGACCGCTACATCGAGGGATGCATGCTGGAGCGCGACCGCCGCCTCGTTGCGGGAAGCGACATCTGCGTCGCCTTCTGCACCCGCAGTCGCGGCGGGACGGCGTATACCTGCGCCTGCGCCCTGCGCGCAGGACTGGAGCTTATCAATCTGCACGAACGGATGAGGGGGCAGGGAAGCGCACGGCCGTTTCCGTCCGGGATGCCGGGTAGCGGATCAGAGATCAGATAGGGGGAAAAGATTATGACGGATTTCATGAAAGCCATGGCGGATGAGGTCGCCGCACAGGGCGGCGAGGGATGCTATTACACGGTTGTAACGCTGGAGCCGCCGCAGGAGGGTGACACCCTGTACCATATGGAAAAGGTGGATTTCCGCCCCGGCAACCCGGCACATGACTGCTACTCGGTAGCCAAGAGTGTGGCGGTCACGGCGGCAGGTCTGCTGTATGACCGGGGACTGCTCCGCCCGGAGGACACGCTGGACAGATTCCTGTCCGCCTACCTGACCGGGAAAACTGACCCGCGCTGGGGCAGGCTGACGGTGGATCAGCTGCTGCGCCACCGGACAGGCGCCGCTTCCGGCATAGATTTTGACCTGACCAATGCGCATCTGTGGGAGGATCCGGAGTGGCTGCATACCCTGTTCGCGGCTCCCATCACGCAGACGCCGGGCGAGGAATTTGTATACTCAGACGGGAACTATTATATTTTGGGGCGCATCGTGGAGGAGCTGCTCGGCGAGGACATGGAGAAGCTGTTGCTGCGCGAGGTCTTTGTGCCGCTGGGATTCCATGCCAATGCGTGGAGCCGGGACGTGAATGGGCACACCGTCGGCGGCACGGGGCTGTACCTGCGCACGGAGGACATGGCGAAGATCGGCTGGCTGTACCTGAACCGGGGCGCGTGGGGCGACCGCCGCATCTTCTCGGAGGCGTGGGCGGATATCTTCCTGCATCCGCCGGTGGACAGGGTGCGGTACGGCTACGCCCTGACGGAGGCGACCGCCGACCTGTACCTGGCGGGCGGGATGTACAACCAGGGTTTGGGCTTTGACCTGCGCACGCGGCGCGTGGTGGCGTGGCACGCCTTTGACGAGGCGGGCAGCTTCCCGGGGCTTTCGCAGGCGTTCGTGCGGTACTGCCGCTGATGCGCGGACGGATGCCGGCTTTGCATACTGTTATGAAACATCCGTTTCCCGCCGAGGCAGTCCCGCTGCTGCTGGACTGGTACCGGACAAACGCCCGCCCCCTGCCGTGGCGCGAGAACCGGGACGCATACCGCGTGCTGGTGTCGGAGGTCATGCTTCAGCAGACGCGCGCCGAAGCAGTCAGACCGTACTTTGCACGGTTCCTTGCCGCCCTGCCGACCGTTTCGGCACTGGCGGAGGCGGACGGGGACACCCTGCTCAAGCTCTGGGAGGGACTGGGCTATTACAGCAGGGTGCGCAACCTGCAACGGGCGGCACAGCGTGTGGTGGCGGATTTCGGCGGCGTCATTCCGGCGGATGTCGCCGCCCTGCGCAGTCTGCCCGGTGTCGGGCGGTACACGGCAGGGGCGGTGGCGTCCATCGCGTATGACATCCCCGCCCCGGCGGTGGACGGCAACGTCCTGCGCGTGCTTGCCCGCCTGACCGATGATGACACTGACGTCATGCTCCCGGCGGCAAAAAACGCCGCCGAGGCGGCGCTGGCACCCTGCATCCCCTCGCCGGGTGCGGGCGATTTTACGCAGAGCCTGATCGAGCTGGGCGCGCTGGTCTGCCTGCCGGGAGAGCCGCGGTGTGACGTTTGCCCGCTGGCACTGCTCTGCCGTGCCCGTGCGGCAGGACATACGCGCGATCTGCCCATCCGGGGTGCGGCAAAGGCGCGCCGGGTTGAGCGGCGTGTCGTGCTGATTCTCCGGCTGGGCGGACAGGAGGCGGCACCGGTTGTGATCCGCCGCCGCCCGGCGGGACTGCTGGGCGGACTGTATGAGTTTCCCAATCTGCTTTGCGGGCAGCTTCCCGCCGCGGAGGGGGACGATCCCGCCGCCCGGACTGCCGCGTTTCTCCGGGGACTGGGGATAGAACCGCTCGCCGTCCGTCCGGTCGGCACGGCGCGGCACCTGTTCACGCACGTTGAGTGGCAGATGGAAGGTGTGTGCGCCACGCTCCCGGCGGGGGCGGTTCTGCCGGAGGACTGGCTGGCTGTCAGTCCGGCGGATTTGCAGGATTCCTTTGCGCTTCCGTCAGCATTCGCCGCATTCCGCCCGGCGGCGGGACTGCCCGGCGTCAAGCATAAAAAAACGGCTGGCGGGCGGAAAATGCAATGAATGAGCGGTTATCCTGCCTCTTTATTCAGGACAGTGCCGCGTTCATACAAGATGAACGCGGCACTGTCCTGATTTCTTTTGAATTTTGTATATCCCGCCTATTGCAAAATGCAGGGAAACGTATTATAATAATGCAAATACAGGACGTCCCTGAACAGGCTCCGGTATAATGAAAAAAAGGAGATGATTTGGTATGAAGAAACTTTGTTCGCTTGTGCTCGCTTTCGTGATGGTGATGGGCTGCCTGTCTATTCTGTCCGGCTGCGCTTCTTCCGATGACTGGAAAACGGATGAAAACGGCCTGGTCGAACTGGTTATAGGCGGAATCGGTCCCCTGACCGGAGACTATGCAAACTACGGCACCTCGGTGCGCAACGGCGCGCAGATCGCTGTCGATGAGATCAATGCCGCCAATGCAAAGGGCGTCAACGGCTTCAAGCTGGTTCTGAAATTTGAAGATTCCGCCGGTTCTGCCGATACTGCCACCGCGGCATACGGCAAGCTGGTGGACGATGGCATGAAGGTCTCCCTGGGTGCGACTCTGTCCGGCGAGACCAAGGCTGTCACCGCCGCCGCCAAGGCGGACGGTGTGCTGGTACTGACGCCCTCCGGCTCCGCCGTGGATGCCATTGCCAACAACAACAGCGCGTTCCGCGTCTGCTTCTCCGATCCCTACCAGGGCAAGGCGTCTGCCGAGTACATCGCCCGATATGGGCTGGCAAGCAAGGTTGCTGTCTTCTACGGAAGTGACAACAACTACTGCGTCGGTCTGAAGGAGACCTTCGAGGCGGAGTGCAGGGAAAAGGGAATCTCGGTCGTGGCGACCGAGGCATTCACTGCCAACAGCAACACCGACTTTTCGGCGCAGATCGCCAAGATCGCTTCCTCCGGAGCGGATCTGGTGTTCCTGCCCATCTACGCATCCGATGCGGCTACCTTCCTGACGCAGGCAAAGGGCAAACTGGACGGCATGAAGATGTTCGGCTGTGACGGACTGGACGGTCTGCTGACCAAGATCAGCAACGCGGGCGATGCCGACGGCGTGCTGATGCTGACCCCCTTCGCGGCGGACAACCAGGACACCGCCGTGCAGAACTTCGTTAAAAAGTATCAGGAAAAGTACAACGCGACGCCCGATCAGTTTGCCGCCGACGGGTACGACGCAGTCTACACCGTGGTTGCCGCGCTGAAGCAGGCGAACCTGACCTCCGAGGATAAGGACAATTTCAACAGCCGCATCGTCGCCGCCATGACCAAGATCGAGGTAAAGGGCGTCACCGGCACCATGACATGGACTGCCGACGGCGAGTCCTCCAAGGCTGCCATCGCCATGGAGTACAGGAACGGTAAGGCTGTCCTGTTCACGCCTGACAAGGAGTAATGCCCCGGGGCACACCCGGAGGCTCTGCCCACCGCATCGGTGCCGGCGGAGCTTCCGGGATCCCCGTTATAGGACAGCAGATTTTGCATACGGCCGGATATCCCCGCCGCCCGGTCGGTGAGGGTCCGGCCTTTGCCTATTTTCCGGAGCCGTGGCTGTCTCCGAGAGCAAGCACGGGTTTGCCGGCATTTCCATACATCCGAAAGGAGCCTGCCAGTCATGATCCAATTTATCGGAGCCCTTATCAGCGGACTGAACCTGGGCAGTATCTATGCCCTGATCGCGCTGGGCTATACCATGGTGTACGGCATCGCCAAAATGCTGAACTTCGCCCACGGCGACATCATTATGGTCGGCGCATACTCCGTCATTGTTTCGGCAGTGACACTCAAGCTGCCCCCCATCGTCGCCATTCTGATTGCGGTTGTTGTCTGCGCCGCGCTGGGCGTGACCATTGAATTTCTGGCATACCGTCCCCTGCGGCAGTCGCCGCCGCTGGCGGTGCTGATAACGGCGATCGGTGTCAGCTACCTGCTCCAGAATCTGGCGCTCCTGATTTTCGGCCCCGAGCAGAAGTCCACGCCGGCACTGTTTGATCTGCCCTCCCTGACGCTGGGCGGCGTGACGGTGGATGGCATCACCCTGCTGACGCTGGGCGTGACCGCCGCCATCATGGTGGGGCTGACGTTGTTCATCAACCTGACCCGCATGGGCAAGGCGATGCGCGCCGTTTCCGAGGATCGCGACGCGGCGGAGCTGATGGGCATCAGCGTCAACAAGACCATCACCATCACCTTTGCCATCGGTTCGGCGCTGGCGGCGGTGGCAAGCGTGTTCTTCGGTGCGACCTACACATATATCAAGCCCACGACCGGCTCCATGCCGGGCATCAAGGCGTTCACCGCCGCCGTGTTCGGCGGAATCGGGTCGATCCCCGGCGCCATGCTGGGCGGTATCCTGCTGGGACTCATTGAGCAGTTGTCCAAGGTGTATATCTCCACCCTGTGGTCGGATGCGGTTGTGTTCGGCGTGCTGGTGCTGGTGCTGGTGTTCAAGCCGGCGGGACTGCTCGGAAAGCGCGTAAGGGAGAAGGTGTGAGCATGGGCAAAAAGAACATTCTCCGCAGTGGATTTTTCAACGCCGACCGCGTGACGCTGCTGACCGTGACGGCGGTGTTCGCCGTTATGGCTGTGCTGGTGTACACCGGCAACGTGGGACGCCAGATTCAGAATATGCTGACCTCGGTTGCCTGCTACATCGTGCTGGCGGTGTCGCTCAATCTGGTGGTCGGACTGCTGGGCGAGTTGTCGCTGGGGCACGCCGGGTTCATGTCGGTCGGACTGTTCACCGGCTGTACGGTGGCGGTGCTGCTGCAGGGCAAGCTGCCTGCGGCTGTCTGCCTGCCGCTGTGCATGGTGATCGGCGGTCTTGCGGCGGCGCTGGTGGGGCTTGTCGTCGGACTGCCCGCGCTGCGGCTGGGTGGCGACTATCTCGCCATCGTGACGCTGGGCTGCGGCGAGATCATCAAGAACGTACTGACCAACCTGAATATCAAGGGCACCCCCCTGCAGGGCGCACTGGGCATTGATACCTCCTCCATCCGGCGCAACTCGAAGGATCTGCTGCCGTATGCCATCCTGCTGGTTCTGCTGACCATGCTGGTCATCATGAATTTCAAGCGCTCCAAGCACGGACGCGCCATCATGGCGATCCGCGACAACCGCATCGCCGCCGAGGCGACCGGCGTCAACGTCGTGTACTACAAGCTGATGGTGTTCATGCTGGCGGCGTTCTTTGCCGGGGCGGCAGGCGTGCTGTACGGCTACAGCCTGCCGGTCGTGCAGGCGGACACCTTTGGGTACAATATGTCCATTGAAATACTTGTCATCGTGGTGCTGGGCGGCATGGGCAACATCGGCGGCTCGATTCTGGCAGCCATCGTTCTGCGTGCCCTGCCGGAGGCGTTGCGCGACTTCTCGGATTACCGGATGCTCGCCTACTCGGTGCTGCTTATCGCCATTATGCTGTTGAATGAAAACAAGCGCTTCAAGGCGTGGAAGAGCCGGTTCTCGCTGTCCGGTTGGTTCCGCGGACTGCGGCGCGGGAAAGCCGGCGGAAAGGAGGCGGACGCATCATGAATCTTTTCGGAAGCAAGAAGGACAGCGACCGCGCCGACGGCTCCCGGCTGGTTCCGTACCCCTCCGGTGCGGTCATCCCGGAGCGCGACCTCGGCAAGACGCCGGTGCTGGAGGCACTGCACCTCGGCATCGACTTCGGCGGTCTGACTGCCGTGGATGATTTTTCGCTGGTGGTGGGCAAGACCGAGATCGCCGGACTGATCGGCCCCAACGGTGCGGGCAAGACAACCGTCTTCAACCTGTTGACCAATATCTATCAGCCCACGCGGGGCAATATCATGCTGGACGGGTACAGCACGGCGGGCAAGACCACAGCCCAGCTCAGCGAGATGGGAGTCGCGCGTACCTTTCAGAACATCCGCCTGTTCGGGAACATGAGCGTGGAGGACAACATCAAGGTCGGACTGCACAATGCGACGCGCGAGAGCCTGCTGGCGGCGGTGACGCATACCTTCGGCTACGCAAAGCGCGAGCGTGAGGCACATGAAAAGGCGCTGGAGCTGTTGGATTTCTTCGGCATGGCGGATCTGGCGGACGCGCCCGCCGGCAGTCTCCCCTACGGTGCACAGCGTCGGCTGGAGATCGTGCGGGCGCTGGCAACCGGACCCAAGATCATCCTGCTGGACGAGCCGGCTGCGGGCATGAATCCCTCCGAGACGGCGGAGCTGATGACCAATATCCGGCGCATCCGGGATACCTTCCAGATCGCGGTCATGCTGATCGAGCATGATATGAAGCTGGTCATGAGCATCTGTGAGGGCATCTGCGTGTTGGATCACGGGCGCATCATTGCCAAAGGATCCCCGGAGCAGATCGTTTCCGACCAGAAGGTCGTGGAGGCGTATCTGGGCAAGAAGAAGGAAGGAGGCGATCCGGCATGATGCTGCAGGTAGATAAGATCAACGTGTACTACGGCAAGATACACGCGCTCAAGGACGTGTCGCTGGAGGTCGAGGCGGGCGAGATTGTGGCACTGATCGGCGCGAACGGCGCCGGCAAATCCACCACGCTCAAGACCGTGTCGGGGATGCTCCACCCGCAATCCGGCAGTATCCGCTTCATGGACACGGACATCACGCATACGGAATCCTTCCGGCTGGTTTCGCGCGGTATGGCGCACGTGCCGGAGGGGCGGCGCTGCTTCCTGCAGATGACCGTGCAGGAGAATCTGGAAATGGGTGCCTATACCAATCCGGGATATACAAAGGAAGGACTTGCCAAGGTCTACGGGCTGTTCCCGCGCCTCAAGCACCGGAAGAGCCAGGTGGCAGGGACGCTTTCGGGCGGCGAGGCTCAGCGAATCAGGCTTGCGACTCAGATAGGCAGCGGACTTACGGGCGTGCTGTATATTTTGGACGAACCCAGTATAGGGTTACATCAGCGAGACAACGAAAAACTTATAAATACGCTGCTAAAGTTGAGGGATCTCGGAAACACGCTTATAGTCGTCGAACACGACGAAGATACCATGCGGGCGGCGGATTATATAGTCGATATAGGACCGAAAGCAGGCGTTCACGGCGGCGAAGTCGTAGCAAAAGGCACGGTCGCCGATATATGCGCCGAACCGCGGTCGATAACAGGCGATTATCTGTCCGGCAGACGTAAAATCGAGGTGCCGGCGTTCCGCCATATGCCCGACGGAAGAATGCTCGGTGTTCGCGGGGCGAAACAAAATAACCTCAAAAATATAACCGCCGAATTTCCCGTAGGGTTGTTCACCGTCGTCACGGGCGTTTCGGGCAGCGGTAAAAGTTCGCTTATAAACGAAATTCTGTTGCCGTCGTTCGCCAACAAATTAAACGGAGCAAAAATGCGTGAGGGCAACGCCGACGATGTTTTCGGACTCGAATATTTCGATAACGTTATTGCCATCGATCAGAGTCCCATAGGCAGAACGCCGAGAAGTAATCCCGCAACTTATACCGGTGCGTTTACTCCGATACGCGAATTGTTTGCCGCTACTCAGGATGCAAAAGAACGCGGATATAAGTCCGGCAGGTTTTCTTTCAATATAGCGGGCGGCAGACGCGAACGCTGCCCCGGCGACGGAATAACCAAAATCGAAATGCACTTCCTGCCCGACGTTTTCGTGCTGTGCGAAGTCTGTAAGGGTAAGCGATATAATCATGAGACATTGGAAGTCAGGTATAAGGGCAAAAGTATATCCGACGTTCTGGATATGACCGTCGACGAGGCTGTCGAGTTTTTCCGGAGCGTGCCGCGGATATTCGGTAAGGTCAAATCTTTACAGGAGGTCGGTCTCGGGTATATAAAACT
>ENA-UEQL01002259-UEQL01002259.1-human-gut-metagenome-genome-assembly--contig:-NODE-2259-length-12924-cov-4.697128_pt1 | contig 12924 bp, 8 predicted proteins | sample MGYA00242905_ERZ507926 | MGnify/ENA primary metagenome ERZ507926 (study PRJEB26167, sample SAMN06115531) | human gut metagenome | host: Homo sapiens | place: China:Henan | collected 2015-09-09 | study...
ACGACACCGTGACCGAGGAGGAGATCGCCGGCATCGTCGCCAAGTGGACTGGCATCCCGGTGGCAAAGCTCATGGAGGGCGAGCGCGAGAAGCTGCTGCACCTTGACGAAGTGCTGCACCGCCGCCTGATCGGTCAGGACGAGGCCGTGGAGAAGGTCTGCGAGGCCATCCAGCGCTCGCGCGCCGGCATCAGCGACCCGAACCGCCCGATCGGCTCGTTCCTGTTCCTCGGCCCCACGGGCGTCGGCAAGACGGAGCTGGCCAAGGCGCTGGCCGAGAGTCTGTTTGACGATGAGCGCAGCATGGTGCGCATCGACATGACCGAGTATATGGAGAAATTCTCCGTCTCGCGTCTGATCGGCGCGCCTCCCGGATACGTCGGCTATGAGGAGGGCGGCCAGCTGACTGAGGCTGTCCGCCGCCGCCCGTACTCCGTCATCCTCTTTGACGAGATCGAAAAGGCGCATCCGGACGTGTTCAACATCCTCCTGCAGGTCCTCGACGACGGCCGCATCACCGACTCGCAGGGCCGGACCGTGGACTTCAAGAACACCATCATCATCCTGACCTCCAACCTCGGCTCGCAGGCGATCCTGGACGGCATCACGCCGGCGGGCGAGATCTCGGAGGAAGCGAAAAACGAAGTGCAGACGCTCCTGCGCCGCAGCTTCCGCCCCGAATTCCTCAACCGGCTCGACGAGATCGTGTTCTACAAGCCGCTCTCGAAGGAGAACATCACCGGCATCATCGACCTGCAGATCGCCGCGCTCAACAAGCGCCTTGCCGACAAGCAGCTCACGTGCGAGCTGACGCCCGCCGCCAAGACCTTCGTCATCGACGCGGCCTACGACCCGCAGTTCGGCGCAAGACCCCTGCGCCGGTATCTGCAGCACACGGTCGAAACGCTGCTCGCCCAGCGCATCCTGCGCGGCGACGTGCTTCCCGGCCAGACGCTGGTCTGCGACGCGCAGAACGGCGAGCTGGTCATCACGGCAAAGTAATGCGGCAACCCCGCACAATTGCGTCTGCGCGCTTCGGCGGATCTGCTTGCCGAATTGTGCGGTGCTGCCTTAATTTCTTAAGATATCCCGCGGATTTCTTAAAAATCCGCGGGATACTTGCTTTTTTCTCGAATTCTGCTATGATGTCGGCAGAAAGGAGACCCCATATGCGATCGATCCATAAGCTCATATCTTTGCTGCTGGTTCTGCTGCTGCTCGCCGCGCTGGTCCTGCCGGCCGGAGCCGCGCAGCCGCAGGACTGCGGCGCGAAGCTGCTGGCCATCACGTTTGACGACGGCCCGGGCAAATATACCGCCGACCTGCTCGACGGTCTGGCCGAGCGCGGCGTACACGCGACGTTCTTCGTCAACGGCGTCAACGCCTCCGGCTGGCCGGAGACGCTCCGGCGCATCGTCCGCGAGGGCCATCAGCTGGCAAACCATACATACAACCACAAAAATCTCAACACCTGCTCCGCGAAGACCGTGCAGGCGGAGATCGACGCCGTCCAGACCCTCATCACCGCCGCGGGCGGCGACGAGAACGCCTACATCCGCGCCCCCTACGGCAACGCGAACAAGACCGTCCGCTCCGTCGTCCGCGCCCCGCTCATCTACTGGTCGGTCGACCCGGAGGACTGGAAATACCGCGACAGCGAGACCGTCCGGCAGAACATTGAGGCTGGCGTCTTTGACGGCGCGATCATCCTCGTCCACGATATCTACCGCACGAGCGTCGACGGCGCGCTGGCCGCCATCGACGATCTGCTGGCCGAGGGCTATGAATTCGTCACTGTGCAGGAGCTTCTGCTGCGCCGCGGCATCACGCCCGAGGCCGCGACGGTCTATTACTCGGCCAAAAACAACGGCGTCAACCTCCCGGCCGACGCCGTCGGCCCGCAGGCCTTTGACGAGAGCCAGCTGCAGAGCCACTGGGGCTACGAAGCCATGAAGCGCTGCCTCGACTACGGCTGGATGACGCTGACGGACACCGGCGAATGGAAGCCGAACGCCTATGTGACCCGGGCGGAATTCGCCGCGGATCTGGCCCGCTTCGCCGGGATCCATGTGTTCTACCCGACGGACGGCGCCGCGCAGTTCTCCGACGTGGACCCGTCTTCGGACCTCGCGCCCTACATCGCCTGGGCCAGCGACAGCGGGATCGTCACCGGCTTTGACGACGGGACCTTCCGCCCCGGCCGGACGCTCACGCGCGAGCAGATGGCCACCATGCTCGCCCGCTTCTATGCCCTCTCCGGCATCACGGCGGCGGGCAGCGCCGACAGCTATGCGGACGCGGACGCCATCTCCGCCTGGGCGGTGAACGGTGTGGCGCTGTGCACGGCGCGCGGTCTTGTCCAGGGCGACCCGCAGGGCCGCTTTTGCCCGCAGTCCGACCTGACCCGCGCGCAGATCGCCGCGATCCTGAGCCGGATGGCGGAATAAACGCGAAAAAATGCCCGTGTTTCTTTGAAACACGGGCATTTTCTTATAATTTTTCAAAATCCGCGTCGACGGCGTCGTCGGAGAAGTCGTTGTTCGGGTTCTCGTAGCTGGCCGAGCCGTGGTATTCGGCGTTCGGGTCGATGTGGACGCCGACCTCGTTCAGAAGCGTCTCCAGCTGACCGGCCGCCTCGTTCATCTGCGCGGCGTCCTTGGACTTGACGGCGCGTTTCGCGTTCTTGACGGCCTCGGCCACGCGGACCTTGTCGTCCTTGGAAAGGTTCTTTGCGTTTCCGGCCTGGAAGATCAGCTGCTCGCAGCGGTCGCGGGCCGTGGCCTCCGCCTTGAGCTTGGCGTCCTCGGCGGCGTAGCGCTGCGCGTCGCGCACGGCGCGGTCGATCTCGTCGCGGCTCATGTTGCTCGAGGCCGTGATGGTGATCTGCTGGGCCTTGCCGGTGTCAAGATCCTTCGCCGACACGTTCACGATGCCGTTGGCGTCGATGGAGAACGTGACCTCGATCTGCGGCACGCCCCGCGGCGCGCGGCGGATGCCCGTGAGCTGGAAGCGGCCGAGCTCCTTGTTCTGGTGCGCCATCGGGCGCTCGCCCTGCAGCACGTGGATATCGACCGACGACTGGAAGCTCGAGGCCGTGGTGAAGATCTGGCTCTTGCGGATGGGGAGCGTCGTATTGCGCTCAATGATGCGGGTACAGACGCCGCCCAGCGTCTCGATGCCGAGCGACAGCGGCGTCACATCGAGCAGCAGCAGCCCCTTCACGCTGCCGCAGAGCACGCCCGCCTGCAGACACGCGCCCATGGCGACGCATTCGTCGGGGTTGATGCCCTTGAACGGCAGCGAGCCCGTCATCGACTGGACCAGATCCTGCACGGCCGGGATGCGGCTCGCGCCGCCGACCATCAGCACCTTGCTGATCTGCGAGATGCTGATGCCGGAATCGTTGATGGCCTGGTTGACCGGCTCGCGCGTGGCCTGGACAAGATGATAGGTCAGGTCGTTGAACTTCGCGCGCGTCAGCGGGATCTGCATGTGCAGCGGCCCCTGCTTGCCGACGGCGATATACGGCTGCTCGACCGTCGTCTGCTTCATGGACGAAAGCTCGATCTTCGCCTTCTCTGCGGCCTCGCGCACGCGCTGCATGGCGACGGGATCGCGCGACAGATCGATCTTGTTTTCCTTCTTGAACTCGGAGACGAGGTAATCGACGATGCACTGGTCAAAATCGTCGCCGCCGAGATGGTTGTTGCCCGCCGTGGCCAGCACCTCGATGACGCCGGAGGAGATATCGAGGATCGACACGTCGAACGTGCCGCCGCCGAGGTCATAGACCATGATCTTCTGCGCCTGCTCCTTGTCGATGCCGTAGGCGAGCGCCGCGGCCGTGGGCTCGTTGATGATGCGCTGGACGTTGAGCCCCGCGATCTTGCCCGCGTCCTTCGTCGCCTGCCGCTGCGCGTCGGTAAAATAGGCAGGGACTGTGATGACGGCGTCGGTGACCGGCTCGCCGAGATAGCTCTCGGCGTCCGCCTTGAGCTTCTGCAGGATCATGGCGGAGATCTCCTGCGGGGTATATTTATGGCCGTCGATCGACACCTTGTAGTTGGTGCCCATCTGGCGTTTGATGGATGCGATGGTCCGGTCATGGTTGGTGACGGCCTGCCGCTTGGCAAGATTGCCGACCAGCCGCTCGCCGGTCTTGGAAAATGCGACGACCGACGGCGTCGTACGTCCGCCCTCGGCGTTGGGGATGATGACGGGCTCGCCGCCCTCCATCACGGCAACGCAGCTGTTGGTGGTGCCGAGATCAATACCGATCGTTCTGGACATCTGAGGTTCCTCCTGTCAGATCCATTCTGCCGTCTCAATACCAGCTGCCGGAGCTTGTATTTCCGTCCGTCTGGTTCTGGTTGGCATAGGATCCTGAATTGCTGTAGCTGTAATCGCGGTAGGAATACGGGTCATAATAATACGCGCTGCGGTAGCCGCAGCTGCCAAAGAGTGCGGCGAGCATCTGGATCACCAGATAGATGCCCAGCAGCCGCACGAGGAAGTTTCCACGGTGGCGCGTGCGGTGATAGGTCCAGCGGTAGCCGCCGGGCTGGTCGCCCTCGTCCTGGTCGCTGCCGGTGCGGTAGTACCAGGTCTGCCAGCCGTTCTGGTCCGTCTGCTGCCCGCTGCTCTGCTGGCCGTCGCCCTGCCCCTGCGCACCCCAGAACCCGAACGGGTCGGAGAAGGGGTCATAGGTCTGCTGCCCGGCCTGCCGGTACTGCTCGCGCGCCTGCTGCTGGGCTTGCTGCTGCGCCTGCTGCTGGCGGTAGGCCTGCGGATTCTTGATCGCGTCGTAGGCCGCGTTGACCTCGTTCATTTTCTGCGCGGCGGTCTTGTCGCCGGGGTTCAGATCGGGGTGATATTTTTTTGCCAGCCGGCGGTAGGCCTGCCGGATCTCGTCTTCCGAAGCGTTCGGAGATACGCCGAGCACCTGATACGGATCTGTTCCCATGCAGTTCACTTCCTCTTCCTTTCGAATATGCTGATTATACCGCCTTTATTCGGGAGAAGTGTGAAGCTTTTATAAACGATATGCGAAAAATTACACGGTTTTGGCGTTGGAAGCACAAAAAACGCCCCGGCGGGCCGCGGTCTGCGGCCCGCCGGGGCAAAAAATCACCGAATTCAGTCCTTCAGCGCTTCCAATACGCCGAGCAGGAACTTCCACGTGCGCTGCACCGAGGAGATGGACATCTTCTCGCGCGCGGTATGGATATCGACCAGATCCGGGCCGAAGGAGACGCAGTCCAGCCCCGGCAGCTGCCCGGCAAACAGGCCGCATTCGAGCCCTGCGTGGATGGCCTCGATCTTCGGGGCCTTGCCGGTTTGCTGCTCGTAGACGGCGGTCATCTTCTCCCGCAGCACGGACTCGCGCCGGTATTCCCACGCGGGATACGCGCCCGTGACCTGCAGCGAGCCGCCGAGCAGCTGGCTGAGCGCCGCAAAGCGCGCCAGCAGCATCTGCTTCTGCGAAGCGACCGAGCTGCGGACCGAGCTGACCGCCGTCAGCACGCCGTCCGCCACGTGAAAAATGCCGAGATTGCACGACGTCTGCACCAGCCCCGGGATATCCATGCTCATGGCCGCAATGCCGTTCGGCACGAGCAGCAGATAGCGGATGACGCGCAGCGTCGCCTCCTCGGTCAGCGCCTGCGGCGCGGCGGGCGCCGGCTCCAGCGTGAGCCGCAGTCCGGGGTCGGCCACAGCGTATTCCTTCCGGAAGTCCGCCTCACAGGCAGCCACGATCTGCTTTGCGGCGGGCAGATCAGCCTCTGCGAGGGCGAGGACGGCCTCCGCCGCGTTCGGGATGGCGTTGTCCTTCCGTCCGCCCGCGGCCGACACGAGCCGGACCGGGAGCTTCTGCACCAGCGCATCCAGCACGCGGCCGAGCAGAATATTCGCGTTGGCGCGGCCCTTGTTGATCTCCTGCCCGGAGTGGCCGCCGATGAGGCCGGAGACGGTCAGCTTCGCGCAGGGCGCCGCGTTCGGCACCATCGTCAGCCCGACCGAGACATTGGCGCTCGCGCCGCCGGCGCAGCTGACGGTAAAGATCCCTTCGTCCTCCGAGTCGATGTTCAGCATCCGGCGGGCGGAGAGCTGGGAGAAGTCGAGCCCCTGCGCGCCCTCCATGCCGATCTCCTCGTCGACGGTGAAGACGGCCTCGAGCGCCGGATGGGCGATCTCGCTGCTGTCCAGGATCGCCAGCGCCATGGCGACGGCGATGCCGTCGTCGCCGCCGAGCGTCGTGCCCTTCGCGGACACGTAGTCGCCCTCGACCTGCAGGTCCAGCGCGTCTTTGGTCATGTCGATGGGGCTTTCCGGCGTCTTCTCCGCGACCATGTCGAGATGGCCCTGCAGGATGACGGCGGGCGCAGCCTCATAGCCCGCGCTGGCCGGCTTTTTGATGATGACGTTGTTGAGTTCGTCCTGATACACCCACAGGCCGCGCGCCTCGGCAAACGCGGCGCAGTAGTCGCTGATGGCCTTTGTGTTGCGCGAGCCGTGCGGGATGCGGGTCAGGTCTTCAAAGAAATGAAATACCGCCTTCGGTTCCAAATGTTCCAGTACACGGGGCATGATGATCGGTCCTTTCTGTCTGTCGTTCGCCGCCGTCAGTCCGGCAGCTTTTCAAAATCCTCCGCGCCGTGCTTGCACAGCGGGCAGATGAAGTCGGCGGGGAGCGTTTCGCCCTCATAGACGTAGCCGCAGATCTTGCAGACCCAGCCGGTCTGCTTCGTGAGCGCGGCGGGCTTGGGCTTGACGTTTGCAAAGTAGAAGCTGTAGGTCATGGACGGCGCACCGGAGAGCACGCGGGCCTCGGTCACGTCAGCGATGAACAGCGTATGGGTGCCGAGGTCGATCTCCTGCGTGACCTTGCCGCTCACGAACGCGTTCGTGGAGTACGGCAGGTAATACACGCCGTTCGTCGCACGGGCCATGCCCTTGACGTCCGCGAACTTGTCCACATCCCGGCCGGACTGGAAGCCGTAGTGCTGGAACAGGCCGAACGGCGCGTCGGTCGAGAGCATGGAGAGGTTGAACACGCCCGTTCTGCGGATCATGTCGTGGGTGTAGTTGGCCTTGTTGACGGCGATGGAGATGCGCTTCGGCGTGTCGGTCAGCTGGGCAGCGGTGTTGATGATGCAGCCGTTGTCCTTCTCCCCTTCCCGGGCCGTCAGGACGAACAGACCGTAGGAGAACGAGAAGAACGCGTTCTTCTCGACCGGCGCGTCGGCAGTGTGCACCGCGGGGGCCGGCTTCGGCATGGAGTCATAGATCGCCTGCGCCATGGCGTCGACGTCCGCGAGCTGGGCTTCCTTGAGCGTGGATTTGATCGTGACGGTCTCGTCGAGAATGGTGCAGTTTTTGAGCTTCTGGAGCTCCGCCCGCATGAGCCCGGCCGCCGTCGGCGCCCAGGAGCCGTTTTCCATGAGGGCGATGGTGCGGTTCTGCAGGTTATGATGGACGATATCGTGCACGAGATTTTCCATCGTCACGAACATGCCCGCGTTGTACGTCGTGGAGATAAAGACCAGATGACTCGCGCGGAAGCACTCGGAGAGGATATAGCTCGGATGCGTGACGGACACGTCATACATCTGCACGTTCCGCACGCCGAGCTCCGACAGCTTCGCGGCCAGCACGTTCGCCGCGTTCTCCGTGCCGCCGTAGACGGAGGCATAGGCGATGACGACGGCGTCGTCCTCCGGCGTATAGGTCGCCCAGTGGATATATTTGTCGAGGAACCACGCGATATCCTTGCGCCAGACCGGGCCGTGCAGCGGGCAGATCATCTCAATTTCAAGCCCCGCGGCCTTTTTGAGCAGCGTCTGCACCTGCGTGCCGTATTTGCCGACGATGTTGGTATAATACCGGCGGGCATCGGCGAGCCATTCGGTCCGGAAATTGACCTCGTCGGCGTACAGATTGCCGTTCAGCGCGCCGAAGGTGCCGAAGGCGTCGGCCGAATAGAGCGTTTTGGTCGTTGTGTCGTAGGAGACCATGACCTCCGGCCAGTGGACCATCGGGGCCATGACGAAGGCGAAGGTATGCCTGCCGGTCGTGAGCGTGTCCATCTCCTTGACGAGCTGCAGGCGGCTGTCGATGTCGAACGTGAAGAAGTTCTGCATCATCGTGCGCGTCTTGGCGTTGCAGACGATGGTTACTTCCGGGTGACGCAGGACAAGCTCGCCGATGGTCGCGGCATGGTCGGGTTCCATGTGCTGTACGATGAGGTAATCCAGCTTCCGGCCCGCGAGCACATGGTCGACGTTTTCAAAGAACAGGCCGCTGACAGACTTATCCACAGTGTCGATCAGGACGGTCTTCTCGTCCAGCAGCAGATAGGCGTTGTAGCTCACGCCGTTCGTGAGCGGGTAGGCGTTTTCAAACAGATTCAGCCGCCGCTCGCTCGCGCCGACCCAGTAGAGATCCTCGGTCATTTTCTTGACACAGTACATAAATCGGATTCCTTTCAAATATAATAATAATTTCTATTATCACAATAACACGGGACGCGCAAAAAATCCAGAGGAATTTGCGAGGTTTCCGCGATTATTTTCCCTTGTTCTGCCGCCGCAGACGGTTCAGGTGGCGATCAAAATAGCCCTGCGAGATAAAGCGGGCCAGAACGTACTGGTCGAACAGCGGTACAGAGCAGGAATAAAAGCCGAGCGTCTGCCGGTACTGCTCCATCAGGCGCTCCGGCAGCACCATATAACCCATACGCATGGATGGGGCCAGTGAATGCGAAAACGTGTTCACATAGATCACGCAGCCGCGCCGGTCCATGGAATAGAGCGTCTGCAGGGGCTTTTTGTTCTCGGAAAATTCCGAGTCGAAATCGTCCTCGATCAAAATCGCGTCCCGCCCGGCGGCCCAGGCGAGATATTCACTGCGCTTGGCAGCGGAGGTCGTGATGCCGGTCGGGAAGCTGTGGAACGGCGTGACATGCAGGACGGTCGCGTCTGTGCGCTGCAGCGCGTCCGCGCGGATGCCGTCGTCCGACATCGGCAGCAGCTCGCAGACTGCGCCGTTGGCCGCGTAGACCTGCCGGACCTTCTCATAGCCCGGATCCTCCAGCCCGTAGACCCGGTCCCGCCCCAGCAGCTGCACGACGAGCCCGTAGAGATACTCCGCGCCGGAGCCGATCACGATGCATTCCGGCTGGGCGAGCATCCCGCGGTAGCGCAGCAGATATTCCGCGATCGCGTTTCGCAGCTCCGCGCAGCCGTAGTGCGGCGGCTTTTCCAGCAGCCGCGTGCCGCAGTCGGCGATGACCTCGCGCATGAGCTTCGTCAGCGCGGAATAGCGGAAGCCGTAGCCGGAAGCCTCCTGCGCGGGCGCGTCGTCCGCGGGCAGCATCCGCAGCCGCGGCTGCGCCGCAGAGCCGGACGGCAGGCGGGAGATGGCGCTGACATAATAGCCGCTGCGCGGCTTTGCCGCCAGATACCCCTCGTCCACCAGCTGCTCATACGCGCCGGAGACCGTGGCGATGCTCACATGCAGATGCTCGGCCAGCGCCCGCTTGGACGGCAGCTTCTGCCCGGGCAGAAGCTCGGCCCGGAGGATATCCTCCCGGATGCAGGTGTAGAGCCGGTAATATTTCGGCTGTCCGCCGCCGGACAGGTCGTAGGTCAGCATCGCCTCACCACTTGTTTTCGACCTTCTCGGCGAAGCCGAAGAAGTCGCGCACGGGCAGGACCGTCCCGTCGTCGAGCGTGATGCGGCCCGTAAAGCGGCCGAAGACCTGATGCTGGTCGGAGAGCACCACGCCCGCGCTCATGAACGCGCTGCGGTCGAGCACGGGGGTGAAGTTCATGTAGAATCGGTTGTCGTCGCTGGTGAAGACCCAGGGCTTCATGAAGTCCTCAAAGCCGTCCTCGTCCATGGGGATCTCGAATCTGACCTCGCTGAGCTTGTGGATCCTGCCGTCATAGAACAGCACGTTTTCCGTCGCGGCCTCAGTGTTGCCGAAGCCGTAGCCGATGTTCCAGCCGAACGGCACGCCGTCGAGCTCGCCCGAGGCGCTGCCCCAGTACCAGGTGTTGTGATAGGTCAATACGCCGCGGCCCCAGTCGAGCACGGCGAAGAATTTGTCCTTCGTCAGCTCGAACCGGCGGTCACCCAGCTCGATCCAGCCCTCGGCGCGCATGCAGTTGATCTTCTGGTTGTAGTAGAAATGGCCGGGCTTGTCAAAGGGCGTGGCGATGACCATGCTCTCAATCGGCTCGTCGGAGAGCTGGACGATGCCCTCGATCGCGTCCTTGCCCCGGAACTTGTCCATGTGGAACGAGAGCTTGCGCAGCCCGTCCTCATGGTAGAAGGTCATGGCATAGCCGCCCCTGGCGACCTCGCTTGCGCCGTCGGCCGAGGATTCCGGCAGGTGCGTTTTGCCCAGCGGCAGGGCGCGCATGCGGCTCGTGGTCTGCTCCCAGCCCTCATCGAAGTGCAAAAAGGAGATCGAGTCGAGGCCCATGTAGCCGTTGTCCGCGATGGTGAGCGCGAGGCCGATATGGCCGTCGGTGATGAGATAGTAGTCCCATTCCTTGATGCGCATGGGGCTGGCCTTGATATCCGCGCGGCGGTAGACGGGCAGGAGCGAGCGGGCCCAGCCGGGCTCGAGCAGATCGCCGTCCTTGCCGAGCAGCGGCGCAGAGGTGGTGATTTCATGCTGCTGTCTCATGTGGATGCCTCCTGTAAAACGTAGTCGGTAAGAAATTCGCGGACGGCCGCCTGTACGCGCGGGCGGTCGACCAGATAGCTCTGTCCGTGTCCGGCGCCCTCGACCAGGATCAGCCGCTTTTCTCCCGTGCAGGCGTCATACGCCGCCTGCGACATGGAGCAGGGGACAAACTGGTCGTCGGTGCCGTGGATGAAGAGGATGGGCAGCTTCGTATGAGCGACGGCCTCGGTCGCCGAGACCTCCCGCAGGCCGAAGCCGCCGAACAGCCGGGTAAAAACGCCGGTAAGCGCCAGCAGCGGCCCGGAGACGAGCCACGGGCAGCGCCAGTGCAGCACGCTTTTCATGATCGCATACGGCGAAGAGAAGCCGCAGTCGGCAATGATGCCCCGCACCGAGGCCGGAAGCGCCAGCTCCGACGCCATCAGCACCGTCGCCGCGCCCATCGACAGCCCGTCGAGGATCAGCGGATGCGCGGGACCGAAGTGCATGGCGGCGTACTGCGCCCAGGTGACGACATCCCTGCGTTCGCGGACGCCGAAGGTGATATAGTCGCCCTCCGACTGCCCGTGCGCGCGTTCGTCGACGACGAGCAGGTCATAGCCGAGCGAATGATAGTAGGGCAGGACGATCGAAAAGTCGATCACCCAGCTCGACCGGTAGCCGTGGAACAGAAGAATCGTGCCCTTCGCGCCGGGCTGCTGCAGCAGCTGCCCGTGCAGACGCAGGCCGTCATGGGATGGCAGAAAGATATCCTCCGCGTCCTGCATCAGCGTGATACCCGCGAGAATTTCCTCCGTCTGGTCTTCCCTGCCCCACTGGGCGATGACCGCGGGCTTTGTAAAATCCGGGACGGGGCTGCGGCGGCAGGCAAACAGGAACAGGCCCAGCGCCAGCAGAACGACCGCCAGCAAAACGGCCAGAACGATCATAGCCGCCGTCATGCCGCGTTCCCCTTCCTTCCGAGCTTTGCGAAGAACGGGAACGTAAGTGGCCAGACAATGCCCGCAAACAGGACAAGCAGGAAATACCGCACAAAGCTTTCCGCCTGCGACCCGGCAAAGAGGGACACCAGCAGCGGCTTCAGCCCCGCCTTGATGCCGACGATCAGCGCAAGGCCCAGCACCAGCTTCAAAACCTGTCCCCAAAACGGCGCGCGCACGTCAAAATGCAGCTTTTTCTCGTCGGCAATGTACACGATCAGAAAGCCCAGCAGCGCGCCCAGCATGGTGTACGCGTTTTTGAGGCCGTGCGTGATATTGGAAAGGTCTTCGCTGCCCGCCGGCCAGTCGCACCGGGCGAGGGACGAGGCGTAGATCAGATATCCGCCGCACAGCACCGCCACGCCAAGTAAAAGCCACGGCACTGTCTTTTTTGCGGCAGATTCTGTCCGGAACGCCGGATAGAGCGCCGCAGCCAGCGCCAGCGCCGTCAGGAAGGCCACGCCGACGTCCAGCGGCGTGTGAACGCCCAGGTACATCCGCGAAAACGGCACCAGAACCATCAACACGATACAGACAATACGCACCCACGTTTCCTTCCGGCTCGCGAAGATCGAGGCCGTCGTGCCGACGATATTCTGCGTGTGGCCGGAGGGGAAGGAATAGCCCGTCGCGTCCGCGCGGGCGGCTTCGACGATCTGAAAGTCCGGATCGAGCACCCACGGGCGCGGAATGCGGAAGGCCAGCTTCAGAAACTGGTTGCAGACCGTGCCGAGCGCACCGACCAGAAAGACATAATAGCCCTGCCGCTTGTCAACGCACCAGAAGATCAGCAGCGCCGCCGCCATGAACGCGATCTCCGAGCCGAAATAGGTCAGACCCGAGAAAAACGTGTCCAGCGCTCCGCAGCGTCCCGCCGCGAGAAGCCGCAAAAAATCCATACCGGAACCTCCTGAATTGAGATACAGAATCAGTATACCACCAAACGCCGGATTTGCCAAGCATCTTGCATTTTCAGATAAATATAGTATGATATAAGAAAAGCAACGAAAGGTGTGCGAACCATGTTTTCCAATGAAGAACGAATGATCTACGCCAAGCGCCAGCTGGTCGAGGTGATCTGTCAGCTCCGCTTCCCGGAGATCCTGTCCATCGACGCAAGCGAACCTGCCGCGTTTCAGGACCGCATCCGCCGGGAATATCCGCAGTATGAAAAGAAGATCGAGCAGCTGCCGCCGCAGATGGTAAACGGCAAGCCTGTTCCGCAGGGAACGGTCAACAACTATCAGTT
>ENA-UEQL01002260-UEQL01002260.1-human-gut-metagenome-genome-assembly--contig:-NODE-2260-length-12921-cov-8.894581_pt1 | contig 12921 bp, 9 predicted proteins | sample MGYA00242905_ERZ507926 | MGnify/ENA primary metagenome ERZ507926 (study PRJEB26167, sample SAMN06115531) | human gut metagenome | host: Homo sapiens | place: China:Henan | collected 2015-09-09 | study...
AAGGCGAGCGCGGCACAGGCCGTAGCTGCTTTCTTTACCCGGCTATTTTACCACAGGCAGAAAACGCTGTCAAGCACTTTTTATGCGTTTTGCGGGAAAAATATGACTTTTGAAAAAGAAGTAAGTTTCCGATAGCGTCCTCGCCCTCTCCGTCATTGCTTACGCAATGCCACCTCTCCCAAAGTGAGAGGCTTTGGCAGTCCATACAAAGTTTGCGGTTTTGCCAAGGGCTCCTCCTTTGGGGGAGCTGTCGAGCAAATGCGAGACTGAGAGGGCGAGCCCGTTTTCCTTATGCTTCGATCAGCCTCCCCAGCTCCAGCGAGTAGATGCCCTTATACGTTACCTTCTTCGGTGCAAAGCGCTTATCGATGGCAAGGGCATAGAGGTTCAGCTGCGGGCGGTAGGCGCTCAGGAAGTCCGCTTCGGTCTTGCGGCGGTCGGTCTTGTAATCCAGCAGTTCCAGATGATCCGGGAACACCAGCACAAGGTCTGCAATGCCCTGCACCAGCACCTGCTCATCCTGCACGGCGGCGGCTTCCTGCGCGGAAGCTCCCTGTGCCGTCAGCACGGCCGACGCGGGCAGCGCCGTGATGAAGGCCAGCTCCCGCAGCACCTTTTCGGCTGCGCAGATCTTTGCAAAGGCTTCGCTCTCGGCAAAGCGGCGGATGCGGCCTGCATTGAGTTTTTCCGCAATTTCCGGGGCCACCAGCTGGGTGTCCACCTGCCGCTGGCGCTCTGCAAGGATGGCTTCCTCCAGCGTGCCCGCCGCTTTGGCAGCAGCAAGGGAGGCAAAGTCCGCATGTTCCAGAAAAGCGTGCAGAGCCGTGCCCATCTCGGCGGCGGTCAGGCCGTCTTTGGAGAGGAAAGCAGGCCGTTCCAGCGTGGTCTGCTCGGCCTTGTGCACGATGCTGGTCACGCTGACCTTGGCGGGCACCGCGGCCAGTTTTGCCGCCGGATATCGCCATGCAAAGCCCTCCTGCAGCTGAGCCACCAATGCCGGGTCTGCCGGGACAGGCTCTGCCGCTTCCGGTTCCTGTTCCGGTGTTTCCGGCTCCGGCTGAGCTTCCTGCACCGTGACCATGATCTCGCTTTCCGTAAACACAAAGGGCAGTTCCAGATCTCCTGCCAGCCGCCGCAGCGGCCCGCCGAAGGGATGCACCAGCAGCGCTGCACGCAGCCAGTCGGCAAAGCTGCCCGCCTGCTGGTTCAGCGTTTCTCCCGCGCCCGCAGCAAGGAATGCTGCCGCCTTGGCAAAGGGATTGCCGGTCTTGGTCATGCCCAGCGGCACCGTGAGGATCAGCTTATCCTGTGCACGGGTGAGCGCCACATATAAAAGGCGCATCTGCTCGCTGCGCGTTTCCTGCGCATGGACGCTGGCAAGGGCTGCGTAGGCTGCAGTCTTGTACATGCTCTCGCCCTGTTCCGGGCGCAGGCGCAGGCCCGCGCCGTATTCCCGATGCAGCAGCACCGGCTGGTAAGTGTCACTCAGGTTGAAGTGCCGGGCCGTGTCGCCCACGAACACCACCGGGAACTGCAGACCCTTGGAGCGATGGATGGTCATAATGGTCACACAGCCAGGCCGCGCACCGCCGGGCACAGTGTCCTGCCCGGTAGAACCGGCCTGCGCCGCCGCGTCGATGGCACGCACCAGCGCCGAGATGCCGTTTGCACCGGTCTGTGCGCAGAAAGCCGCAAAGCGCCGGGCATCTTCCCGGCGGTGCGCACCGTTTTCCAGTACGCCCAGCGCAGCAAGATAGCCGGTGGAGACAAAGATCTCTTCCAGCAGCTGTTCTGCCGGGGCACTGCGGGCCATGCGCCGCAGTGCGGTGAGTCGGTCATAAAAGTCTTTCACCTTTCGGGTAAACGGAGTTTCATCACCATTCTGCACCACCTGCAGCACTGCGCCGTACAGACTCATGCGGGAAGCCCTTTTGCCCGTTTCCTTCGCGCCCTGTTCCTCCTGCGCCTTTTTCTGCATTGCGGCGCTCTGGGCACGCAGGCGTACAAGGTCGTCGTCCGTAAAGCCGAACATCGGCCCCAGCATGGCGGCGGCAAGGTAGATATCCTGCGCCGGGTTGTCGATGACCTTCAAAAGCGAGATCAGCGGCCGGATGTGCGCTGCTTCCATCAAGTTTTCGCGCGCATCCGCATACACCGGGATGCCCCGGGCCGTGAGCGCTTCCTCATAAGCGAGGAAGTCGCCGCGCGCCGCCAGCAGGATGCAGCAATCCTCGTACTGCACCGGGCGGGTGGAGCTGCCGTCCCGCACTGGTTCGCCGTTTTTCACCAGTTCTTCAACGCGCTGGGCGATCCACGCCGCGTCGGTCTCAGCGGTGTCGTCGGGCAGGAAGTGCGCTTCCACGCTGCCGGCGTATTCGCCGGGTGCACCGCACACCAGCCGCTGGCCGTCGCCGTAAGCCGTATCGCCCAGCTGGGGGGTCATGAGCTGTTCAAAGATAAAGTTGATGCCTGCCACCACCTGCGGGGCGGAGCGGAAGTTGGCATCCAGCGCCAGCAGAGCGTTTCCGCCTGCCGTACCCTCCTCCGGGCGGGGGCGGGCAGTGCCGCTGGGCAACGGTGCCCATGCGTTCAGCTTAGCCCGGAAGATGCTGGGGTCGGCCTGACGGAAGCGGTAGATGCTCTGCTTCAGGTCGCCCACAAGGAACAGGTCATCCCCCGCCGGGGAAGCAAGGCAGCGGTAAATGGCATCCTGCAAAGCGTTCGTGTCCTGATATTCGTCCACCATCACGGCGGCATAGCTCTGCCGGATGCTCTGGCACAGCGGGGTGCACACGCCATCCGGTGTGCGCAGCAGCCGCAGGGCCTGATGCTCAAAATCGCTGAATTCCAGCAGCTTGCGTTCCTTTTTCTTTGCCGAGAAGCGGGCATCAAAATCCCGCACGGCGGCAAACAGCGCCCGCAGCCGGGGCAGGGCCGCTCTGCGGTCCGCTTCGGCTTCCTCCTCGCTGCAGGAGACAAGCTCCGTAATGTGCTCAAACAGCTTGGCGGCTTCGTCTGCGCGGGTCCTGACCGCCGCCTTATGATCGCCGGTCAGCCGTTTTTTCATGCCCTTGAAGCCGGGTATCTCCTCCATGCCCAGCACATAGGGTGTCAGCTTATCGTACAGCGGTGTCCACTGCCCTGCCGCAGCCAGCCGTTCCACCTCGCCCAGCAGGGCGGCGGCGCTTTCCAGCCGGGAGAGCGGCTCTGCAAATTTATCGTTGACACCGGCCACGGCCTTTGCCTTGGAAGCAGCGGTCTTGCCTTTTTCCTCGGCCTGTGCCTGTGCAAGGACAAAATCTTCCTTACAGTCTGCCAGCGCTGCCGTCAGCAGTTCCCGCGCGGCCTTTGCGCAGCGGGCCGCCTCCGCCAGCAGCAGGTCATGCCAGCAGGTAAAAGCAAAGCCGTTTTCCTGCTGCCATGGTGTCAGATATTCGTCCAGCCTGCGGTCGTAGTCCGGCAGAGCGCGCAGAAAATCGTACACATGCAGGATGGTATTGCCTGCGGCCTGATCGGTGCGGCCCTTTCCGTAAAGGTCTGCAAAGGCACAGAAGTCCGGGTCGCGGTAGGCATTTTCCAGCGTTTCGGCCAGCGCCGAAGCCCGCAGCACCTCCACGTTGCCGGGATCTGCCGGGGCAAAGTCCGGCGGGATGTCCAGTGCCTGAAAGTGCTTGTGCAGCAGGTCCAGACAGAACGCGTCAATGGTGCAGATGGGTGCGCGCTGCAAAAGCATCCGCTGGCGGCGCAGGCTCGTGTTGTGGGGCTGCTGCTGGCTGAGCCGCAGCAGTGCCTGCCCGATGCGTGCCCGCAGCTCTGCCGCCGCCGCATTGGTAAAGGTGACGATGAGCAGTTTGTCCGCATCCACCGGGTGGTCCGGATCGGTGATGAGCCGCACGGCGCGTTCGGTCAGCACGGCTGTTTTGCCGCTGCCCGCCGCTGCGCTCACCAGCAGCGCACCACCCCGGTCCTCAATAGCAGCGCGCTGGGCCGGAGTCCATTTGGGCTCACTCATGCCTGCTCACCTTCCTTCTCGTTCTCAGTCTCTTCCGGCTCAAAGGGTTTGGCCGGGGCTTCCAGTGCCCGCTCGCCGATGACGGTCTCGTGGCAGCAGATAAAGCTGTAGTCGCACCAGACGCAGGGGTTCCTGCCTGCGCCTGCCACCAGCGGTTCCGCAGCGATCTGCCCATCGTAAAGCTGCTGGCCCATCTGGGTGACAAGATCATCCAGATGCAGCTGGATGCGGTTGAGCTTTGCAATATCGGCACGCTTATCCTTCTGGCTGGGGCTGGGTGCACCGTTGCGGTAGCCAAAGGGCAGGTAGCGGCCCGTCTCATCCGCATCCATGGCATCGAACACCTTCTGCTCGTCCCTTACAAGGCCGTCCAGCTCGTACTGCACGTCCTGCTGTGCCTGCTGGCGGTTGGTGGTCTTGGGGGCCGGGTCTGCCAGCAGATACAGCACGCCTGCCGGTTCCGCACCGGTAAAGCGGCCGCTCTTATCCCGCGTCAGGCTGAACAGATACAAAAGCATCTGGCAGTCCAGCCCGCAGTATACCTCTTTCAGGTTCAGTTTTTTGGTGCCGGTCTTATAGTCCACCACCCGCACCCAGCGGGTGCCGTTTCCCTCCACCCACTCGTCGGCGCGGTCCACCGTGCCCACCAGCTGCACCGTGCGCCCGTCCGAGAGATGATACACCTGCCCGGGCACAGCGTCCTCCCCGGAGCCGATGCGCAGCTCACAGGCTGCCGGGTGGAAGCAGGACTGCTTCTGTTCGTCCCGCATGTAGCACAAAAGGCTTGTCATGCTTTTTTTGAGCCGCGAGAGCAGATAGGCGAACCGGGCCGTATCCTCCGGCAAATAGCGCTTTGCATATTCGTCCACCAGCAGGCTGGCAAGCTCTGCCATGGCTTCGTCGTCCAGCTCCAGAAATGGGGCCAGCCCGGCGCAGGGATTATCCGCATCCGGGTGCGGGTCCAGCGCCATCTGCAGCACCCAGTGCATCAGGGTGCCGCTCTGGTCGGCAGAAAGCTCGGCCCGTCTGCGGGGCTTCAGGCCCAGCACATACTGCAAAAAATAGCCGTAACGGCAGGTATAGTATTTTTCCAGCTGGCTGGGCGAGATGCGCAGCCGCTGCCCCAGCAGGCCGCTCAGCGCGGACAGGTCGTTCACCTGCCGGGGCGGGTCCTCCTCCATGCGCTGCAGCAGCGCAAGGCCCCGGGGTGCATCCGTCTGCGGCAGGCGCAGCGCCTCGGTCAGGCTGGCGCGTTCCGTGTCGGTCATCGGCCAGCCGCCCAGCGTATCCAATGCATCGGCGGGGGTGGCTGCAAGGTCGGGAAGCTCCAGCTCCGGTGCCGCCGGGTGCAGGGCCTCCACGATGGGTTCCAGCGCTGCGCACAGGGTCTTGCCCTGCCCCTTGGGCCAGCTGAGCCACAACCCCTTTGCCGGTGCGGTGAGGGCTTTGTAAACGCACACCTGCTCGCGCACCACGCGGTTCTCAAAGCAGTCCGGCAGATCGATCTGCTTTGCCATCAGAACATCGCGGTCGGCGTGGGTCAGAAGGCCCGTCTCGGACGGTGCACAGGGAAATTCGCCCTCCGCAAGGCCCAGCACGAACACATAGTCCGGCGCGTCCAGACGCATTTTGCCAGCGCTTGCCAGCACCACGGCATCCAGCGTCTGCGGGATGTGCCCAAGGTCCGAAGAGCGCAACAGCAGGCTGAACAGGTCCTCATATTCTGCAAAGGTCACACCCTGCCCGCCCAGCAGGTGGGCCATCTCGTTGAGCAGCTGCATCACCACGTTCCACTCGCGGGCCGCTTCCTCTGCCGCCGGGATGCCCCGGGCAGTGCGGACGGCTTCCACCAGCGCTGCCTGCTGCTCTTCTGCACCCAGCTTTTTCAGGCAGAAATACAGTTCCCGGCTGATCTGTTCGGCGCTGCCGCCCCGCACCTTGCTGCGCAGTTCGTCCACGGCTGTTACCAGCAGCTGGCGGGCAGTCTCGGCATCCTCCAGCGTTTTTGCATCCTCATCGGACAGTTCATTTTCGCCGAAGCCCTTGGGGCTTTTCTCAAATTTTGTGCGCCATGCCGCCGCATTGGGTGACCAGGTATAGGCATAGTTTTCCAGCGCGCAGACCTGCGGCTCGGTCAGAGCGCACAGGCCGGTCTTGGCAAGAATGGTCAGGTTTTCGGTCATATCCACACCGCGCAGCAGTGCCAGCAGTGCACGCACCGCCGTAGCCGGGGCGCTGAACTCCGGGGTGGTGGGTTCATCGCAGTAAAGCGGGATATCTGCCATGCGGAACTCGTACCGGATGGCCGCACGGTAATCCGGGATATTGCGGCAGACCACGGCCATTTTGCCGCAGCGCACGCCCTGCCGCATCAGGCGGCGGATGGCCGCAGCGGTGCAGCGGGCTTCCTCTTCCCGGCTGGCAGCGGCAAACAGCCGCACCTCCGGCGCAGCGGGCGGCACCTCACAGGTGCCAGTCTCCAAAAGCTCTGTCACAGCCGCAAGGCCGGGCGCATCCTTATGGCGCAGGTCGCGGCGCAGCAGCTCCGGCACTGCCGCATCAGCACCGTTTTTGCGGGCCAGCTGCCGCAGCTGTGCGGCCACCTGCTTTGCGCCGGAAAAAAGCCCCATATCCCCCGGCACCATGGGCGCACCGTCGTCGCACAGGGCCACCGTGACGGTGGGCAGCGCCGCCAGCATCGCGCCCATCAGCCGCTTTTTGGGTGCGTTGAAGGTATCGAACTCGTCAATGAACACTTCCCGCTCCCGCAGAAAGTCCGGCAGTTCGCCCCGGGCAAGAGCGGCTTCCAGCCGGTCAGCCGCCAGCTCCAGCCGGTCGGCGGGGTCCATGCCGGTGCCCGCCAGCAGCGTTTCGTACCCCTGAAAGATCAGTGCCAGCTCGCTCAGCTTGCCGCTTTCCGGCCCGCAGTCCGGCGCAAGCTCTGCCAGCTGTGCGCCGGAAAGGCCGGCACTTTTCAGCTCGTCGATGGTCTGGGCCGCCATCTGGCAGAAGGCCGCACTGCGGCGGTGGCGGTAGTAGTAATGCACATGATCCTGCAGCTCTTCCAGCGCGCGGCGCACCAGCACGGCGCGGCCCGCGTCCGAAAGGGTCTGCACCGCCGCGCCGCCCTCGGCAGAGAGGATGCGCTCGGCCAGACTGGTAAAGGAAAAGCTTTCCACCATGCCGGAAAGAGCATCGCCCAGCTCCCGGTAGATGCGGCCTTCCGTGCTGGAAGTGAACTGTTCCGGCACCAGAAGGATGCTGCGCCGGCCCTGTTCGGCCCGGGCCTTGATGCGGGAATAGAGCAGCGTCGTTTTGCCGCTGCCGGAGCCGCCTAAAACCAGTTTGAGCATGGGGCACTTCCTCCTAAAAAAACGATCTGTGTTTATTGTAACACGAAAATCCTCTCAAAAAAAGTATGATTCTCTACCCTTTAGCCTGCAGCTGTGGTACACTTGGACCGACAAACTTTTCCACACAAGAGAGGAAGCCTGTATGAAAATTTTAGCTGTTGACTACGGCGACAGCCGCACCGGTCTTGCCACCTGTGACCGCACCGAGTTCCTTACAACGGCCATCACCCCGCAGATCACCCTGAAAGCCCGCAACAAGGTGGCGGCACGGGTGTGCGAAGTGGCCAAGGAGATCGGAGCCGAGCTGATCGTGATCGGCCTGCCGCTGAACATGGATGGTACCGAGGGCGAACGCGCCATCAAGAGCCGCAAGCTGGCAAAGACGGTCGAGATCTGGAGCGGCCTGCCGGTGCGCATGTGGGACGAGCGCCAGACCACCTGCGCCGCCGCCGACATTCTGGACGAAAGCGGCACCTTTGGCACAAAGCGCAAGGAGATCCTGGATTCGGTCAGCGCCACCGTCATTCTGGACGATTATCTTGCATGGCGGAAGGAGCATCCGGGGGAAATCTGATTCAACTCCTTCCGTCATCGCTGGCGCGATGCCACTGCTCCCCTTTTTGTCACTTGCGTGACATCTTCCCCCGGCCGGGGGAAGTCTTTCTCATTGAGGGAGGCTCTGGCGAAAAGGAAAACTTTGCCGCACTGCCAAGGGCTCCCTCTTTGAGGGAGCTGTCGCCGCAGGCGACTGAAGGAGTTATAAAAAAGGCACCCGCAGTTTTGAACGCTGCGGGTGCCTTTTGGTTCACTGATAGGTCTCGATGCCCACGCTGTTGATGGTGATGTCCTCACGGGGCTTCTGGTTTTCGTCCACGGCGGTCTGGCCGATGGCATCCACCACGTCCATGCCCTCGTACACTTGCCCCAGCACGGTATCGGTGTAGTCAAGATAAGGCGCGCCGCCGGCGGTCTGATAGGCCGAAACCACCTCCGCGCGGTAGCCCGCGCTGTTCATCTGGTCCACAAGCTCCTGCGTCACCGACTGGTCTCCCGGCAGCGTCTGCATCACGTAAAAAACGCTGGCGCACTCGCCGGAAGCATCGGTGCCCATACACAGCGCACCAGAGTAGTGGTGCAGGCTGTCGGTGGTCTCAGCCGGGTAGCGGCTGCCGTTCCAGATGGTACTACCCCTGCCGTCGGCCCCCTGCCCGGCCTCCACCACAAAGCCGCTCTCCACGCGGGAGAAGGTCAGGCCGTTGTAGTAGCCTGCCTGCACAAGGCCCGCAAAGTTATCATAGGCCTGCGGGGCCTTGTCCGGGAAAAGCACCGCCTTGAACACGCCTGCCGAGGTATCGAACACCGCAATGGTGTCCCCCGCCGCAGGGTGGGCAAACTGCAGCTCTGCCGATTCCACTGCCGGGCGGTCGATCTTCTGGACTGTACTGCCGCCGCTGCCTTTGCCAAAGTGCAGAAAGCTCCCGGCACTGCAGCCCGTCAGCACCAGCGCCGCTGCCAGCACAAACGCCGCCCATCTTTTTTTATGCATCATTTCCGCCCACGCTCCATACTCTATAGTAACCTGCACGGCACACCGTGCACAGAAGATTCAGAGGATAGTATATCATATTCTGCCGCAGAGTGCGAGAGCAAATGCGTGAAAATTTGCTGCACAATTTCTGTGCGAAAAAGCATCTTGACGAGCAGGCAAAAAAACGCTACACTATATGCAGGCCAAGCGGGCGGCACACAAACAGCCCGTTTTATGACACGATACAGGAGACAATATCTATGTCTGACGAAATCAAGAACCCTAATACCGAAGAAGATCAGCCCGACCTGATGACCCTGGAGGATGAGGACGGCAACGAGATCACATTTGAGGTGATCGATGCGCTGGACCACAAGGGCGTGCATTATCTGGCTGCTGTGGAATACGCCGAGACCGAAGAGGAAGCTGAGAATGCTCAGCTGGTCATTCTGAGCGTTGGCGAGGATGATGAAGGCGAATATCTGGATGTCGTGGATGACGACGAACTGCTGCTGGAGCTGGGCAAGCTGTTTGAAGAGCGCCTGAGCGACGAGTACGACATCGAAGAATAATTCCAGACAAATTACCCGGCAAAACTTCCTGCCCGGCTCGATTTGTTGCGGTTTATATGATCCTACTAATCATTCAACGGGAGCTTGGAGTTCTCCGGTGGATTGCAGACCTCCCCGCCATGGGTCGACCATGGAGGCTCGATGAGGAAGCGTGAATCCGGCGACAGGGCACCCACCTGTCCGTAAGGGTAGGTTTGATTGACCGCAGACGACCGGGCGGGATCTTTTTATCGAAATGCATCCACCGCTGGCCTTTTGCGAAAAGCCAGTGTGTGGATTTTTTTATAGGGATCTGGGGTGCAGCAGGGGTATTTCCCGCCGCAGGCAGGAAATACCCTACGACTCTTGCTTTGTTGGGGAAGATGGAAAGGATGTGCATTGCGGCATGAAAAGTGAGCATCTGGTGGGGACCAGCATCCCCCGGTTTACCTACGACACCCCCACGGTGCCGGGCAACGACTTTTACGCCCTGTGTGAGGGCACCCGGCCGCTGTGCATGATCTTTCTGCCCGGGTTCGACCACCCGGTCACCCGGGAGTATGTCACCCGCTATCTCAAGACCCTGCCCGCCCTGAAAGGTGTGCGGCTGGCCTGCGTGGTGCGCTCCTCGGCCCAGAGCGTGGCGGCGGCCACCCGGGGCTCTGATTTCCCGTTCCCCGTCATCTGCGACGCACCGGGCGTTTTGTACGGGTATCTGGGTGTGGAGCAGACCCGCGGCCTTTTGAGCTGGAGCTTTGCGGCCCAGAAAATTTTCAAGGCCGCCAAAGACGCGGGCTACCACTACGATAAATCCGCCCCCCAGATTTTACCCCTGACACTGGTGGTGGGCCACCTGGGCAAGATTCTGTTCACCCACTCCGGCCGCAGCCAGACCGACCTGCCCGAAGACTGCCGGGCCATCAACGACATCGTGCGGGAGATCGAGCGGGCGTCTATGGCGGCCCATGGTACCACCAATCCCCACTGCTCTGATGCGACCCTTACCCTGCCCGATCTTGTCGGCTGGGAAGAAGAATAAAATGGCACAAGAAAAACGGCTCCCTTGCAAGGAGCCGTTTTTGCGTTACTCTGCTTCGTCGGAAAACAGACCCGGGATGCCGCAGAGCGCGGCCGCGCCCACCACAGTGAACACGATCCGGGACCAGATGGAGCTGCTGCCGCCCAGCAGCCAGCCCACAAAATCGAACTGGAACAGGCCCACCAGCCCCCAGTTGATGCCGCCGATGATCATGAGAATCAGACAGATTCTATAAAAGGTCTGCACAAAAAGACCCTCCCTTCTCTTGGAATAGCATTTCCGGAGAAAGGAGGGTTTATGCATTCTGAAACGCTTACAGCAGCCATTTGGGGCTGACGACCCGGGCACCGCCTTTATCGGGCTGGGCCACATACACCTGCGGCCACTGGGCCTTGAGGGCCTCGGCAGCTCCACGGGCGGCCTCTTCGGTGGTAAACACGCCGAACACCGCCGCGCCGCTGCCCGTCATCAGGGCCGTGACGGCGCCGTGCTGGCGGAGAGCCGCTTTGATGGCCTCGTTGTCCTTGGCACCGCTGCACTCTTCCAGCGCGTTGCCGGCCGCCGCGCAGACCCTGGCCAGATCTTCGGCCCGGACGGCCTTTTCCTGGGCCTCACAGTCCGGGTGGGTGCTGCTGCCCACTTTGTCATAAGCCGCAAAGGCCTCCGGGGTAGAGACGCCGTAATCCGGCATCACCACGGTGAACCAGCAGTCCGGGCAGGGCGGCAGGGCTTTTAGGATATCGCCCACACCCTGCACCCGGCAGGTGCCGCCCATGAGAGCAAAAGGCACGTCGGCACCAATTTTGGCACCCAGAGCGCAGAGCTCACTCATGGAGAGTTTGGCCCCGTACAGGGCGTTCAGGCCCACCAGCACACCGGCGGCGTCGGCGCTGCCGCCCGCCATACCGGCCCGGACGGGCACGTTTTTATAAATGGTGATGTCCACACCCGCCAAAAGGCCCGTGTACCGGAAAAAGGCAATGGCCGCCTTGATGGCGGTATTGCTGTCGTTGGCGGCCACCGGACTGCCGGGCAGGCTCAGGCTCAGGGTATTGCTCCGGCGGAGCACCACCCGCTCGTACAGGGTGATGGCCTGCATGGTCATATCCAGATTATGATAGCCGTTGGGCAGCAGACCCACCACATCCAGTGCCAGGTTGAGCTTGGCAGGGGCCAGAACGGTCACGCTTTTCAAAGTTGCCATGGTTGTTTCCTCCCGTTATGCTTCCCCGTGATAAATGCCGTTTTCCTGCAGGAACTCCTTGATCCGCTTCAGGGCCTCTTTCAGGTGCTCTACGGAATACGCGTAGGACACCCGGGCATATCCCTCGCCGGAGGCACCAAAGGCGTCGCCGGGGATGATGGCCACATGCTTCTGTTCCAGCAGCTTTGTGCAGAATTCCTGGCTGCTCATCCCGGTGGACTTGATGCAGGGGAACGCATAGAACGCGCCCCGGGGCTCAAAGCAGGTCAGCCCCATCTGGTTGAAGCTCTTCACCACCAGGCGGCGGCGCATGTTGTACTCGTCCCGCATCCGGTCGATCTCGCCATCGCACTCTTTCAGGGCGGTGATGGCCGCGTACTGGCTGGTGGTGGGGGCGCTCATGATGGCGCTCTGGTGGATCTTGGTCATGATTTTGATGATGGGCTCCGGGCCGCAGGCATAGCCCAGCCGCCAGCCCGTCATGGCATAGCTCTTGGAGAAGCCGTTGACCACGATGGTCCGCTCCGCCATATCCGGCAGGGACGCGATGGAGACATGGGGCCGCAGGCCATAGTTGAGCTCCGCGTAAATTTCATCGGAAAGCACCATGATGTTGGTGCCCCGCAGCACCTCCGCAACGGCCTCCAGGTCTTCCCGCTCCATCACGGCACCCGTGGGGTTGTTGGGGAACGGCATGATGACCAGCTTGGTCTTGGGGGTAATGGCCGCTTTGAGAGCGTCTGCTTTGAGGCGGAACTCATCCTCCTGACGGCAGGCCACATGGACCGGCACACCGCCTGACAGGGTGGTGATGGGCTCATAGCAGACGAAGCACGGCTCCGGGATGACGACTTCGTCCCCTGGCTGCACCACGGTGCGGATGCACATATCAATGGCCTCGCTGCCGCCCACGGTGACCAGCACCTGGCTCAGCGGGTCGTAGTGCAGGTTCATCCGGCGCTCCAGATAGCGGCAGATCTCTGCGCGCAGCTCCTTCAGGCCCGCATTGGCAGTATAGCGGGTGCGGCCGTGTTCCAGGCTCTCGATGCCGGCCTCGCGCACGGACCAGGGCGTTTTGAAATCCGGTTCGCCGACGCCCAGGCTGATGCACTCCGGCATATCGGCGGCAAGGTCGAAGAATTTGCGGATGCCGGAGGGGCGCATGGCCGCAGCGGCAGGCGCGATCAGTTTATCGTAATCCATCACAGCACGGTGCACTCTCTTTCATCGATTT
>ENA-UEQL01002261-UEQL01002261.1-human-gut-metagenome-genome-assembly--contig:-NODE-2261-length-12921-cov-4.204531_pt1 | contig 12921 bp, 10 predicted proteins | sample MGYA00242905_ERZ507926 | MGnify/ENA primary metagenome ERZ507926 (study PRJEB26167, sample SAMN06115531) | human gut metagenome | host: Homo sapiens | place: China:Henan | collected 2015-09-09...
TCATAAGAGCCAGCATTTTTCTTTTATCTTCACGCTTCCTTGTTCGACACAAACTGGTAGCTGCCTTTGCTGCCCTTCAGCGTGACGATCCCCTTTTCACCGCTCTCCTTCTCATAGGTGAGCGCGATAGTCCCGTCCTCGTTCTGCTCGAGCGAGGTGACCGTGCAGCGCTGGAAATTCGTATCGCCGTGGAGCAGATAATAGGCGTCGTACTCCTCGAGATAGATGAACTGGTCGAGATTCTTTTTGTTCGTCTCGTCCAGTGCCACGCCCAAATACTCCTGCAAAAAGGCGTCCATTTCCGTTCTCTGCGTTTTGATGGGATAATGCTCAAACGCCACTGGGCCGATTGCTGTCTGTTCTGCCTCAGTAACCTCTTCCTGTATTCCTGTCGGGCCATTATAGAAGAGCTCATAGAGGTCGATGTCCGCGGCGGTGTCGTAATAGCTGCTGAGCAGCATATTCGTCATGCACACGCCGCTGCCCACATTGAAAAATTCCGTGTTGAACCATTCGATGTCCACCGCAGACGTCTCATCATCCGGCGGCGGTACATCGTCCGCGGGCTTTGTGCCGCAAGCAGTCAGTGCGCAGCACAGGGTAAAAAGCAGCAGAAAGATTTTTACTCTCTTCATTTCTCTCATCCTCCGTAAAAGTGGTCCTATATGATCGCTTCTGCGGCGCGGCCGCACTTTTTACGCCATGGGACTCCCCTCCCTCTCTCCTATTCTCTCAGTACGGGCACGGGAACGCTGAGAACACCGCGTGACCGCCGACGATGGTAAAGGGATATTCGAAGTTCTCCTCCTCGCCGTTCGGCGTCCAGCTCTGCGACGCTTCGTCCCAATCGCCGTAGGTGATGGTCTGTGTCACGGTGCCGCTCTCACCGTCGAGCGTCACGCTGTGCGTCTCATCGATTACGGAATCGTCGCTACCGCGGTCGGCAGACAGGACGTATAGTCTGCCGTTCACCTCAGCGTAGCGGTCAGACTCTTCAAACCACTGGTCGGCCAGCGCCTTGTCGAAGTAGCGGTACATCAGATCGTGCATGTCCTCGAGCGTCGAAACGCCGGGGATCGCCGCACTGTAGTAGGTGTAGCCGTTGATCTCCGTCTCGTCCGGCGCATCTCCGATCGGCGGCGTGTTCATAAAGAACCACGCCCACAGTGTCGCCGCCGCCTTGAAATCCGCTGTCACGGTCTGCTCCTGCGACACGCTCAGGATCGTCTTCGCGTGCTCGCTCAGCGCGTTGTAAAATTCGCTGTACGGCACCGAGAACACCTGCGGCCCTGCCGCATACGGCGCGATGACGTACTGGTCGAACGTGACCGTCAGGCCGTTTTCCGTAAAGTTCAGCGTCGCGAGCGTGGGGAAATCCTGCAAATAAGAGTCATAATCGTCAAAATATCCTTCGCTGAGACCCTTTTGCGCGATCTGCTCGTAGATATTCCAATAAATGCTCTCCTGCAGCGAGTTTCCCTGCAAATCGCCCTCCTCCGAGGCCAGCGCGTCCAGCGTCAGGAATTCGCCCGTCGTCAGATCAAAGCTCCACGCGCGGGTGGCGGAATTCGGATGCACGCCGCCGTAGTAGGTGTAGTTCTCCGCCGCGATGCTCAGGAACTTCCCCTCGGTCATGTAGGTCTGCGTCAGGCTCAGCTCGTTCGTCCAGTAGCTTCCGTTCAAAAAGGCCGATGTGCCGTTTTCCGCGTAGAGCTCCTTGGCCTCCGCGGCCATCTGCGCCGCCTCGGACTCAAGCCCCGCGAGCACGTTGTTCATCTCCGTGTTGAAGGCGTTCTGTGCCGTGAACTGCGCGGGGTTGCCCGTGCCGCCGTTCGCCGTCACGTTCTCCGCCAGCGTGTAGAGCTCGCCGTCCTCCGTGCGCAGTTCGAGCACCGGCAGTTCGTAGCGCTCCGCCAGAAGCACCGTGCCGTCGTCGGCCTTGTACTCGTTTTCGTAAACTTGCGTTGCGACTTCAAAGTGCAGCGTGCTCGCCTGCGGCGGCGCGTTGTCCTCCGGCCCGCCGGGCGCTCCTGCGCCGCAGGCGGTCAAATTCAGCGCCAGCACGCAGCAAAGCAGCAGCGTCATCCATTTTTTCATTCTGTTCTCCTTTCGAGGTCTCGGTTCCTTGCTCAAACGATCACAGGCCCCTCCGTCCACGCGCTGCTGCCTCTGGCCGCGCGCAGCTCGGGATAGGCGAGCACGTATTGATCCGCCGCGCGCGTCGTCAGAGCGAAGAGCTTCTGCGCCTCCTCGCTCAACGCGCGCACATCGGCGCTCTTGGTCAGCACCGGCGCGCTTCCCGTTTTTTTGATCGTTTTGAGCAGCTTTCGTCCCCGCTCATTGCACGCCAGCACGCGCAGATAGGGGACCTCCGGCGGCACATCCGCCGCCGTCACGTCCAGATACGCCGCAAGCAGCATCCGCCGCAGCCGCGCATAGGCATAGCGCTTCGTCTTCACCGCGGAGAGCAGCTCGTCGACGGACGCTGCCGTCCGCGCTGCGTCATAAAACCGGCGATAAAGGCCTTCATTCCCGCTGTCATCGCGGGCGAAGTCCTCCTCGCACATCGCGCGCAGCCGGGAAAGCACCGCTCGCTCCGCATTCTGCATCGTCACCGGCGCGCGGCCCGCTGCGCATTCGCGCGCATAGATGGCAGCGCTCTCCGCCGTCAGATACGCGGAGGCGTCCTCTCCGTTCGTGAGCAGCTCGCGGATGTGGCTCGCCGAGGCGAAGCCCTTCGCCGCACCCCCGTTGTGCCCGACGACCTTTCGCAATATTGCCAGCGGCGCGATGGTACTGCCGCTTTGCAGCAGCGCCTTGCAGTATTCTACGCCGAGGATATCGTTCGGCTCCCGGAGCACCGCGGCATCCTCGCCGATGAGCGCCCTCGCGGCGCTCTCCCTCGCCGCGGCAAAGGACAGGCCCTTGGCAAGCTCCTCTCGCAGCGCGTCGGGAAAATCCGCCCGCAGCAGTGCCTTTGCCGCGCGCTGCAATTTCGCCGCGTTACCGCATTCGCTGCCAAAGGCCAGCGTGTCGACCACGCCCGTCGCCGCCAAAATGCTCACGCCGCCGCGGGCAAAGCCCTCCGCCGACGAAATGGCCCACGGCAGCGGCAGCTCAAGGACTAAATCTGCCCCGCCGCGCACGGCAGCCTCGGCGCGCGCATGCGCGCGTTCAATGGCAAAATCGCCCCGCTGGACAAAATCGCCGCTCATCGCGCACACGACCGCGCACTCTTCCTCGCCTGCCAGACGGCGCAATTCATCAATTTGCCACTTGTGGCCGCGGTGGAAGGGATTATATTCGCATATTATACCAAATATCCTCATGGAAGTCCTCTCAAAGCGGTTACAAAAGAGTTACGTTTTGTTAAATTTACTTGTCTTTGCAAAAAAAGTTGTTATAATATATTTTGTATTGAATTATACATCCGATCAATTTGATTCTTATTTTATCGGAAATTCGGGCGCAATGCAAGCGCCCTCGGAAAAAGGAGTATACTTATGAATGTTCTGGTCATCAACGCAGGTTCTTCTTCCCTGAAGTATCAGCTGCTCAACCCCACCACGGGCGAGCTGCTGGCGAAGGGTCTGTGCGAGCGCATCGGCATCGACGGTCTGTTCACCTATAAGCCCCAGCTTCCCGGCAAGGAAGCCATCAAGGCCGCTTCCGTCTCCATGCCCACCCACAGCGAGGCCATTCAGGCCGTGCTGAACGCGCTCGTCGACGAGAAGAACGGCGTCATCGGCTCCATGAAGGAGATCGACGCTGTCGGCCACCGCGTCGTCCACGGCGGCGAAAAGTTTGCCAAGTCCGTCGTCATCACCGACGAGGTCATGCAGGCAATCGAGGAGTGCAATCCCCTCGCCCCGCTCCACAACCCCGCCAACATCATCGGCATCAAGGCCTGCCAGGAGCTCATGCCCGGCGTGCCCATGGTCGCCGTGTTCGACACTGCCTTCCACCAGACCATGCCTCCCGTGGCTTACACCTATGCTCTTCCCTATGAGTACTATGAGAAGGACAAGGTCCGCCGCTACGGCTTCCACGGCACCTCTCACAAGTATGTTTCCCAGCGCGCGGCCGATATGCTCGGCAAGCCCATCGAGCAGCTCAAGCTGATCTCCTGCCACCTCGGCAACGGCTCCTCCGTCACCGCGATCGACGGCGGCAAGAGCGTCGACACCTCCATGGGCTTCACCCCGCTCGCCGGTCTTCCCATGGGTACCCGCTCCGGCGACATTGACGCCGGTATCCTCGAGTACCTGATGAACAAGTACGGCATGGACATCAAGGAGATGGTCAATGTCCTCAACAAGAAGTCCGGCGTCATGGGCGTCAGCGGCGTCAGCTCCGACTTCCGCGATCTCGAAGAGGCCTTCGAGCAGGGCAATGAGCGCGCCGGCCTTGCCGTCGATATGTTCAACTACGGCGTGAAGAAGCTCATCGGTGCGTATGCCGCCGCGATGGGCGGCGTGGACGCCATCATCTTCACCGCAGGTGTCGGCGAGAACAGCGCTTCCCAGCGCATGGCCATCGCCTCCGGCCTCGAGTTCATGGGCGTCAAGATGGACGAGGACGCCAACAAGGTCCGCGGCGAAGAACGCGTCATCTCCGCGCCCGACTCCAAGGTCACCGTCCTCCTCATCCCCACGAACGAGGAGCTCATGATCGCCATGGATACCGAGGCGCTCGTCGGCTAAGTCATCGACAATCGATTATAAAAAATCCGCTTACGAAATTCGTAAGCGGATTTTTTTATTGCCGGTCTTCGAGCCACTGCATCGCGCCATAGGCGAGCAGTGCGCTCCCGCGCGGTAAAATGTTCTCGTTGAAGACGACGCTCTCGTTGTGCATGGGCTTTCCGTAGCGCGCGTCCTCCTGCGCCGTGCCCGCGCCGAGCAACAGATACGCGCACGGCAGCTCGTAGGTGTAGGACGCAAAGTCCTCCGAGCCCATGCCGCCCTCACGCAGGCGGTAGACGCTCTTCTCGCCGAACAGCGCCTCCGCGCACTGCGCCATGCGCTCGGTGAGCGCCTCGTCATTTTGAAGCGGCGGCGCGCTCGCGAGCTCCTCGACGCTCGCACTGCCGCGGAAGGCCCTGGCCGTCGCGTCCGCGATCTCGCCGATGCGGCGCAGGATCAGCGCGGTCACGTCGCGGTCGAACGTGCGGATCGTGCCCTCGATCACGGCCTCCTGCGGGATGATATTCGGCGCGTGCCCCGCGCTGAATTTGCCCATTGTCACGATGGCGGGCGTCTTTGCGGGCAGCTCGCGCGCCGTGATCTCCTGAAGCGCAAGGTAGATGTGCGCGGCAATGTTGATTGGGTCGACGCCCGTCTCCGGCATTGCCCCGTGACAGCCGACACCCTTGACCGTGATGCGAAACAGCGTGCAGCCCGCCATAAACGTTCCCTTGCCGCACAGCACGAGGCCCGACGGCGTCCCGGAGTTCACGTGCAGCGCCATCGCCGCCTGCGGCTCCGGTGCCTCCAGCACACCGGCCTTAAGCATCGCTTTCGCGCCCGTGAAGCCTTCCTCGTCGGGCTGGAAGACGAGCTTCACCGTGCCCTTGAGTTCGCTTTGATGCGCCTTGAGCAGCCTTGCAGCGCCCAGCAGCATCGCGGCATGCATATCGTGTCCGCAGGCGTGCATGCTGCCGTTTTCCGAACGGAACGGCAGGTCGGTCTTCTCCCGCACCTTGAGCGCATCCATGTCGGCGCGCAGCAGGATACAGCGCCCCATGTCTTCGCCCGTGAGCTCCGCGACCACGCCGCCCAGCTCGCGCGGCTCATAGCCGAGCAATCGCAGCTTTTCTTCGACAAATTGAACCGTCTGCGGCAGGTGCGCGCCGACCTCCGGCGCGCGGTGGATCGCTCTCCGGTTCTCGACGATCTCGTCTTTCATTTCGATGGCTTCCGCCAGTAACGTCTTTCCGTTCATGCAAACTTCCTTTCTCATTTCTGCGCGGCGGCTTTTTTCGCCGCGCGCTGCTGCGCTGTCCGCCGCACGAGCTCGCACAGCGGCAGGATGTATAAAAAGCACGCAAACGCCATGCCCGTCATCGGCGCGCCGACGGTCGAGAGCGGCGTCGCCCCCGCGATCGACCACGGGATCAGCGGCGCGACGACGACGGCGCTGTTTTCAAGGTTGATGGCAAATTCTTCTTTATCCTTCTGCGACGGCGCGCAGAGCTGGTGTGTCAGGATGATCGTCAACGTCTGGTTGCAGGCGAGAAGGCTCGCCAAAACCGCCGTCAGCAGCATCGAGGCATAGGGCGACGTTTTGTCGCGCAGTGCCGTCACACGCCCGCACAGCCCGTCGAGCAGCCCCGTCTTGCGAAAAATGCCGGAATACGCCGACGAGATCATCACGATCAGCGCCACGCGCACCATTGAAATGATGCCGCCGCCGTTGAGCATCGCGCCGACCTCGGCGTCCGACGCCGTGTAGCCTAAGATTGCGGTCTTGAGGATCGTCACCGCGTCCAGATGCCGCAGGAAAATGCACAGCACGACCGCCGCTAAAATGCTGACCGACATCGCCTTTTTCACGTTCACGCGTAGGACCGACAGGATCAAAATGAGCACCGCCGGCAGGCACATGACCCAGTGAAGCGTCATCTCGCGCCCGTAGAGCGACCACAGCTCGCCCGCCGCGCCGCTGCCGCTTTTCACCATGCCGAGTACCGCATAGACGCCGCAGCTCAGAAGAAACGGCACGAGCGCCGTCTTGAGCATGCGCTTGATGTTGTCGTAAATGTTCGTCTCCGTCAGCTCGCTCACGAGCAGCGCGCTCGTCGAGACCGGCGAGCAGCGGTCGCCGAAGTATACGCCCGAAAGCATCGCGCCGCCGAGCAGCACGGGGTCCATGCCCATCGAAATGCCGACACTCACGCAGATGGTGCCCATCGTCGCCGCCGTGCCGAACGCCGTGCCTGTCAGCATCGAGACGCCGCAGTTCAGGAGAAACGTCATCAGCAGCAAGATCTCCGGCCGGATGAGGTCAACGGCGCAGCAGATGATGAACGGCAGCGTGCCGCACGCGCGCCAGAACGCCGTCAGAATACCGATCAGCGGAAAGACGAGCAGCACGCTTGCCGACGTCTTCACGCCCGAGCAGATCATCTTCCCGAGCTCTTTCCACGAAAAGCCCTGCTTTTTGCCGTACAGCGTGAAGATCACGAGTCCCGCCAGGAGCGCGTAGAGGATGTTCGTCCCCAGCACGATGCACACGAGCAGCGCAAGGCAGAATAAAACGATCGCAGCCATCCAAGTCCTCCCTATCCTTTTTAACACAGCATCGCTATCTTAGCACAAAGCGATCAAAAAGAAAACCCGTTTTTATCCCACCGCATACGCCCACAGCGGCAGCGTCAGCATGGATAAAAGCGTTGTGAACACGACATTTCGCGCGGCGAACGGCGCGTCGCTGCCGTATTTGGCGGCAAAGATGGCCGCCGTCGCGCCCGCGGGCATGCCCGTCATCAGGACACTCACACCAAGCGCCGTCGGTTCAAGGTGCAGCAGCAGCCCAACGCCCAACGCTGCCGCGGGCAGCAGCGCGAGCCGCAGCAAGCTGAACTTTACCGTGTCGCGGCTCACGATGCTCTTGAGCGGCGCATCCGTCAGGATCGTGCCGACAATAAACATCGTCAGTGCGGAGTTGCAGTTCCCGATGTACTTCACCGTGTTCAGGATCACGGACGGCAACTGCACCTGCGTCACCATGCAGAGAAGTCCCAAGTAGATGGCGACAAGGCAGGGGTGCGTCAGCACGTTTTTGATGGCCTTTCTCTTCTCCACCGTCTCGCCCGCGACAAAGTACGTCGTGCCGGCCGACCACGTCACAATGCGCATCGGGATCAAAAAAATCGAGGTGTAGAGCACGCCGATCAGCATCATCGCAAAAAGCGTGAGCTGCAAGCTCCCCAGCTCTAAAATGCTCATGTTTCTCTCCCGCCATCCTTTCCGATATGCCCTGCAAGCCGGAGTGCAGCAGGCGGAAATTGCAAAATCTCCTGCCGGTGCTCCGACGGTCAGGTTCCCCCACGCAAAGCGAACGAACGTGTGTGGATGGAGGCGCGGTGAAAAAGAAAACCCGTGCGCTTTGCCGTTCGTTCAGCCTTTCGTTGTCTTTAGTATAAGCGCGGATTTTCATCTTGCAAAACTGTTAAAATTGATATATTTTACAAGAAGCAGCTGTGAAAGGAGCGTTCCCATGAATTTCCATTCTCTTGACTATTTTCTCGTGCTTGCGCGGGAGAAAAACTTCACCCGCGCCGCTGAAGCGCTGCACATCACGCAGCAATCACTCTCATCGCACATTGCCAATTTAGAGCGCGAGCTGAATTGCACGCTCGTTGTGCGCCGCACGCCGCTTGAGCTCACCTACGCAGGCCGGACGTTTCTGCGCTATGCCGAATCCATCGGCCAGACGCGCCAGGCCATGGAGCGCGAATTCTGCGACATCTCCGAAAATCAGAAGGGCGAGCTGCGCGTCGGCATCGCCTATACGCGTGGCCGCGCCATCATGCCGCGCCTGATCCCCGCCTTTCAGCGTCAGTATCCGAATGTCGAGATCACGCTGCTCGAAGGCTCGAACGACGCGATCCAAAAGGCGCTGCTCAGCGGCGGCATTGACCTCGCCATCGCCGCCTTTCCCCGCCCGCTCCCCGGCGCGGTGCTTGAGAATTACTATCTGGAGCACACCGTGCTATGTCTGTCTGATGGACTGCTCGCGCAGTGCGGCATCGACCTTGACACGCACCGCGGCGAGATCGCCTCGGGAAATTTGAGCTCCCTGCGCGGCTGCCCCTTTGTCCTCGGCTCCGCGGAGGACATCGGCGGGCGCATCGGGCGCGGACTTTTGCGCTCCTCGGGCGTCTCGCCCGTCAGCAAAGCGACGTCGGAAAACGTCGAAACGCTGCTCGCGCTCTGCGAGCAGGGCGTCGGCGCATGCTTCTGCCCGGAAAATCTGCTGCACACAGCGCTCTCGCCCGAGCAGCTCGCGCACCTGCACATTCTCCCGCTCTGCCCAGAGGCTTCCTATCCCATCTGCTTTGGGTACTTGAGCCGCTCGTATCCGTGGAGCGTGCTCTCGGAATTCATCCGCATCGCCCGCGAGCAGACTGCATAAGCACCATAAAAACGCCGCCCGTACATTTATTGCACGGACGGCGCTCTTTCTACTTCTTCACCGCAGGCTGCTGCTGGGTGATGCAGTGGATATTGCCGCCGCCGAAGGCGACCTCCTTCGTCTGCACGCCCACGACCTCGCGGTCGGGGAACATTTTCTGCACCTGTTCGATGGCGACTGCGTCGTTTTCGTCGCCGTACTGCGGCAAGATGACCGCGCCGTTGACGATCAAAAAGTTCATATACGACGCGATGCTGACCTCGCCGTCCTCACGCGGGATAGTACCCTCCACAGCGTCGATGGTATCCGCGCCCTCGAGTAAGCACGGCTTTTTTGTCAGGCAGAGCTTGTGGACCTTTAATTTGCGGCCCTTGGCGTCCGTCGCCTCGCTCAGGAATTTGTAAGCCGCCTGCGCCTGCTCATAAAATGGATGGTTCTTGTCCTCCGTCCAGATGCAGGCGACCTCGCCGGGTGCGACGAAGCACGCCACGTCGTCGATGTGCCCGTTCGTCTCGTCGGGGTCGATGCCGTCCTTGATCCACAGCACCTTCTCGCACCCGAGGTATTCGCGCAGCATCTGCTCGATCTCTTCTTTGCTCTTGTCGGGGTTGCGCCCCTCGGAGAGCAGGCACATTTCAGTCGTCAGCACCGTGCCCTCTCCGTCGACGTGGATGGAGCCGCCCTCGAGCACGAAGCCCTCTGTGCGGTAGCTGTCCACATCCGCGATCTCGCAGATCTTGCGCGCGATCTGGTCGTCCTTGTCCCAGGGGAAATACAGCCCGTCGACGAGCCCGCCCCAGGCGTTGAACTCCCAGTCCACCGCGCGAAGACCGCCCTTGTCGTTCACAAGGAACGTCGGCCCGCAGTCGCGCACCCACGCGTCGTCGCTCTCAAGCTCCACGACGCGGATATTTTCGGGGAGCTTGGCGCGCGCGTTCTGATACTGGCGCACGGATGCGCCGACCGTGACCTTTTCAAATCTTGCGATGGCTTTTGCCACGTCAGCAAAGGTCTTCTGCGCGGGCTTGCCGCCGTCGCGCCAGTTGTCGTTTCGCTCGGGCCAGAGCATCCACACGCCCTGCTGGGGCTCAAATTCGGCGGGCATGCGATACCCGTCCTGCTTCGGCGTTGTGCCGATGATTCGTTTTGCCATAGCTTTGTCTCCTTATGATGAAACCATACTTAGCTGCGCGCGTTTTTTCCGCGCAGCGCGATCAGCACCTCGCCGATCGCCACGCTGAGGATCGACCCGATCGTAATGGGCAGAAAGCTCGCAAGCGTCTCTGCGTCAAACGAGAGCGGGACCGCAGTGAAAATGATCGAAATGACGATGAGCACCATCGGCACGTAGGCGATCCATTTGAGCGCCGTGTCAGACCCCGGCACGCGGAACGGGCGCGGCGTCTTCGCATCCCCGCGCCGCAGCTTCAAAAACGCCGGAAACACGGGAAGATAGCTCAAAAGCAGCATCACGAGATTCAGCGCGAAAAAGCTCCAGAAGAGTGACGAGTCCGGCGACGCCATCTCGATGAGCACGCCCAAAACACACACGCACGAGGCGACGACGCCCGACGTGACCGCCGCGCCGACGGGCATGTCGTTCTTTGCCCAGCGCTTGGCGAACACCCGCGGCATGTCGTTGTGGTCCGCCGCCAGCGCCGCCGTCGAATTGACGCCCATCGACCACGAGATCATATTGCCGAACAGCGTCACGAGGAACAAAAGCGCCACCACGCCCACGAGCACGCCGCCGCTGCCGCCCAGAATGAGCGACACCGCGTCGATAAGCCCCGAATCCACGCTGATCTCACGCACATCCACTGCCGCGCCGATGCCGAACGCCGAGAAGAGGTAGATGGCCGCGATGACGATGCCGCCAGTCACGATGGACTGCGGGATCTGCTTTTTCGGGTCGCTCATATTGTTTGCGTACGTGCACACGACCTCAAAGCCGAGGAAGTTGAAGATGATAACAGAGATATACGAGAGGCTGTTTAAGTCGAACGACGGCAGAAATGTCCGCGCCGACATGTCGTTGACAAAGCCGTAACGGCTGATATACCACACGCCGAGCCCGCCGACCAGCAGCGCCAGCACGATCTTGATGACAGCGCTCACGTTCAGGATAATGATGCTGTCGCACACGGGATAGCACGCGATGAGCGTGACGATCCAGATGAACAGCAGCTCGACCACGAGCGAGCCGAACGTCCCGAGGCTCCGCCCCGTGATGAATGTGACAAGCTCGGGGCACATCACCGCGAGCGACGCCATCCACAGCGGGAAGTTGATCCAGTAGTACCACGAGGCGCGCGCCGCCCACTTGCCGTTCGGATACGCCGCGTGGATCCAGTCATAGAGCCCGCCGTCGCCCGCGTAGGCCGTGCCGAGCTCGGCGGCGATGAGACCGTAGGGCAGCAGAAACGCCAATATCATAAAGATCCACCAGAAATACTGGCTGTTGCCGATCGACGCGACCGGCGCCGCCGCCTCGGCGACAAACACCACGCAGATGACCGACAAAATGACGTCTGCGAGCCGGAATTGATTCTTCTCCATGGCTTTTCTCAGCTCTTTTCCGCTTTCGAAACACCGCAGTAGGCCTCGACGCAGCCGAGCTTGTCGCAGAGCACTTTGTCAAGCTCCTCCTTCGCCGCCGCGATCTGAAGACCGCTCGGCTCCTTGCGGCAGCGTGTAAAGTAGACAAGAAGGCCGCGCATGGCCGTCAGGCGGTTGCCTGCCTCCTCCCAGCAGAGGGAGGCGTCGCTGTCGGCGACCTCGTCGGTCACGTCCTCGCCGCGCGTGGCGGGCAGGCAGTGCAGGAACTTGCAGCCGAGCGCGCCGAGCTGCATGAGCTCGCGGTTGACCTGGTAGTCGGCAAAGACGCGCACGCGCTCTTCCTTCGGCATCTCGTTTTCATACAGGCCGTACCAGACGTCGGTATAGATGAAGTCCGCACCGCGCACGGCGTCGCGCTCGTCCGTGACGGCCCAGCTGCCGCCGGAAAGCTTGCAGTTGGCCTCGAGAATGTGCTTATGGTCGGCATTGAGCTGGTGACCCTCCGGGCCGTAGTGCACAAAGTGCATGCCGAGCTTCGTGGTGATGAAGCCGAGGGACGCGCACACCTGCGTGCCGTCGCCGACAAAGACGACCTTGCAGTCTTCGAGCCGCTTGCCCGCCGGCAGGTGCTCGCAGATCGTGCACAGGTCGCCGATCTCCTGCGTGGGGTGGTTATAGTCGCTCATGCCGTTGATGACCGGGATCGTGCACGCGTCGGCGAGTTCCACGATGGTCTTGTGCTCGATGACGCGGGCCATGACCACGTCGACCAGGCGCGAGAGCACCTTGCCGGTGTCGCCAATGGTCTCGTGACCGCCGAGCTGGATCATGCCGGGGCCGAGATACTGCGCGTGGCCGCCGAGCTGGCTCATGGCCGTCTCGAACGACACGCGCGTGCGGGTGCTCGACTGCTGGAAGATCATGCCGAGGTTTTGGTTTTTCATCAGCGGGGGATAATACCCCTGCGCGATGGCGCGCTTGATGGCCAGCGACAGCTCGATGATGTCCAGCAGCTCCTGCCGGGAGAAGTCGTTGGTGTCGATAAAGTCCTTTTTGTACATATCCATTCCTCCAAAGGCGCAAGTTCGGGATTTGCTTCCCGGTTATTGTCGGCGGATTTGCGTGCGGATATGCGCGCCGGACGAATTTTCCGTTTTCGTGGCACAGATCGGTGCCGTTTTCCCGTCAAATAAAAACCACGCCCGCAGGAACCAGCGTTCCTGC
>ENA-UEQL01002262-UEQL01002262.1-human-gut-metagenome-genome-assembly--contig:-NODE-2262-length-12919-cov-15.545398_pt1 | contig 12919 bp, 13 predicted proteins | sample MGYA00242905_ERZ507926 | MGnify/ENA primary metagenome ERZ507926 (study PRJEB26167, sample SAMN06115531) | human gut metagenome | host: Homo sapiens | place: China:Henan | collected 2015-09-09...
TGGAAGCCGGGTGACCGGTTCCGCTATATAAAAGTTCATTGAAATACTGTCAATAACTGTCGCTTGGCAAGCTGATGCGGGGACAAAGCTGAAAAGGTTAAAAAGTTAAAATATTGATATACAATATATATATTTACCCTATTTTCTGCATCGGGAAGTGAAAGGCGTAAAAAAGGGCTTGGATGTCCATTCTCTGATTGCTTCTCCGATAGTGCCGTAAACATCATCGCAACAGTCCTCAAATGGTTCGCCGGATGCGCTGACGCAGCATTCTTCGGGAAAGTAATCGCCTTCATCGTGGGTGTAACAGACCTCACATCCACACTCAGAGCATCGTCTGCCACATCTTTTTTTTTTACTTGATCCGAAGGCTCTACAATCAAATCAAACGAAACCATTGGTGAGAGATCCTTACATTTTTCTGCCATCATCTTCCACCACTCTACAACTTTCTCATGCTCCCCAGCATTCGGATTCTCCTTGTAAGATTTGGCAGAGAAGGCTATAATTGGAATCAGCTCATACTACATGCAAGTATTTATCTGCGAAAACAGTCTCTTGAAATCCTCATCTGTAAAATGATAATGATGCAGGCGGAATCTTACATGCATAATACCTTGCTGTGCAAATCTCTCAACTGCCGTTTCCGAATAGGACCATATTTATTTTTCTCACTTCTCCCCCACCAATCGACATCGATTCCCTTCTTCAGCATCTGCTGATAATCGCGTGGGGCGATGGCAGAAGGTTGGGCGTTAGCGATAAATGCTGTTAAAGTCAACATCAGACTTAAATAATCTTCTCAAAATGAACAGGCCTATATAGCATCCGCACAATGAAATGCCAGAGCAAGACAATCCTCAAGCAGAAAGCAGTCGAAGGTGGTGGATTCGCGATCTCGTTCGAAGAAGTCAGTGGACGATAACCAGCTGACTGCCAAGCAGATAATAAACCGTCTTTGGTTCATCCAAACCAAAGACGGTTTATTATTTCTCTGATATTAAGCTTATTACCAATCACGATGCTTGCCAAAAGCAGACTTGTGATTGTCGCTTATGCCTTCGTGAAGTTGAGGGCGATCTCGAACTCGGTTGTGGCATTCCAAAGAGTCGCCAAATCAGAAGGCTTCTTAAGACCAAGGAATCCCATAACCCCCTTTATTTTCCGGGCGGTTTCATTTTCCGCCTGAACCAACTGCTCAAGAAGGACATCAATTTTAGGAAGTGCCGGAAGAAGAGCTTTTACGATCGGGTCGCAAAGGGCCTTGTCCACGTAGATTCTCAGACTGTCACCATCCAGTGAATATTTCAGCTCGACTCCTCTCTGAAGAATCTTCTGAAGTTCCGCAATAAGAGCGTCTACATCCACTCCAAATTCCTTGAGTTGTGCCAGAATCTCCTTGATTGAGGTGAGATCTATTCCGGAAGCATCCGATCTGACGGTCTCCGAGTCCGCGGCTTCAATGATAGCGGCAACATTAGGAACAACGAAGAGTGAGTTTCCTGTAGCATACCAGAATGCGAGGTTGGCTTTAGGTGACTCCAGCCAATCAGTATGATTTTTTGGTTTGTAATTGTAGTATCCGTCTGATGGAGGGAAGAATAAGGAAAATGCTCCCGCCAGACTATCATCTACTCCCAAATCGGGCCAGTAACGGGCCATGATATTGCCTGTCTCGTCAAATGTGACCTGATCGAACACCTCTGTCAGAACACAGTTCCCGAAGTGATTGAGATAGGTAACACGAGATAAAAGCGTTTCACCTAACCCATCAGATATTTTCCATTTGAACTGTATCGGAGAGAGATCATTTGGATCCATACACTTATCTTCAATGTACCTGCTCTTGCGGACAATGTTCCAGCTTCCGATCAATGGAGCCGAATCCCCTTGAACCTGAGTCGCGACAGTCACTTTGACCGCACCGTCAAGAGTGATGGATCCATCAACATTGAAAGCATAACAAGGATTTTCATCCGTACCGCGCAGAGTGGCAGCAATTGATGGCGGAGTTGACACGATGGTCGTACCCTTGAACGCGAAAGAATCATCTGACTTCTTAAGAAGATCCACACTCACCTTCACGTCATTGTAACCTGGCACGACTCCTGTCAATGTAAGAGTGGCTGCATCATCGCTGTCCGCCACCAACTGAACATTTCCATAGTTACAAGGGATATCATTGACCGAGATTGTGGCTTTTCCGCTTTCCACAGAGATCTGACCGACAGGCAGTTGTTTCCAAGTGTCATCAGCCTTGTCCTTCTAACCATTGCGCAAAGTGCAGGCACTGCTGGGCGCTGGTGACGTAAATCATCTTGTCGAAATGCAGCGTCTCCTTGCGGTAAACCGCCGCCGCGATGTCCCGCGTGGGATACAGGGTGGAGCCGTCCCGCTTGAGGATCAGGCAGGGGGGCATATTGTAGGCGGACAGATCAACGATCGATGCGCCGTCGTCCAGCTTCAGGAGCCCCTTTTCGCGCAGGATTTCGATCTGCGCCGGCATTTTGTCGGTGTAGAAGCTCTCGCCCCGGTAGGAATCAAAGGTGATGCCCAGCTGCCGGTAGGTCTTTTCGTATTCCGCCAGGCTGATCTGCACGAACCACCGCCACAGCGCCAGGTTTTCCTCGTCTCCCGTCTCCAGCTTGTGGAATTCAGCTCTTGCCTCGTCCGCCAGCGCCGTGTTTGCGGGAATGCCGTTGTCCGGGTCGCCCTTGATCTCGTTGTTCACGCGGACGTACAGCTCCACCAGCTTGTCAATGCCGCCCTCTTCGATCATCTCCCGGCTTCCCCAGCGGTGATACGCCGCAATCAGCTTGCCGAACTGCGTCCCCCAGTCGCCCAGGTAGTTGATGCCGTAGCATTCGTACCCGGCAAACTCATGGAGCTTCCGGAGCGCGTGCCCGATGACGGTCGTCCCCAGGTGCCCGATGTGAAAGGGCTTGGCAACGTTCGGGGAGGAGTAGTCCAGCACCACCTTTTTCCCGCATCCGAAGGTCTGCGCGCCGTATTTCTCCCCTTTTTCCAGAATCTCCGGCACCACAGCCTGTCCGAGATAGTCGTTTGAGAGACGGATATTCAGGTATCCGCCCGCGACCTCCACCGAGCCGATGCAGGCATCGGTCAGGTTCTCCCCCAGCGCCGAGGCGATCTGCACCGGCGAGCGGCGCAATTCGCGGCTGAGCCGGAAGCACGGAAAGGCAAGATCCCCCATAGCGGCATCCGGCGGGTATTCCAGAAGCCCGGCAATCTCCTGGGCGGTGAGTGCGGTATCGGGATTCATTTTCCGCACACCCGCAAGAATCTGCTCCCCGATTCTTTTTTTCATTGTTTGCATATCAATACCTCTGTTAAAACATGAACCATTCTATTATACTACATTTTCGCTTCGTTTGCAAGGGGATTTCCCGTTTTTTTCGGGGTAAATGCATTGGCTGACGGCACATCAGGAAGGATTGCGCGCAACGGCGGAATGCTACCCGTAGCATGGCAGGGCGAAATCGGCGAGCGTACTTTTTATGAAGCGTACAATCCGCCTCAGCGTTTCACCGTCAGGGCGGCGGTTTGGGCATTGACGAAGGCGAGCAGGGCGGCGCGGTCGAGCAGGAGTTGGGCGCCTCTGGTGCCGGAGCTGACGGTGATGCGGTCGAATGCCAGCGCGCTTTCGTCAAACCAGGTCGGGAATTTTTTCTTCATTCCGATCGGGGAGCATCCCCCGCGGATGTATCCGGTCAGCGCCAAAAGATCCTTTACGTGCACCATTTCGATCTTCTTGTTCCCGGTCAGCGCCGCCGCAGGGCGCAGGTCGATCTCCTCGGCAACGGGAATGCAGAACACCACAGGACCCGTCCTGTCTCCCTTTGCCACCAGCGTTTTGAACATCCGTTCGGGCGGGAAGTGCAGCTGCGCGGCAATGTGGATGCCGCTGAGGTCGTTCTCGTCCACCTTGTATTCCAGAATTTCATACGGTATTTTCGCTGCGTCCAGCATCCGCATGGCATTGGTTTTCATGCGTCCTCCTCCGGATTCCTTGCATCCCTTGCATCGATCATTTCGCGGGCGGCGGTCCGCTGGGTGTCGGTAACGCGGATCCCGCCGAGGATGCGGGCGATCTCCTCCACCCGCTCGTCCCCCTTCAGGAGCCGCACCGCCGTTTCCGCGCGTCCGTCCTTTTCGGTCTTTGTAATCAGATAGTGCCGGTCGGCAAGCGATGCGATCTGTGCCGAGTGCGTGACGCACAGCACCTGTGAGCCCCGCGCCGTTTCCCGCAGCTTCAGACCGATCTTGCGCGAGGTCTTGCCGGACACACCCGTGTCGATCTCATCAAAAATCACCGTGGTCGCACCGTCCCGGTCATCCAGCACCGAGCGCAGTGCCAGCATCATCCGGGAAAGCTCTCCGCCGGACGCAATCTTCGCCAGCGGCTGAACCGGCTCTCCGGGGTTGGTTGCAATGAGGAATTCCACATCGTCCGCACCGGTCGGGCATGGCTCGGTGGGGGTGACACGCACCTCCATGCGCACCTTGGGCATATCGAGAAAGCGGAGTGCCCCGGTCACCTGTTCCACGACCGTTCCGGCGGCGCGGGTGCGGATTCCGTGCAGGACTCCGGCAGTGCGGTCGACCTCCCGCCGCAGGGAACGGCAGTCTTTCTCCAGCTGCTCCCGCGCCTCGTCCGAGCAGTCCAGCGCCTCCAGCTCCCTTGCCGCCTTTTCCCGGAAGGCAAGGATTGCGGCAACGCTTCCGCCGTATTTGCGTTTCAGCTTTGCGATGGCGTCCAGTCTGCCCTCAATCCGGTCGATCCGTGCGGTCGGGTCCTCGCAGTCGCTGTCCGCAAAGCCCGCAACCGTTTCGGCAACGTCCACAATCTCGGAACCCGCCGCGGCAAGCCGTTCCGCCAGGTCGTCCGCACCGTCAATCAGACCGGACAGCCCGCGCACCGCGTTCTCCGCCCGGCGCAGAAGCCCTGCCGCGTCGGTCTTTTCCCCGCCGGCAAGCAGACGGTAGCACAGGTCAATCTGCCGGTTGATCTTTTCCAGATTTCCCAGCCGGTCGCGCTCCCGGATCAGGCGCTCCTCCTCGTCCGGGTCCCGCAGCTTTGCCGCATCGATGTCCTCCAGCTGATACCGGAGCATCTCCTGCATCCGGATCCGCTCGGATTCATCATGCGTCACGGAGGAGAGCTTCTTTTCCGCCTCCCGCCATGCCGCATACGCCGCCCGGTAATCCGTCCATGCGTCTTCCGGCTTTGCAAAGGCATCCAAAAGCTCCAGATGTGCCGCCTTCTGCAAAAGCCGGTGACTGTCCATCTGTCCGTGAATGCTGATGAGGTACGGCGCAATTTTCCGCTGAACCGCCTGGGTGATGATCTGTCCGTTCAGGCGCGTCTGCGTTTTTCCGTCCGCCGTCATCCGGCGCTGGATCATCAGAGTGCGGTCCGCGCAGTCAAATCCCAGCTCCGTCAGCCGGTCGCACGCCGCGTCCGACAGTTCCTCGAACACCGCCGCAATCACCGCCGTCTCCGCGCCCGTGCGGACAATCTCCTTTGGCACCCGGTTTCCGAGAAGCAGATTGATGCTGTCGATGATGATCGACTTTCCCGCGCCCGTCTCTCCGGTCAGAACCGACAGTCCCCCATAGAATTCGACGTCCACCTGCCGGATGACCGCGATGTTTTCGATATGCAGTGAGCGCAGCATATCAGATGCCCCGCAGCAGATCGTGAACCTGTCCGGAGAGCATCCGCGCACAGTCCCCGTCCTGCGTAACCACAATGATGGTGTCATCCCCTGCCACGCATCCCAGAATCTGGCTGGCGTGCATCCGGTCAATCCCAGCCGCAACAGCAGAGGCAAGACCGGGATAGGTCTTCAGCACCACCAGGTTCTGCGCGTACTGCACGCTGAGGATGGAATCGATCAGCGCCGCGCTGAAGTTGACCGCAGGTGACGGCTCCGCGTGTTTGGGCAGGACATAGCGGTAGGTTCCGCGCCCGGTGGTCATTTTTGCAATCTGCAGCTCCCGGATATCGCGGGAAATGGTCGCCTGCGTTGCATTGTATCCGCTTTCGCGCAGACGCTCAATCAGATCTTCCTGCGTTTCGATCTCATACCGTGAGATCAGCTCCAGCAGCTTTTCCTGTCTGTTCCGTTTCATGTTGTCTCCTTATCGTCAGAAATGCGAATCCTGCAGTTTTCTGCACAGGACCCGGTAAAAACCGCTCTTGCGGAACCGGACCAGCTTGGTCTCCAGCCTGGAGCGCGTCACCCGGACCGACTGCCCGCGCAGCAGCTCAAAGCTCATTTTCCCGTCCACGGTCAGATACAGCATCTTTTCACGGACGCAGATGTTGCGGATCTCCAGCACCGAGCGGTCGGAGAAGATCAGCGGACGAGCCGCAAACGAATGCGGACAGATCGGTGTCACACAGAAGCATCCGACCGAAGGATCGACGATTGCCCCGCCTGCCGACATGGAGTACGCGGTCGAGCCGGTCGGCGTTGCGATAATCAGTCCGTCCGCACGGTAGGTGGTCACCGTTTCCCCGTTCTCGGCAAGCTCCAGGTCGATCACCCGCGCAACGGAGCCGTTCGACACCACCGCATCGTTGAGCGCGTAGCAGAAGGACTTCAGCTCCCCGCCGCTTCCGAGCAGATCGACCCGCAGCATCATCCGGCGCTCCAGCGTGTACTCTCCGGTAAACAGCCGATGCAATTCGTCCAGCTGTCCCGCTTCCAGCTCCGCCATATAGCCGAGTCTGCCGAAATTGATGCCCAGTATCGGCGTACCCCCGGTAGCGGCTCTTCTTGCAGCCTCAAGAATGCTCCCGTCCCCGCCCAGAACGATGACGATATCCGCCTCCGCGTACAGCGGGTCGATGGGAAGATACCGGAACTCCGGGCGATGCCGGTGCGTCCGGACCAGCTTTTCCCGGTTGAATGCGGCAATCAGAACCTCCCCGCCTTCCCGGATCAGCCGGTCCGCCACCGCCATGGCGGCATTCGCTTTTTCCGCAAAGTTATAATTCGTAATCAGTGCGATTTTCAGCATCTGCACCTCCCTTTTCCCGTTTTCTCGTCACCTCCGCCACCCGGCTCGCGTCCGCCGGCGGCAGATCCTGTCCCAGCGTCAGATGCACCAGGAATTCGCGGTTGCCGTCTCCCCCGTCGATCGGGGACGGGATCAGCCCCACCGCACGCATTCCGAGGCTTTCCGCGCTGTGTATGACCCGCTCCACCGCCATCCGGTGCGCCGCAGGATCGCGGACGATGCCGCCCTTTCCGATGTATGCCCTGCCGACCTCAAACTGCGGCTTGATCAGGCAGACCGCATCCGCCACCGGCTCCGCCAGCTCCGAAAAGCGCGGCAGAATCAGCGTCCCGGAAATGAACGACACGTCCATCACGATCAGCCGCACCCTGCCGCCGATCGCCTCCGGGGTGAGATATCTTGCATTGCAGTGCTCAAAGCAGGTCACCCGCGGATCCGCCGCAAGGTGCGGGGACATCTGCCCGGCGCCGGAATCCACCGCCGTGACGGATGCCGCGCCGTTCTGTAACAGGCAGTCTGTAAAGCCGCCGGTTGAGGCGCCGATATCCAAAGCCCGCCAGCCCAGAGGGTTCAGCCCGAATGCCGTCAGTGCCGCTTCCAGCTTCTCCCCGCCCCGACTGACAAACCGCGCGGGGTCCCGAACCGTCAGCGTATGCTCCCCGTCACCGATCTCCTCCGCCGGGCGGGAGAGGCGCGCACCGTCCAGTGTCACACAGCCGCCCAGGATCAGCTTTTTCGCCTTCTCCCGACTCCCCGCAAAGCAGTGTGTGACAAGATACAGATCCGCACGCATCCCTTATCCCCCGAATGCCGGGATCAGGTGCAAAAGGAGCGCCACAACAACCCCCAGCACCGCACCGCAAGCCACCTGCAGGGGGGTATGACCGATCAGCTCGCGGAAATGATCGGGCAATTGCGTCTTGTCCTTTTCGGTAAACACCCGCGCCAGGAGCGTGTTGAGCGCCTGCGACTGCTTTCCCGTTTCCCGCCGGACGCCGACCGCGTCGGTAATGACCACAATGCAGAGCAGGGCGCTGACGGCAAAGCCCCTGGACGCAAAACCGTCCGTTGCCGCAAACGCCGTACAGAGCGCGCAGACCGATGCCGTGTGGGAGGACGGCATCCCTCCGGTTCCGAACAGCATGGCGTGCACCGAGAATTCCCGCTGACGGAAAATCCCCGTGAAAATTTTGATCATCTGCGCCGTAAACCACGCCGCAACGGCACTGATAACCCAGTAGTTCGAGAAAAGATCTTTGATAGCCTGTTCCATTATTTCTCCCTTTTCAGCAGCCATTCCGCCAGCGCGATCAGCACCTCGGAGCCGGGATAGCGCCGGATTGCACCGCACGCATCCGCCGTCAGACGCTCGGCATAAAATTCCGCCTCCTCCGGCGAGCAGAAGGAGAGGAAGGTGTTTTTGTGATGCTCCCCGTCCACGTGAACGTGCTTTCCGAGCATGGCTTCGTTGCCCCTGACATCCAGAAGGTCGTCCACAATCTGAAACACCAGTCCGATGTTCTCCGCGTATTTCACCACGTGCTCCATCGCAGGATGATCCATCCGGACCCCCGCCGCAAGCGCGCCCATGACCGATGCCGCACTGATGAGCGCTCCGGTCTTGAGCGACTGCAGGCGCAGAATTTCGTTCTGTGTCAGCCGCCGTGCCTCACCGGTGATGTCCATGATCTGCCCGCCGATCATACCGTACCTGCCGGCACACCCGGCAAGGTAAGCCACCGCCATGGCAGAGGTCTCCGCGCCCGCCTCCGTATTGGTTGCCGCCGCCTCAAAGGCTCCGGTCAGGAGCGCGTCTCCGGCAAGCACCGCCACGCCCTCACCGAACACCTTGTGGTTGGTCGGCTTCCCGCGGCGCAGATCGTCATCGTCCATGCAGGGCAGATCGTCATGAATCAGCGAATAGGTGTGCACCATCTCCACGGCACAGGCAAACGGCAGCGCCGCCGCCTCCCCGCCGCCGAACAGTCTGCAGAATTCCAGCACCAGCGTGGGGCGGATCCGCTTTCCGCCGGCGAACAGGCTGTAGCGTTCGGCGTCAATCAGCACCTGAAGATCCGGGTCGTCGGTGTAGTATTCCCGCAGGGCGTTCTCCGTCAGGGTCGCGTTGCGGTGCAGGAGCAGTTCCAATCCTTCGGTTGTCATCGCTTCACTCCCCGTCCTTTTCAAACCCGGTCAGCACCGGCTTTCCGTCCGGCGTTGCCTGCAGCATTTTTACCGTCTGTGTTGCCTCATCCAGCTGCTTTGTGCACTCCCGCACCAGCCGGATGCCCTCTTCATAGAGCTTCAGCGATTCGTCCAGGTCGGCGTCTCCGGCGTCCAGTCTTGACACGATCTCGCCGATGCGCTCCATCCGGTCTTCGAATTTTACTTTTTTGGTTGCCATATCTCGTCCTTTCCTTCCTCTACCCGTACCGGAACGGTTCCGTCCGACAGCCGGACGCAAAGTGCGTCACCGACCGCCGCATCCGCGACCTTTGTCAGGGTTCTTCCGTCCTTCGTTACCACCGCGTATCCCCGCGCCAGCACGGTCAGCGGGTTCATCGCGTCCAGCTCGGCGCAACGTTTTTCCAGCGTTTTCCGTATCCCGTCCAGCCGGTGCGACACTGCCCGGTCCAGCCGCTCCGACCGCTCGTCCAGCTTCAGCCGGAGCGGGTCCAGCAGGGCATCGGGCCTGGACAGCGCACGGGACGCGGCAAGCCCTGCCAGCCACCGGCGTTCGGAATCCAGCCGCTCCGAGATGTGCCGGTTCATGCGGGCGCCCTGCTGACCGAGCAGTTTTTTCAGCTCTGCCCGGTCCGGCACCGCAAGCTCCGCCGCCGCAGAGGGAGTCGGTGCCCGCCGATCCGCCACAAAGTCGCAGATGGTGAAGTCGGTCTCGTGTCCGACCGCCGAAATCACCGGAATGCGACTTCCCGCCACCGTCCGGGCAAGCGTTTCGTCGTTGAATGCCCACAGATCCTCCATGGAGCCGCCGCCCCGACCGATGATGATGACATCGGCAAGCTCGCAGGCGTTGAAAAACAGAATTCCGGACGCCAGCTGTTCCGCCGCGCCGTCCCCCTGCACCTGCGCGGGATACAGGATCATCTCCGCGACCGGAAACCGTCTGCCGAGGATCCGGCGGATGTCCTGCACCGCCGCCCCGGTGGGGGATGTGATGACCCCCACGCGCTCCGGCATCGGCGGCAGCGGCTTTTTGCGGGCGGGGTCAAACAGTCCCTCCCCCTCCAGCCGGCGCTTCAGCTGCTCGAACTGCATGGCAAGACTGCCCACGCCGTCCGCCAGCAGCTCCTCCGCGCAAATCTGGTACTGTCCGCCCGCCGGATAGACCGACACGCGCCCGCAGACGATCACCCGCATTCCGTCCGCCGGTCTGAAGCCCAGCGAGGAAAACCGGAACCGGAACATCACCCCCCGGACCTGCGCGTCCGCATCCTTGAGCGTAAAATAGAAATGCCCCGACCGCGGGACCGTGCAGTTCGACAGCTCCCCGCGGACGTAGACGTTTGAGAGAATCGGGTCGCTCTCCATCTGCATCTTCAGATAGTCGTTCAGCTGTGCGACCGTCAGCGGCGCCTTTGCACTCATTGCCATGCCGTATCCTCCCCTGCCGTACACCGGCGCGTCAGCAGTGCCACGCCCGCCGCATTGTCCGCGGAGAACTCCGGCGCGGCAAAATACGTATCCGCCCGCCGCGACAGCACCGACTGCAGATAGCGGTTGCTCATCACGCCGCCGGCATATACGATCGGCAGATGCGGCTCCTTTGCGTCCAGCTGTTCGGTCATCTTCTCCAGTGTCCTCGCGCAGAACCGCAGGACATACGCCGACACCGACGCACGGTCGCCCGTCTCCCGCCACAGCTTTTCCGCCTGATTCTCCAATCCCGAAAAGTGGCACCACCCGTCTTTTACACACACGCGCGGCTCCGGTACCGTTCCGCGAAAGTCTGCGGCAGCGGCTTCCAGCTCCTTTCCGCAGGGAAAGCCCATGCCCATCATCACGCCGGCACGGTCAATCGCCTGCCCCGCGTGCAGATCGAGCGAGCCGCCGACAATCCGGACATCAAACCGCCCCGCCTGCGGCGTGACAGACAGCACCTCGGTCGTCCCGCCGGACACGTGGAACGCCGCAAAACGCTCCCCCGACAGGAGCCGCTCCGCCCCCGCCGAGTACAGCGCCGCCATGATATGCCCCTCCTGATGCGAGACCTGCACCACGGGAAGATTCAGCGCCGCCGCAAACGCTTCCGCCGCCGCCATTCCGGAGAGGAAGCAGGGCATATAGGAGTCCTCCGCCCGCCGGGGGGACACCGAGCATCCGACCGCCAGCACCGTCCCGTCCTTCACCGCTTCGCGCACGTCGGAGAGCACCCGCGGCAGATTGCGCACATGGTGAAAGACCGCATCGCTCTGGCGCAGTCCCCGTTCCCCCTCGCGCACGGGAAGCAGGATCCGGCTGTTGCAGATCACCCTGCCGCTCCCGTCACAGACCGCCGCGGACGTGGTGTAATTGCTGGTATCAAAGCCGACAAACAGCGTCCGGCTCATGCCTCTCCGTCCTTCGGCTCCTCTGCCGTCCCGGTTGCGTCCGGCGCTGCCTTCAGCTCCTCCTTGACGCCGTTGAGAACTCCGTTGACAAACGCCCGCGCGCGCGGCTCGTCAAAGGTCTTGTCCAGCTCGATTGCCTCATTCAGCGCAACCGCCACCGGAACGTCCCTCCCCCACTGCATTTCATACACGCACAGACGCATAATGTTCCGCGACACGGGCGCGATCCGATCGGTCCGCCAGCCGTTTGCGTGGCGCGCGATCATGGCATCGATCTCCGGGAGCTTTTCGCGCACACCGAAATAGGTGCGGCGGATGTACGGATCGTCCGCAAAGTCCCGGTCCTCGCGCGCGAGATCATAAATCTGCTGCGGGGACAGCTCCCCGTGAAATTCGGTTTCAAACAGAAGCCGGAAGACCTCCTCACGAGCCTCGTGCCGTTTCATTGTTGCCATTCGGGTTGATCCTTTCTCTGCGGGCAGGTGTTCCGCCAGCCGCAATTTCCCATTCTATAGTACCTTATATTATACATCAAAAAAATGAAAAGTCAACAGGAAAAATGAATATCCGGCGATTTTTATGCAAGTTTTTCGTTTTCGGCTTCTGTTTTTGTAAACTTTTTGCCAACTTTCAGGCGGTATCGTTACAATGTATTTGTAGTTTTTGATACCGACAATTATTCTATGCAAAAGAAAATTTGGCACAAGGTTGCAGAAGAGATCTCGCTCCAAGTTTCTTTAGGTAAATGGCCAGTTGGCTCGATCATCCCCGGAGAAATTGAACTTGCCAAACAATTTAATGTGAGCAGGGATACCATGCGCAAAGCGCTGGCGTACCTTTCTCAGCAAGGATTGTTTGAGCGCAAAGCACATGTTGGAACCCGCGTAAAAGCTAGAACACGCACAGGTCGGTTCTTAAATGTTCGAGGAATCGATCATTACGGCAATCTCTATCCTCGGCACATCCAAAACGTCGAACGTTTGGTTCTCAATGAAGAAACCGCGGATCGTTTGGGTTTAATCCCCGGTGAAGAAGTCATTCGATTCAAGAATATCCGCGTAGCATCAGAACGCCATCCGGAAGCGGTGGTCGTCACCTACGTTTATATCTATCCGAATGCCTTGGAAGTGCTGGATCTGATTAAAAAACGATCCGATGACCTCATTATTACTTTGGCAGAAGAAGTGACAGGGCAGGAATGCGTGGAAGTGAAGCAGGCGTTTTCAGCGACAACGATGCCCAAAGAAGTCTCGGATATTTTCCATGTTCCAGAGAACAGCCCGTCGCTTAGAATCATT
>ENA-UEQL01002265-UEQL01002265.1-human-gut-metagenome-genome-assembly--contig:-NODE-2265-length-12916-cov-3.727315_pt1 | contig 12916 bp, 10 predicted proteins | sample MGYA00242905_ERZ507926 | MGnify/ENA primary metagenome ERZ507926 (study PRJEB26167, sample SAMN06115531) | human gut metagenome | host: Homo sapiens | place: China:Henan | collected 2015-09-09...
ATAAATTAAATAAGATGAATCCAGAAACAGAATTTCGCGAGGGATTGGACGAACTCGCAGAACACTATACTGAAGTAGAACGTGAAGGTCTTGCCATAGTTAGCAAACTTCATAGCGTCGTTTTTGCCCATGACAAAGCGGCAAGCGGTCGGGTACTTGGTACCGTCGATGGAAACGGACTCGGCGTAGGCCAGATCGGAAGCGCCAGTCAGCTTGCCAGTCTTGGAGTCAGCAGCAGCGATGCTAGCCACAACACCATCTCTCTCGTGATCGGCCAGGTTCTCAGTCTCGCTCTTCTTCAGAGAGAGAGTAACCAGAACCTTGGTGCCAACAGCGTAGTCGGTGGTAGCGATACCATTCTTTGCAACGAAGGGCTTCTCCGCATAGACCGGCTCGTTATCCTGCATATCAACCCAAACCTTCAGATCGGAGGTTTCGCCATTGATGTGGTTGTACTTGTTGGTCTTGTTGACCTTGGTGACTTCCGCGAGGAAGGTGTGGATAGTAGTGATAACCCAGCCATCTTCGGTCTTGAAGACCTGCGTCAGATCGCCCTGGCCGCCGAAGACCGGAGACTTCCAGCCATATGCAGCTTCCCACCAAGTCTGGCATTCCTTGGCCTTGTCATGCTGAAGCTCCATGTAAATTCTGTCATTGACATCAACATACTTGTAGCCGTCGACTGCGTAGTAGTTCAGAGCGGTGCCGGCATCGGCGAACATCTGGCCGGTCGTGGTAGCGCCGGCATCGGTGGGCGCTGCGCCCTTGCGGTAGCCATTCAGAACAACCAGCTTGTCAGAGGTCTCGGGAACCTTCATGTCGTTCTTCAGGATGTCGCACATGGTAACAGCGGTGGTGTAGCTGTTGACCGGCGCGTCCATGTAGAACTTGCTCCAAGTGCCATGGCTCCACTTGTAGCCCGGGCGGCGGAATGCGTCAGTGGTACGGGTGATGCCGACGCCCATCTTGGCGGCGAGCAGAACACCGGTGGACACAACGGACTCGTTGGCGACGAACGCCTTGGTGAGGAAGTTGCCAGCCGCAACCGTGGGATTGTAGCCCTTGATGTTCTGGCCATACTCGACAAGGCTCGTGGTCAGCGCGTTGTAGAGGATCTGAGCAGCTTCGCCGCGCTTGATGTTGTCGATGGCTTTCCAGCCAGTGGGAAGACCATCAAGCAGGCCAAGCTCGTTGGCGCGGTTCAGGACGTTGATGTCCCAGCCGGTGCCGGTGTAGCCTTCCTTGGCGGTGTCGAAGTTCAGGGTGGTGAGCATCAGCTTCAGCCACTGCACGCCGGTCAGTCTGCGCTCGGGAGCGTAGGTGGTCTTGGTCATGCCGTCAGCCAGACCAGTGATGCGGCAGTAGTTGATGAAGGGCAGAGCCCAGGAGTTGTTGCAGTCAACGAACGGGTTCTGTGCGTTGCTGTACAGGCTGGAGATAGCATCCTGACCCTTGATCTTGCCGTTGGTAGCCGCGTTGTGGACGATCGCCACGATCTTGGCTGCCTGAGCACGGGTGAAGTAGCCATCCGGCTGGAAGTTGTACGTCTCACCATTCTTGAAACCATCAAGAATGTTGAGGTTGGACAGAACGTCAATTGCTTCGGCGTAATCGCTGTCAGCCTTGACATCCGCGTAGTCCTTTGCGCTGGCGACGGCGACGGTGCCCATGATCATGACAACGGCCAGAACCAGCGCGAGAACCTTTTTCAGATTCTTCATTTGGATTTCCTCCTGTTTAAATTTTACACATCGGAGCAAAGCCCCCTGTGTAATTTGTATCTGCATCTTACCGCACCGCCCCCGTTTCGTCAAGCATTTCGGGGGGTTTGTAATTTAACTGTAACATTGCGCGTAACATAACAAAGCAGGAAATCCATATATGGTAGGTGTAAAGAATGGGAGGCACAAGAAGGCGTCCGCTTACCGGGACTGCTGCTCTCCCGCCTCCGTCGACAGCTCGTTGAAGGCCGCCGTGTCGAACGTGACGATCAGATGATACGTCTTTTTTCCGTCCTGCAGCTGCGCTTCGATCTGCCGACGCAGCTGCTCGGCGGTTTGTGCATCCTCCGGCGGGAGCACCATGTCGAAAATGACGTTCACATGATGCTGCCCGGAGACCATGCGGAAATCATGAAGGGACAGGCGCGGGTCAAGCCCGTGCATGATCTGCAGAACGCGCGTGCGCACGGCGGCGATCTCCGGGTCGTCGGTGACGATGGGGTCATAGTGGATGACGAGATCAACGTGCAGCTCCCGCTTTGCCTGCCGTTCGATCTCGTCCAGAATCTCATGGGCAATAAGCGGGTCGATGCGGTAGTCGATCTCGGCATGGACGCTGGCGAAGCGGCGCCCGGGGCCATAGTCATGCACCATGAGATCGTGGAAGCCGAGAATGTCCACATGCGAGGTCATAAGATACGCGATCGCGCGTACAAGCGCTTCATCCGGCTTCGCGCCCAGCAGCGGGTCGACGGTGTCCTTCACTACGCCGACGCCCGACCACAGAATAAACAGCGCCACCAGAAGCCCAGCCCAGCCGTCGATCATCAGCCCCGTCAGCCGCCCGACCACGCAGGCAAGCAGCACCGCGCCGGTCGCGATCACGTCGCTGCGGCTGTCGGCAGCGGCGGCGATCAGCGCGGCAGAGCTGATCTTTTTGCCGAGCTTCCGGTCAAACAGCGCCATCCAGAGCTTCAGCAGGATCGAGCCTGTCAGCACGGCGGCGGTCAGGACGGAAAACTCCACGGCCTCCGGGTGCAGGATCTTCTGAACCGAGCTTTTGACCAGCTCCACGCCGATCACAAGGATCATCACGGCCACGGCAAGGCCGGACAGGTATTCCATCCGCGCGTGGCCGTAGGGGTGTTTCTCGTCGGCGGGCCGTGCGGCCAGACGAAAGCCCAGCAGCGTCACGAGAGAGCTTGACGCGTCGGAGAGGTTGTTAACAGCGTCCGCCGTGACGGATACGCTGCCGCAGAGCGTCCCGGCCAGAAGCTTGCCCGCGAACAGCAGCACATTGCAGACGATGCCCACGATCCCGGCAAGATTGCCGTATTTTTCGCGCACAGCGGGGTCGGCGGTATTCTGATAATCCGGAACAAAGCGCCGCAGCAGGAAATTTGTCATAGCGTCCGCCTCTTTCAAAGTGTTTAAGGTTCATTATACCGCGCATTCCGGACGGAAGCAAGCGAAAAAACGCCCTCTTTTTTCCGGGAAGGGGATTGGAAACGCGGCGAAAATATGATATGATTAAAAAAATTGCGATTTTCGCCAGAACATTGAATGAGGAAGCGATCTCTATGGAACAGAACTTGACTTTTGCCGACCTTGGCCTGTCGGAGGAGATTTTGCAGGCGCTGGAGAAGAAGGGCTACGGATACCCGACCCGCATCCAGGCCGAGGCCATCCCGGAATTCATGCAGTGGAAGGACGTCATTGCCAAGGCCCCGACCGGCACGGGCAAGACGTTCGCCTTCGGCATCCCCATGATCGAGCATATCGACGCGGAAAGCGAGGACTTACAGGGTCTGATCCTCGCCCCGACGCGTGAGCTTGCCATCCAGATCTGCGACGAGCTGCGCGGGCTGCTTACCTATTATAAGAATATCCGCGTGGCCGTGGTCTACGGCGGCGCGAAGATCGAGGGGCAGATCAAGCAGCTGAAGAATCATCCGCAGATCGTCGTGGCCACGCCGGGACGGCTGATGGACCACTATAAGCGCCATACGCTCTCGTTTGACAAGGTGCAGACCGTCGTGCTGGACGAGGCCGACCGGATGCTCGACATGGGCTTCTTCGACGACGTGACGAAGATCATCGAGAAGGTCAAGAACCGCCGCAATCTCGGTCTGTTCTCCGCGACCATCTCGCAGGAGGTCATGACCGTCTCGTGGATGTACCAGCGCGACGAGGTGGAGATCACCGTCCCCGCCGATACGGACAACCGCCCGGACATCACGCAGTATTCCATCACCTGCCCGCCGCTCGAGAAGATCGACATGGTCAGCCGCCTCATCCGCACGCTGCGGCTCGAGCGAACCATCGTCTTCTGCAACACGAAGGTCATGTGCCAGCGCCTGCGCGACGATCTGGTCCGCATGGGCCTCGACGCCGACTGCATCCACGGCGATATCCCGCAGCAGAAGCGCGAGAAGACCATGCGCACGTTTAAAGACGGCAAGCTGCCTATCCTGATCGCCACCGACGTCGCCTCGCGCGGCATCGACGTCGACGATGTGGACTGCGTCATCAACTACGACGTGCCGGAGGAGAACGAGTATTATATCCACCGCATCGGCCGCACGGGCCGTGCCCGGAAAAAGGGCATCGCCGTGTCCATCCTCGGCACGTTCCCGGAGCAGGCGAAGCTGGCGGAGATCGCGAAATATTCCCACTACGCCATACAGCCCGTGAAATTCGCGGAGGACGGCTCCCTCGTTGAGGAGGAGCCGCCGAAGCCCAAAAAGGCGCCGCCGCGCCGCCGCTTCCGTTGACGGCGGCGGAGACGGGTCTGCTGCTTCTGTGCTGCGCGCTGCCGGAGGCGGAGGACAGGCCGCTGACCATGGCGCAGTTTCAGGAACTTGCCAAGCGGGCGCGCGCCCTCGGCCCCGGCGGGGAAGACCCGCTGCGGGAGCTGACGGCGCGTGATCTGGAACGGCTCGGCTATGCGCCGGAGCAGTGCGGGCGCATCGTGCGGCTGTTGTCGCGCGAAACACAGCTGGAGCGCTATCTGCGCGCGGCAGAGCGGAACGGGATCGTGCCCATCACGCGCTTGTCGCCGCGCTACCCCGCACGCCTGCGGCAGACGCTCGGCCAGCGGTGCCCGGCGGTGCTGTTCGCGAAGGGGGATGAAACGCCGCTTTCCATGCGCTGCATTTCCGTCGTCGGCTCGCGGGAGCTGACGGAGGGCGGACGCGCGTTCGCGGAGGCCGCCGGGCGGCTCATTGCGCGTTCTGGGTACGCACTCTGTTCCGGCGGAGCGATGGGTGCGGACCGCGCGGCGCAGGAGGCCTGTTTGACGGCGGGCGGCTCCGCCGTGGTTTTCCCGGCCGGGCGGCTTCTGGACTGCCCGGCGCAGGCGCACGTTTTATATCTGGCCGAGCAGGGCTATGATCTGCCGTTTTCCGCACAGCGGGCGCTGTCGCGGAACCATTTTATCCACGCCATGGGCGAAAAAACGCTCGTCGCGCAGTGCCGCGCCGGAGCAGGCGGCACGTGGGACGGGACGACGGAGAATTTAAGGCGCGGCTGGAGCCCGGTGTTTGTAAGCGACGACGGCTCCGAGGGCGCGCAGGCTTTGATCGCGCGCGGTGCAGTCCCGGTGCGGACGCTGTCCGGACTGGATGATCTGCAGCCCGCGCAGCTGCAGTTTTGAGGTTCTATGCGATATTATTACGGACAGCTTTCCCGGCCGCTGCAGGGCGTGTATGACGCGCTTCTGGGCGGCTTTCGCGCGCTTGCGCCCGGCATCCGCATTCCGATGCTGGATGAAAAGCAGCTTGCGGACGTGTATCTGCGGCTGAAGCTCGACGAGCCGCTGCTCTTTTACGTCACCGGCTACCGCTGCCGGTGGATGACCGGCGCGGCGCATATGGAGCTTCTGCCGGAGTATCTGTTTGACAAAGCAAAAATTCGCACGCATCAGCAGGCGGTCAGTGCACGTCTGGCCCGGCTGACGAAGCCGCTCGAAGGGAAGACGGAGGCGGAAAAAGAGCTTGCCGTGCACGATTTCATTCTGGAAAACGTGCGCTACGACAAGCTCAAAAAGCCGTATTCTCATGAAATTCTCGGCCCCATGACGCAGGGCGTCGGCGTGTGCGAGGGCATCGCGAAGACCGTCAAGGCGCTGTGCGACCAGCTCGGCCTGTGGTGCATCGTCGCGCTCAGCGAGGCGGACCCCGCGCGCGGGATCAAATACCGCCACGCGTGGAATGTCGTGCGCGTCAGCGGGCAGTATTACCATCTCGACGCGACGTTTGACAACTCGCTCCAGCGGGGCGAAAAGCGGTACGATTATTATAACCTCGACGACGGCAGGCTCTTCCGCGACCACACCCCGCTCGTCCTGCCCGTCCCCGCCTGCACGGATGGGAAACGCTTTTACTATCGAAGCGTCTCGTTCACGAAGCCGGAGGAGCTGGAAAAGCGGCTTGCGCAGGCACTGCGCAAAAAGCAGCCCCTGTTCGTGTTCCACTGGCGCGGCGGCGGCCTGAACCGGGACACCCTGCAGCAGCTGCTGGCGCTTGCCGGGCGGCTTGCAGCCGAACGCGGAAAACGCGCGTCCTGCTCGGTCAATTTCCCGCAGGCCGTCATCCAGCTCGAATTCTCCGAAGCCCCGCAGGAAAGCATCACCATCCAGCAGGCAAATGAGGCGGAGGCCCCTGTCAACGAAGCTGATTGAGCACGCACCGGGCGCGGCCAATGGCCGCGCCCGGTGCGTTTCGTTATACCATCCGGCAGCAGGACTCGCAGTCTTCCTTTTTGGGGAATTTGCTGTGGTCGTAGGCGATGTGGTTCTTGTCGTAATAGTCCTGGATCGCGGACTTGACGGCTTCCTCCGCCAGCACGGAGCAGTGGAGCTTGTGCGCGGGCAGACCGCCGAGGGCGTCGACGACCTCCTGATTGGTCAGCGCCAGCGCGTCTTCGAGCGTGCGGCCCTTGATCATCTCGGTGGCGATGGAGCTCGATGCGATCGCGCTGCCGCAGCCGAAGGTCTCAAATTTGACGTCTTCGATCCTGTTGTCCTTGATCTTCAGGTACATCTTCATGATGTCGCCGCACTTGGCGTTGCCGACCTCGCCGACGCCGTCCGCGTCCGCGATCTCGCCGACATTGCGCGGGTGCATGAAATGATCCATGACGGTTTGGGTATAAAGTGCCATAACGAACGCCTCCTTACAGCGTAAACTGCCGCTTGCCGCTCATAAGATCCTTCCACACCGGGGACATATCCCGCAGGTAGGAAACGATCGGCGGAAGCTCAGCCAGAATATAGTCAATCTCTTCTTCGGTGTTGTCTTCGCAGATGGTCAGGCGCAGCGAGCCGTGCGCGACCTCATGCGGCCGGCCGATGGCCAGCAGCACGTGACTGGGGTCGAGCGAGCCGGACGTGCAGGCCGAGCCGGAGGACGCGCTGATGCCCTTCGCGTCGAGCAGCAGCAGCAGGCTCTCGCCCTCGATGCCCTCAAAGCAGAAGTTCACGTTGCCGGGCAGGCGCGGGCTTCTCGCGCCGTTGAGCGCGCAGTGCGGGATCTTTGCGATGCCGTCGATGAGCCTGTCGCGCAGGGCGGTGACCTTCTTCGTGTTCTCGTCCATGTTGGCGCAGGCCTCTTTCAGGGCCGCAGCCATCGCCGCGATGCCGGGGACGTTTTCCGTGCCGCCGCGCTTGCCGCGCTCCTGCGCGCCGCCCTCGATGAGGTTCGTGAGGATGATGCCGCGCCGCGCGTAGAGCATACCCACGCCCTTCGGGCCGTGGAACTTGTGCGCGGACAGGCTCAGCAGATCGATATGCATCGCGTTCACGTCGATCTTCACGTGGCCCGCCGCCTGCACCGCGTCGGTGTGGAACAGCACGCCGCGTTCATGGCAGACCGCGCCGATTGCCTCGATCGGCTGAATGGTGCCGATCTCGTTGTTGGCGAACATGATGGTCACGAGGCAGGTATCATCGCGGATGGCATCCGCGACCTGCTGCGCCGAGACAAGGCCGTCCGCGTGCACGTCCAGAAGCGTTACCTCAAAGCCCTGCTTTTCCAGCCGCTTCAGGGTATGCAGGACGGCGTGATGCTCAAACGTGGTGGAAATGATGTGCTTTTTGCCCTTGCGCGCGCCGAGATAGGCGGCGGAGGTAATGGCCTGATTGTCGGCCTCGCTGCCGCCGGAGGTGAAATAGATCTCGCGCGGCTGGGCGCCGAAGCAGGCGGCCATATCGGCCCGCGCCGTCTCCAGCACCTCCTTGGCCTGCTGGCCGATGGTGTAGAGGCTCGACGGGTTGCCGAAGGTGTTGTTCAGGTGATAGGTCATCGTGTCGATGGCCGTCTGGTGCATTCTGGTGGTCGCTGCGTTATCCGCATAGACTTGCATCAATATCAGCTCCTTTGCAGGGAATTCTTTCTTATGGCCTGAGCATAACATATATTCCCCATAAAGTCAATAGGTTTATAGGCTGTACGAATTCAGAAAAAATTAAGGCTTTTTTCTGCCCGATTTGGTTGTTTTTCCGGTAAAATTTGTGTATGATGGGTACACTAAACTCCGGAGGTATTTCCATGGCAAACATTCTGGATTATCTGGACTGGCGCGGCGATCTGACGCTTGCCGAGCGCGGGTTCAACGAGGTCGACAATCTGCTGATGGCGGAGCTTTGCTTTCTGGACTTTTCCGGCATCGTCCCGGCGGACTTTTCCGCGCCCGTTTCTCTGCCGGAGGCCATGCAGAAGTACGACGCGGCAAGGCCGCAGGAGACGATGGGCGTGCTCGTGCCGGAGCAGATCCCGGAGCTGGGGCACAAAATGGCCGCGAGCCGCCGCTTTTCCGATCTGACGCTCTGCGCCTATGTCAGCCGTACCGATGAAGAAACGCAGACGCAGTTTTCCGCGCTGACGGCGCTTCTGCCGGACAAGACGGCCTATATCGCCTTCCGGGGCACGGACGACACCATCGTCGGCTGGAAGGAGGATTTCAATCTGGCCTTTCTGCCGGTCGTCCCGGCGCAGAGGATGGCGGCGGAGTATCTGGCCGCGGCAGCCGCGGCGCTTCCGTCGCACCCGCTTCGCGTGGGCGGACACTCCAAGGGCGGCAATCTCGCGGTCTACAGCGCGGTGTTCTGCGGCGAAGCCGTGCAGAACCAGCTCATGCGCGTGTACAATAACGACGGCCCCGGCTTTCGCACGTCGCTGCTCGGCCTGCCGGAGCACAGGCGCGTCGCGGATAAGATCACGACGATCCTGCCGGAATCGTCCGTCGTCGGAATGCTTCTCGAGCATGAGGAGCGCTATGAGGTCGTGCGCAGCACGCAGAGCGGTCTGTGGCAGCACGACGGCTTCTCGTGGCAGGTGCGCGGGGAGAAATTCGAGCATCTTCCGGATCTCACCGAGGGCGGCAAGCTCGTCGACGAGACGATCCGCACGTTCATCCTCTCCCTGAGCCCGGAGCAGCGCGTGGCCTTTACCGACGCGCTGTTCGACATCCTCACCTGCACCGACGCCGGGACGCTGACCGACCTCAAGGAGGGCGGACTCAAAACGGCGGCGGCCATGCTCAAAAAATACCGGACGCTGGACAAGCCCACGCGCAGCGCGCTGGGCAGCACGCTGCGCCTGTTCATGGCGGCAGGCGCGAAAACGGCAGCCTCCGAGCTCAACCCCGTCAGCCTGCTCCTGCGCCATCTGCCGCTGCAAAAGCTGGCAGACGGTCTGGAGAAGCCGTAACAGCTGAAAGCAGTCCCGCAAAAAACAGCCCCCTGTGCTGAACAGGAGGCTGTTTTTCAAATCGTCCGCAGGACCGCTTCGCGGTCTGCGAGCTGGCCGATGGGGCGGATCGGCTCCGGCACGCCGTCAAACGAGCCGATGTGCTTTTCGAACCAGACCACATCGCGCCAGCGGCCGTTTTTGTAGCCGGTATTGTGATACGTCCCCAGCAGCCCGAAGCCCAGCTTCCGGTGCAGGGCAGCGCTTGCGTCGTTCGGCATGGTCACAACGCCGTAGGCCGTGCGGACGCCCTGCTCTTTGAGCAGGGCCAGCAGCGCCCGGTAGAGCCTTGTGCCGAGACCCCTTCCCGCCGCGTTTTTTGAAACGTAGACGGAAAGCTCCGCGTTCCAGTCATAGGCGGCACGCTCCTGCGCGCGGTGGGCGTAGGCGTAGGCGAGAATTTCGCCGTCCTCCTCCGCGATCAGCCACGGGTAGACCGCGCCGTAGCTGCGGATGCGTCCGGCAAACTCGTCTTCGGACGGCAGCGCCGTCTCAAACGTGATAGAAGTGTCGATATACTGTGCGTAAATGGCGAGACAGGCGGCTGCGTCGTGCTCGTCTGCAAAGCGAAGGTTCATACTGCCGCCTCCCTTACGGAACTACGATGTCGATCGCGCGGTGCTCGTTGTGGATCTCGACCTCGGTGACGCTGCCGCCGAATTCGCCGTCGACCGTCCAGGAAACCGGCTCGTCGAACTCAAAGCGCAGCGCGCCGGTCTGCGTGGAAATAAACGAATCGTTGTCAAAATCCAGCCGCAGCGCACGCGTCGCGGCCAGATTGAACTCTGCGAGATTTTTTGTCGCGCGCACGAGGATCATCTCATACAGCCCGTCGTTGAGCGAGATGCCGAGATCCTTCGTGGCCTTGAAGCCGCCGACGGAGGTCGTGCTGGTCACGAGGCCGACGAGCACATCGGCCTCCTCCTTCCGGTCTTCATAATAGACGCGCACGTGCGTGGGCTTCAGCCGTCCGAGCGCGCCCGCGCCGTTCATGATATACGCAAGCCGGCCCCAGATGCGCTTGTCCTCCTGCGGCGTCTCATACGGCACGTCCGTAAAGATGCCGAAGGCGGCGACATAGGTAAAGTACCGGTCGGGGCCGAACGAGCCGATGTCCAGCGGGTATAATCTGCCCCCCACGATCTCCTGCGCGGCGCGGATGGGGTCCTTGGAAAGGCCCAGCGTGGAGGCCACGTCGTTGACTGTGCCGCCGGGGATGTAGCCCAGCGGGGGCCGCTTTTCATACGGCAGCGCCATGAGGCCGGAGACGGCCTCGTTGAGCGTCCCGTCGCCGCCGGTGCAGGCGATCAGGTCATACTGCGTCCCGCGTTCGGCGATCTGCCGCGTGATATCGCGCGGCCCGGTCGTCATGTGTACGGTCGGCTCATAGCCGCCCTTGCAGAAGATCGCCAGCACCTCCATAAGCGAGCTGCGGATCTCGGCGTGGCCCGCGTTCGGGTTGATGAAAAACAGTAAGCGTTTCATGTGCGGACTCCCTCCCGGCAGCTTGTCAGTTCTGCTGCATGATGTCGACGATGGCCGCGTTCTGCTCGGATTCCGTGACCTCGAACTTTGCCGCGACCTCCTGCAGAACGCTCACGGACAGCTCGTTCAGATAGTCCTCCTCTGCGCGGACGTACCAGTACGCGTGTTCGCCCGTGGAGGAGAAGTACATGATGTGATAGCCGTAGCTGGTCTTGACGATGCCGGTGTCGCCGGGCTGACGGGCGGGATCGAAGCACCAGGCGTCAAACTCGTCGACCATCTTGCCGGGATAGATATCCTCGTACAAGCCGCCGTTTTCCACGCTGCCGGGATCCTGCGAGTTTTCCGCGGCCATGAACGCGAAGGAATCCTCGGTGTGCTCGCCGTTCTGCCACTCGGTCAGCAGGTCGTTGGCCTTCTTCTCGGCCTCTGCCCATGCTTCGTCGGTGTAGGTGCCGTCGTCATTCTTGCCTTCGGGCTGGATGAGGATGTGACGCACGTTCACCATCTTCACATCGGATTTTTCAATGCCGTTTCCGGCGTAGGAATCGGCGTTGTCGTCATAGTATTTGCTGATATCGTCCTCGGTGTAGGGCTTCTCGTCGACGAGCACCTGCAGATAGGCCGAGGCCGTGATCTGCCGCTCGACAAAGGCGTGGTACGACGTCAGCGTGGCTGCCGGGCCATAGGCCATCTGGAGATATTCGTCCGCACTGCCGTAGCTGTAGCTTGCGGCGGCTACGGTGATCTGGCCGTCAAGCTCGTCGAGGTAGTCCTGATCCTCCTGGCTCAGCTGGAAGCCTGCAAGCCGGGCCTCCTGCCAGATGGCGGTGACGTTTTCATAGTTCGTGATGGCCGCCTGCAGGAAATACTGCTGCCAGGTGCGCGTGTCGTCAAACATACACATCTGCTGGTCAAACGGCGTGCTGGTGTCGATAAAATATGAAGCGTAGCTGCCGTAGTTGTTCATGAGCGTATAATACTGCTGCCAGTAGTAATACGGAAGCTCCCGGTTCGTCAGATGGTCGTCGCCGCAGACGGCGATCTCGCGGTTCAGAACGTCCTCGGTCAGCTCCTCGGCGCTCACAGTGTAGCTCACGCCGTTGCCCGCAGGCTCGGTTTCCTCGCCGTCCGTCTGTTCGCCGGTCTGGCCGTCCTCCGCCGGTGTCTGATCGTCCGGCTGGGTACTGTCAGTGCCGTCAGGGGTACCGGCAGGCTCGGAGATTGTCGCATCGCCGGGCTGCTCTGCATCCGGGCTGACCGTTTTCGGCTTCAGCGTGAGGATCAGCGTGATCGCCGCGGCGATCACAACGGCTGCGCCGCCGATGATCCACGGCAGCGGAGATTTTTTCTTTGCGGGCTGCGCGGCGCTGTCCTGCGCGCCCTGCGTGTGCTCGTCTTCGAGCGGAATGGTACGTGACTCCTGCGCGGCAGCGTCTTCGAGCGGAATGGTATGCGCCTCCTGCGCGGCAGCATCCTCGGTCGGAAGCGTATAAGAGGAATACTCCTCATTGTCCGGCATTCCGGATTGCTCCGGCGCCTGATTGGTCTTATCGTCCATGTGTGTCATTGCCTCCCATATTGTTGGTGTCCCCTAAGCATACCACATGAGCACGCGGTTTGCAATCGCGGCAGAGGCGTTCAGTTTTAAACATTTTTTGAATTTCTGCCGGGGTTTTTCTTGACAAGGGGACAATAAATGGGTACACTGTAGCTGATATATGCAATGAAAAGGACAAGTACGGGGTTTTGACGCGCAAAGAGAGCTGCCGGTCGGTGTAAGGCAGCGGCAGAAGCCTCCGAAGATCCCCTTGGAGCAGCCGGGCTGAACCGCAAGTAAGCCCGGACGGGACTTCCCGTTACAGAAGGCGAGTGCCCGCGTTTTGATGCGCGGGAATTCAGGTGGTACCGCGGTCATTTATCGCCCTGAGCCAAGGCTCGGGGCGTTTTGTTTTTGCAGGA
>ENA-UEQL01002266-UEQL01002266.1-human-gut-metagenome-genome-assembly--contig:-NODE-2266-length-12915-cov-6.042296_pt1 | contig 12915 bp, 16 predicted proteins | sample MGYA00242905_ERZ507926 | MGnify/ENA primary metagenome ERZ507926 (study PRJEB26167, sample SAMN06115531) | human gut metagenome | host: Homo sapiens | place: China:Henan | collected 2015-09-09...
ACTACCATATCTTCCGGTTTCATCTGTTCATAAGCTACACCGGAAGGTTTGATCACCACCAGGCCCGATGTCCGGTCGATAGCACTGACATTCCCCCAGGTAAAAATAACCAGGCCATGCTTCACCAATTCCAGATTCGCCTCACAAACCTCTTTTTTCAATGCTTCTAACATAACTACTATTTTAATTTATTACCAGAAATACCAATAGAACACAACGGTAATCAGGATAATGATAGCGGAATGGATGACATCCCATTTGTTCCAGCTAGCACGGGTAACCGCCTTTTGTTCGTCTGTCGTCGAACCGAATGTCAGGCCGACGATCTGTTCTGCAGGTGCCGGTGTTGTGAAACGGCTAACAACCACAATCACCAGCATACAGAACAATAACATACCTCCACAAAAGAACAACCAGTTCGTATCGTAAAACAGATATTTAAACCAGGAATCGCTGAAAGTCGCTCCCGAGGTATAATACACTTTAGCCCCCAAACGGGTGATACCGATAATAAATCCGGCGATCAAGCCCCACATACCACCCTTCGGAGTTGCTTTTTTCGAGCAAATACCCAATAAGAAAGCCGCTGCAATACCCGGTGCCAGTACAGATTGTACATCCTGCAAATAGTTATACAACACCGATCCTACACTTTTCATTACCGGAATCCAAAGAATACCTAACACGACTACCACTACCGTAGCGACACGTCCGACATAAAGCAAAGTCTTTTCGGAAGCCTTCGGTCTGTATTTTTTATAGAAATCGATTGTAAATAACATAGCGGAAGAGTTGAATAAAGAAGCCAGCGAACTCATCAAGGCTGCCAAAATACCGCATACGACCAACCCCTTAAAACCGGCAGGCAATAATTTAGCTACCAAAGTCGGGAATGCAGCATCGGCGGAACTCATCGTAAATGTTTCCCCATTCACGGTAATACCGTGTTTTTGCATAGCAAAAGCAACCATTCCCGGAATCAGGAATAAAAAGACAGGCGTCAGTTTCAGATAAGCACCGAATATAGCCCCCCGCCGAGCCTGAGTTTCATCTTTACCCGACAATACACGCTGTACGATAAACTGGTCGGTACACCAATACCAGAAACCGATAACAGAAGACCCGATGAACACCCCTAGCCAAGGGAAATTGGTATCCCGGTTACTCCGGATCAGATTGATCATCGAATCACCATATTCATTTACCGGAGTCACCCGACAAGCTTCCAACACCTGATCCCAGCCACCGACAGCTTTCAAACTCAACACCAGAATCCAAGGTTGACTTTTCCCCCTTCCATCTGCTATAATAGTCCAGCAATGGAGGCTTAGCTCAGCTGGTTAGAGCGCTTGCTTCACACGCAAGAGGTCAGCGGTTCGAGTCCGTTTACGCCCACCATCTAAAACCCGCATGAACGCTATGTTTGTGCGGGTTCTCTTTATGCTCTGGCTCTTGCCACAATTACCGTTTGGTCGTTATTTGGTCGTTATGGGTGCCAAAAGCCGCCAAAGGATACGCATAAATACCAAGGGTGTCGGTTTAACTGACACCCTTTTCTTGTGTGCTGCCGAGGGGGTGCGAGCGGGGGCGCCTCTTTCGTTGCTCTATGTTCTGCCTGAGGTGTTTCCTCTGACCGTCTGGGTGTGTGGTTCTGGCTGGCGTGTCGGCATCCGGACAGGCTGCGATGAGGGGTGTTTGGCACACCTCGCCAGTAACCGGACGAGTTGCGCCAGCGGTCGGCGGGGTCAGTGTGGCTTACCTCATCGGTGCCCAAACGTTGCTGCTGCTTTTGTGGGTGGCGCTTCTGGCTTGTATGGGCGCTTTTATGGGGGCTTTTAGGGGTTTGCTTGTGTGTTTAAGCCGGCTTTTTCCGGGCTGCTGCTTCTCTGTATCCGGCAGCGGGGGAGCGGTTTCATAAGATCACACGAACAAAACATAAGAGAACCGCACAAAACGCAAGTTTCTGTCTTGCGAAACCGTGCGAAAACATAAGACGGTGTTATATCTCTGCTGCGTTTGATAAGATTACCGTGCCAGCCTCGTGGTTTGCCCGGAAAATACCCCCTGTTTTACCAGTTGGCAACATCCCAAGCGCATATAAAAAGAGCGGGGCACGATTAACCCCGCTCGTTGTGTGTTATAAGGTGCTGGGTGGTGTCGGTTTCGGTGGCTGGTGCAACGCGCCCCCTTACGGTATCTCGATAAACGCATAGCCGCGGGGTGACGGGGGAGCAGCTTCCCGGCGTTGGCGTTCCTTTTCCCGCACCCGTTCCAGCAGTTCCAGCTGCTGGGCTATCACCGCCGGAATGTCCTCGTTCGGGTAGTTTTCGGGGTGCTGCTGGCGCGATTCTATGCAGGATATGATCCATTGGCTATCGGTCATGGTGTCGATAACCGGCAGAAAGCCGATGGTTTCGCCCTGTTCATCTTTTACGCGGGTGAAACCGGAAACCGGAATTGTCCGGTCGGCAATGGTGACGGTGGGGTGGTTCATGTTGGTTCATCCTTTCTGTTGACAAGCCGGGAGCGGGGCTGGTATACTATCCTTACACCCCGCTCCGGCGGTGTGGTGGCTCTTTTTCTGTGTGCTGTGGTAGGTGTTGCAGGAAAGGGGCTTTCTTTATGCCGTTTCCAAAAAGCGATTGATCGCCGGTCGGATGGTTCGCAATTCGTCCATGATGTCCGGGGTGAGCTGCTTTGTGTCCAGTATGTCGTTGATGGCGATCCCCGCCATAATCAGTGCCGCGACGGTTTCCACCGGAACCGGTACCGTTTTTTTCATGTGTCCCCCTCCTTTACGCCACGGTGAAGCGGCGAGTTTCAGCCGGTCGGGTATAGGCAGCGTACACATCCGGGCACTCGGTGCGGAACGCCTTGGAATCGAACCGGTGGCTTTGTACCACACTCCACCGCACCACGTGCTTGCCGTCCTGCAGCTTGTCCACGCCCTGCCGCCGCATGGTGGCTTTCAGCTCGTCCTCCAGCGTGGCGATCTCATCCGCGAGAGCGGCGGCTTGCTGGCGCAGTTCCACCAGTGTTTGCAGTTTGTCTTTCCTTTTCGGTTTGCTCATTAAAACCAGCTCCTTTTGATAATGTGTCGGGAGCGGGGGTGTTCATGGTGCTGTTGCTCACGCTGTCGGCTGCTCAACCATGTATCCCCGCATTGCCGCTGTCCCTTTTGACAAGCATATTATAATACTTGCGCAAGTATATAACAATTGGCAAAACAGACAAACTTGCACAAGTATATTCATCTATTTTTATACTTGCATAAGTATACTAAAAGTGATATACTGATTATGGAAAAAATTAGACTATCCAAAAAAGGGGGCGCAATGGAATGGCGGAAAAGCAATCAAAATCCAGCACGGCAGCCAAAAACAGGTACAATGCCAAGGCTTATGACCGCATTAATACTATTGTTCCAAAGGGGCGAAAAGCCGAACTGCAAGCCCACGCAGAGCAGCGGGGCGAGAGCCTCAACGGCTTTATCAACCGCGCCATAGATGAAACCATCGAACGGGATGGCGTTGCAGAAACGGAGGCGCAACCATGACCCCATACACCGACAAATACCACCTCACGCCCGAGCAAAGCCGGTTTCTGGCGAAAAAGAAGTGGGATGAAAATGTATATTGCGGAATGAAGATGGAAAACCGCGCCGTAACCTTTCCGCAAACCAAGACCATTCTGGAGGGTGTGAACGTTCCCCAGGTGCACCTTGACGATATACAGGCGATTCTCAATATGCGGGATGCGTGGCGTTATATGCTGCAAACCACAGAAGAACCGCTGACGCTGGAATATATCTGCAAGCTGAATGACTTTGTCGCCCGAAACGAGGCGCTGGAGTGGGGAACGCTCCGCACCGGGCGGGTGAGCATCTCCGGCACCGACTATATCCCGCCTGTTCCGCAGCAGGAAGCGGTGCGGGAGCTGTATCCTTTTTCAGACAAATGGAACAAAGAGATTGTTCCTAGGTTGGCGGCGTTGCTTGAAGAATATAGTCAAAGCATCGACCTGTTTCACATGGCGTTTCCTACCGATTGGGAAGAACAGTTAATGAAATAAACGGTTTTGCTCTGCCTGCCGCTGCCCCGAGGGGTGGCGGCTTTTTTGCGCCTATTGTGCCCCGCTATTCGGAGATTTCGGAGTCCCTAAAAAAGAAAAACGCCCGTGCAGCAGCTCCGGACGGAGGCCGCACAGGCGGCGAAATAACAAGAGCGGGGCAGGGGAAACGCGTTGATAATAGCGTTCAAAAGCTAACATTTGCTAACATTATGCGCGTATAGGCAACCTCCCCCCCTGATCAGAGGCAGCGGTCAGCGCACGGGAACCGGTGAGGGGAGATGCGTTTTTGTGCGGCGGATGCACGAAGGGGGTGGGGTATCCCTGTGTCTGGGAAACTGCCGCCCCGCTCAGCTGTTGTGCTTTCGATAGCTCCCGTGCAAGCAATGCGTTTTATGCCGTGAATTTGTATGTTTCGCGGCTTTCTCTTTTTGCCTATGAAAAGTATATGCCCGGAGCAGGAAAAGCTGTCCAACTCCATAAGTTTATTGCGATTTTGAAGTAAAACGGGCTTTTATGGCGCTTGCTCGTCTGGCACGTTCCTCATCGCTCAAAAGGGGACCAGCGTTTACCTTTATCCACCGCTTGGGCACTTCAAAGGTTATGCCGCCGTTTCCGTCGTCTTTGGTTTGCCGTGCTTCCTCTGGGCGTATACGGCAAAGGTTGGATAGCTTGCGCTTTAATGCGCCGTTGTATGTGTATACGCTGGCGTGTGGTTCTGCTTCGTTAAATAAAACGATCGTTTCTTGTTCCAGTCTGTTCATGTTCTTTTCTCCTGTCTGCCCCGATCAGAGCGGGGCTTTATTGTTTGTGTGTAAGGTCTTCCGCTTTTTCTATGGCGCGCTCTACTGACGAAGCGCCGGAATGGTTCCACGACTTCCACCCGGTACCATGCCAGGCGGCGGTGTCAAGCACTTCCTCGTAGAACGATTGCAGCGAGCGGGCAACCGAGGGCTTGCGCAGTGCCCGCAATGCTTTCACCTTGTGCTGGCGTATTTGTTCGCCGGTCAAGCCGTGATCTGCCGCGATAGCTGCCTGTGTTTGTCCGTGCCAGTACAGTCGCCGCAGCACCTCGCCTTGCAGCTCCGGCAGGGTGTCCAGCGCCTTTTCTAATGCGCCATGCAATTCCACTTGGTAGGCGTGGTCTATGGCGCTTTCCATATCCACAGCCGCTTGCCGATCCTCTTGCAGCTCTTCCAGTGTAATGGTGTCGCCATCGTCCCCGGTGATCTCGCGGTCGAGGCTGTCGCAGCCGTTCAGCGAATCCCGCTTGGTGGAGCGGATGCCGCACACCTCCCGGAACCGGTTGCGCAGCGGATGGGCGAGAAAGGCGATCAAGCTGTGCCCACTATCTGGCTTATATGCCTGTACCGCGTCATACAGGGCGAGAAAGCCACATTGTACCAGATCGTCCGGTTCCACCCCTGCGCCGTGGCACAGATCGCTGTATTGCCGGGAAAACTGTCCCGCTTGCTGCCGAATGTATTTGTGCACCTGCTCCCAAAGCTGGTTATACGAGGCTTGTCCTGCACGGATAGCCATGGCGATCTCTTCGTTGGTCATTGACTGCCGCCCCTTTCTGTTGTACAATATGCCTTGCTAAAGGGTCGCCCTGTCGGGGGCGGCTTTTTTGTTTTGTCCGCAAAGGAGCGGGGCTACTGTTTCAGCAGATCGCCAAGGCGATACAGGGCGTTGGTAAGATCAAAGGCATAAAACCCGGCTTCCGCCAGTGTGCACATCCTGTCGGCGTTGTCCCACAGCATACAGCCGCATTGCACGCAGCGCACGGGGGACGGTCGGGACATCAGCGGACAAAGCCGGTTGTCAGTCGGTTGGTTGTTGGCAGTCGGTTTGCGGGTTTGCTTGTTCATGTGCGTTCATCCTTTCTGTTGCCTGTGGCGGTGTGGCGCTCGTGTGGCGGCAAAATGCCGTTCATCGCCACACTAAAAAGTGAGTATCTATGCGGGCTATAAGGCTATTTTTATGTTGTGTGGCGATGTGGCGATAATAAAATATATTTCTATATGGAAAAAACTTTTTTCGGTGAACTCCGAAAAAATATTTATATAGTGCGTTGTTTTTCATCGCCACAATCGCCACATCGCCACAACCTAGTGTTCATGCGGGTTTGAGGGCTGTTTCCATCGCCACAGCAGCGCCACACGCCGCCACAACGCGCCACAAACCGGTCAAATTTCCTCGAAATCATCGGGCATTGGCTCCGGCGGCGGGGGAGTTTGCTCCGGTTCCGGGCGTTCCAACAGCAGCACCACACATTCGGTGTTGACCCCATTGATGCGTTTCCCGCGGGTGTTTCGGCCGGGACGTGTCAAAATCAGCCCGTGATGTTTTAAGTAACTTAGCAGCGCCGCCGCGTTGTATCCCTCGCTTTCGACGGCTTTTTGAAACACTGTGCTGATGATATACACATAATTTTTATCCATCGTGCCGTATATATCGCCCAATTCGTTGCTGCTGCAAAAGCGGTTGATGTTTTGCGCCACCCAGCTGCATATATACCGGTATCCCCGCTCTCCGGCAGATACCGACGCTTTGGTTTTGAGGAACGCTGCCATCTCCGGTATCCGCAAAAACTCTTGATCGTGAAAAATATAGGTGGAGGCGATAGCATCCGCTGCCAGTATCACAGCCGCTGCCATGGCTTGCTTTTCGGTAGTGTCGGTTTTGGATAGCTGCTCGAACGCATCTTGATAGATGGTGCGCGCGTTTCCCATCACCTGGTCATTGTTCAGTACATCCACAAACAACCGCCCGGCAAAGCCGTAATGCTGGCTTAACTGGGCGACAACGCGGTTTCCGTCCCGAATCACCATGTCGGTGGCGCGGCATTCGATGTCGATCACGCGGTTGCGCGCACCGGCTCCATCTCCGGCGTTGGTGAGCGGGGTTTCGCCAGTGGTCAGAATACAATTGCGCCAGGTGGCTGCCTTTTCCACACCGCCGGCTTTGGTGCCCCGGGTGCGCCCGACCCCTTCTGCCAGCTGGTACACGTTGAACTTTCCCTTTTTGACCTTGGCCAGCTGCAGCTCGTCGATCAGCATCGGCAGCGAATTGAGGAACGCGGCGGTCTTTTCAAACCCCACGGTGGTGCCGTCAAAGGTTTTGATATAGGTGCCCACCTGTGGATTGCCCCACACCGATGCCGCCAGCATCAGCGCAACGGTTTTGCCGGTGCCGCTTTCCACGCTCCACAGGTTCACGAAAAAGGGAAGCAGCCCCAGCGGCTTAACCAGTACCGACGCAAAGGATGCCGCCAGCATGACATGCGCCGTTACACTCATTTGGCGACACTCCCGCGCGATGGTCAACCACTTTTCAAAATCACCGTGTGCGCGGATCGCGTGGAACATATCGCGAAAATTGGCATCGCCGTCGAAAACCAGGTTGTCCACATACGGAGCAAACCCCATACCGTCAATATATCCGAGTCGTGCCGCGCAGGCTTGCTCGGGAAGCTGGTCGTAATTGTTGCTTTCCACATCGTTGATAAAGGTTACCAGATCGCGGGCGGTTTCGCTGGTGACTGCCACTCCGTTGTCCGCCAGCTGCACAATGCTCTTGGTAGAGGCAAGTATCCGCTTGTCCACAATAAGATCGCGCCACCTGCCCCCGCGCTGGAAAGAGATTTGCAGCTTTTCGGTGCCGGTATCCACATTCACAAGCCGCTTGACCGGCGCTATCGGATGCGAACACGCATGCCGGGGTTTGCTGCCATCGGTGCGCCAGATACCGCTCTGGTCATTCCATTCCCACGCGCCAAGGTCGAGGTTCAGCGTCACCCCCGTTTGGTTATCGACGAAAACCAGCGTGTGACGCGGGGGCGTGTTCGCTTTGTCCATGCGGAGGCAATAGCTTTTATACATCTCTTTGAAACGCTGTCGCCCCACCCCCGCTTGTTCCGCCTTGTCCTGCATGACCGCCAGCATCTGGCTGTGATGGAATTCATCGTGTCGGTAATGCGCCAGCAGATCATAGGGGGTGGTGGTATTCAGGAAGTCCTCTTTGCTAAAGGTTTGCGCGCGTATGTCCTGAAATTCGGATAATGCCAATGGTGATGTTTCGATCATGGACGGTCGTTCGTCAAAGGAAATGCCGTTGCAAGGCTCCATTCCATCACCCGCCCTTTATTCCGCAATGCGGCGGATGGCGCCCCGCTCGGCGGGTACTGCTGCCGGGTCAGCGGGGGCGCTCAAATATGCCAGCAGATGATCCAGATTGATAAGCCGCTTGGTACCGACCCGCAGATGCGGGATGGCACCAGTTAGCACTAACCGCCGGATATAATACGGCGTGATCGCTGTGGCTGGGTCGGCTTTTTTCAGCTCTGTGGCGGCTTCGGCAATGGTTCTCATGCGTGGTGTCATATTATTCCGCCTCCTTTTTGCGTTCCTGTTCCAGCTCGCGGATGATTTGCAGCACCTGCTCCCGTTTTTCGTCCGAAAATTCCTTGCGCAGCTGACGCGAGAAGGTGGTGTCTACAATTTTTAGTTTGTCTGCAATCTGCCAAAGTTTCACCCCTGCGACCGCTGCTGCTTTTCTGATTTGTGTATTTGCTTGCTCCATAGTTGTACCTCCTGCAATTTTGTTGTTGACGTGTATCGCTACATCTGTTACAATAGTATTGTAGCATTAACACTTGTTCCTGTCAACAGCTGTGTGCCTTGAATTTTATTTTTCACAAAGTTAAACATGGGGGGACTATAACATGGAAACTACTCACATTTTTGCACAGCGCATAAATGAATTAAGAGAAGAGAGGGGGCTGTCGCAAGGGAAACTAGCAGATGAACTCGGAATATCCCGTGGTGCGCTCTCCTATTACGAAAGTGCGCAAAGAACGGCAGATATTTCTATGCTTGTAAAATTTGCAAAATATTTTGATGTTACAGCGGATTATTTGCTGGGCTTGTCGGATAATCGAGAAAGTCTATTATCTCAACGAAAAAGGCAAATACCGTCCGAAACAGCCGGGCGAAGCTACAGGGCTGTCTGATGAGGCAATTAAAAAATTGCAGGATATAAAGAATGGCAAGAACCCAAAAAAGAATATGAAAATTTGCAACAGTTTTATTTCATCCGCGCAATTCGAAGGATTGATACATGAAATGGCAGCTTTCTTTACGATTACCAATGAATGCGGGCAAACAATAACTCACTATATTGATTATTTGCAAGAACGCATTGAGGAGCAAAAAAAAGAAAATTATATCCCTCCGGAAGATATCGGTATTCATGATTATGGCATAGCGAAGATGGAATGCGATGCACAATATTTTGGCGAAAAGCAGGAGCTTAGGGCTTTATCGTATTTTCGCGCAGGAGAATACATTAGGCGTTTTATAAATTCAGCCGCTAGAGATGAAATAAAGGCGGAAAAAGAGAATTTACAAAAGGCGGATGACATCTGGAGACAATACAAGAATACCAACGAAGGAAAAACTTCAGATATTCCACCAATATATGCAAGGGACACCTTGCTGATATAAAAAACGAATCGAAAGGAGGTGCCGCCCATGCCGACGATCCAGAAACGCGGTGATACCTATCGCATCCGGGTGTCTGCCGGATACGATGCCGCCGGAAAACAGATCATGCGCTCCATCACCTGGCGCCCCGCTCCCGGTATGACCTCGCGCCAGATCGAAAAAGAGCTGGAACGCCAAGCCGTGCTGTTCGAGGAAGCGGTGAGAACGGGGCAGTATATGGATGGCAATATAAAGCTGGATGATTTTATAAACCAGTGGTTTGCCGACTATGCCGATAAGCAGCTGAAACCGTCCACCTTGGCGCTGTATCATCAGCTGATGGAGCGCGTTTCCCCCGCTCTCGGACACATTCGCATGAACAAATTACGCCCGGGGCATCTTGTGCAGTTTTATAATCAGCTGGAAAATGTGGATAACAAAAATACCGTTTCTTTTCTTGCAGCGCCGGCGCTTGAAAAAGCTATTGCGCACAGTGGTATCACCAAAGCGCAGTTGTGCAATCGAGCGGGGGTGGGTGTTGCCACGCTGCGCACGGCACAGGCGGGTAAGGCTATCTCCTACAAAAGTGCTTCCAAGCTGGCAGAGGCACTCGGTCAACCATGCGATCGGTTGTTTATACCGTCCGGTCACGCACAAAAGCTCTCCAAAAGCACCATTGCACACTATCACCGCTTTTTATCCGCTGTATTCACCACGGCGGTAGAATGGCAGGTGATGGCAGAGAACCCCTGCGCCAGAGTGAAGCCGCCAAAGGAAGAGCGCAAGGCGGTGCAATATTTGGACGAAAAACAGGCGGCTGCGTTTCTGGATGCGCTGCAGGAACAGCCGTTTCATTATCGCGCCATGGTAACCATGCTGTTATACTCGGGTATACGCCGCGGTGAGCTGTGCGGGCTGGAATGGGAAGATGTGGACTTTGAGCACAACCTTGTTCATGTCAACCGCAGCGCGGTGTATATTCCCGGCAAAGGAGTGGAGGACGGTACCACAAAAACGCACAATTCCGAGCGGGTGATGAAGCTCCCCGCCGGGGTTATGGAGTTGCTGAAAGAGCAGCGCCGGCGGCAAGCGGAACAGCGCTTGCAGATGGGCGATCAATGGCAGGACAGCCGCAAGGTGTTCACGCAGCCGAATGGAAAGCCTATTTGCATGGCTTCGTTGTCCAAGTGGATAAAACAGTTTTCCGTCAGTATCGGATTGCCGCCCATCACGGCACACTCCCTCCGGCATACCAATGCCACGCTGCTTATTGCGGGCGGTACCAATATACGAACGGTGTCTAATCGCTTGGGACACGCCAGCACCAGCACCACCGGGAATATATATAGCCACGCTATCAAAACAGCCGACGAGATCGCCGCGGATACGCTGGATGATTTGCTGAATCCGGCGCATTATAAACAGGCATAAGTACCGGAAGCGCCCCGCTTGTTGTGGGCGCTTTTTTGGTCGTTATTTGGTCGTTATTTGGTCGTTATTTGGTCGTTATGGTCGTTATAAAGGACGAAAGTTTACAAACGGTTTCAAAAGGAAAATCGCCAAAAACCTAGAGATAGAGCCGTTTTTTTCAAGTTACAAAAAGTGGCAAAGCCCCGGCAAGATAATTCACACGCAAGAGGTCAGCGGTTCGAGTCCGTTTACGCCCACCAAAAAAGCGACCGCGTATGTGTAAACATACGCGGTCGCTTTTTGCATCTGTACGAATGAAACCGGTGCGGAAGTTTGTTGTGTCAGCGATATGCCAAACCGGATCCGGTGGGATAGTCGGAGTAGACAGGCATGGGTTATGTTTCATCGTTTTTGGAGCGGATGTAGGAATACAGATCTGTCCAAATAAAAAAATCGAAAAATACCCATGCAACGAACCATTCGATGACCATATTGTCTTGATTTTGTACTAAGCTAATGATGTTCGTGTGTGACGATATAGCTAAGGCAATCAAAATGATTGCTTGAAACCCCAAAGTTACATATCGAACACACTTGGCTCGTTTGCTGAGGTGCGAGTGTAGATACGCTGTTAAATGTCGCTCCAAAACGATTTTTGGTTCGGAGTCCCATCGCCCCTGGTCATAAATCGGACCATCCTTGTAAAAATGATGATTGACACCGATTATAACAGGAACTGCTAATAGGACTTCTACCATAAGTAGCCATGAAGCAGTATCCGCTGCGTCGCCCGCCAGAGGGACATGAATGATCTCGCCGATAAAGAGCAGAAGAGAGCGAATGTCAATGATTGCCTGTGGCAACAGCAGCAGATATCGCAATCCCTTATGAACGGTGTGCAACCGAGCTTTCCATTTGTTCATACAACAACTCTCTTTTTTTACTCAATTTGCCTTTTCGCTTTGCGCTATCCCCTCCGCAACCGCGTCCGGAAGGAGAATGCACTGGGTGTTATAGCTTTCAACATCCCATGATGAAAAGCCGCTTTTCCCGGATTCGGATTGCCCGAAATAGCCATAATAATAGTACAAGGGAAATTCCTCAAAGTAAATATACACCAGCTGATCGGGAGCGCCACTTTTCCATTTTTCTGTTTGATAGGAAATGGTGCCGGCGTGGCATTGTCTTAGAAAATCCACCAACGATTCCAAGGCGTTTCCGCTGATAACGGTGCTTCCCTCATCACGGGAAAGCACGATCTTCTCAATTTTATCCGTGTATACATCGGGCAGAGTATCGTCACCTTTTATCAGATAATGCGTTTCGGATAGCTGATTGTCGTAGGCAATGAATGGATGGGTTGGGTTGTCATTTGCCAGCAAAACCTTACTTAAATCGTCGGTAGGATGGCTTGCGTCCTCTTCTGTCCCTACCCATGCACGAACGGACGTATAGGTAGGGTTGATGGGATACCAATTGGATGCCTCTTTATATATCTCATTGTTATAGATGGCGACAAAGCGCTGATCGTCTGTTGTTGAGGCACACCCGGATAGCAAAAATATAGCGGCGGCTAGAAGAAAAACGAGTTTTTTCATCTTTTTCACCTCAATGATGATTCTGTTGTTCTTTGTCGAACAAGATTTCCAGTAGCTACGGAAGCCGACTGAGTCAATATGTTGACGCATCATCCTGCGGCAAAAAAGTGATTGTCGTATCGTTTGGAATATCGCTTACATGACTATTAAATGTTGTGAGCAACAATTTGTCGTTATCCCAGCTGATTTCTCCTTTGAAATAACATTCATCGTCGTAAACGCTACCATCATGTTCCGCAGAAAGGGGGAAGATTTCTACTACAGCATCGTAGCCAAACAGACAAATCACTTGCTCCACCGTGCCGTTTCGCTTTATGGTTCCGGTATTAGAATTCTCTTCGTTCCGTATGTCC
>ENA-UEQL01002270-UEQL01002270.1-human-gut-metagenome-genome-assembly--contig:-NODE-2270-length-12909-cov-6.670355_pt1 | contig 12909 bp, 8 predicted proteins | sample MGYA00242905_ERZ507926 | MGnify/ENA primary metagenome ERZ507926 (study PRJEB26167, sample SAMN06115531) | human gut metagenome | host: Homo sapiens | place: China:Henan | collected 2015-09-09 | study...
CTGTGGTATTCCGACCGACGACAACGCAGGATGTGCCTGCGTCCGTCCGTCTGAGGGGCTGCGCTTCCCGCGCAAGCCGACCGTTTTTTCTTCTAAAAAGAAAAGAAGTGGGTACGATTTCTTTTCTTGAAGAAAAGAAACAAAAGACATAGCGGGGGAGGATGTCTTTCTGAGAAAAGGATGTTTCCCGCTCGTCCTGCATAAGGCACGAAAAAAAACGGACGGTTCGTATGTGAACCGTCCGTTTTGTGAAGCGCGTTGGCGGAAGCAGCTTGAGCGGAGAGAAACAACTGTTCCGCAGATGACTTTCTTTTGCTTCCTTTTCTTTCTAGAAAGAAAAGGAAGGGAAAAACCGTTTACCGCACCGAAACCGGCGATCCGAACAGGCGGACCGCGTTTTCGTAGAGCGCCGCGCCGAGCGTTTCCTCATCCTCGCCGCGCAGCGCGGCGAGACGCGTCAGCACGAGCGACGTCATGGACGGATCGTTCCGTTCGCCTCTGTGCGGCTCCGGCGTCATATAGGGACAGTCCGTCTCGAGCAGCAGCCGGTCGCGCGGCGCAAACCGTACCACATCCGGCAGTTTTTTTGCATTCTTGAACGTGAGCGATCCGCCGACCCCGAGGGACAGACCGAGGTCCAGGCACTCCCGCGCGGTCTCCACACTGCCGGAAAAGCAGTGCATCACGCCCGAAAGCGTAGCCCGATGCGCATGGAGCAGCGCCATGCAGTCGCCGTGCGCCTCGCGATCATGGATCACAACGGGCATGCCGTGCGCGCCCGCGATGGCAAGCTGTTCGTCAAAGCAGCGCTTCTGCGCCTCGCGCGGAGAAAAATCGTAATGATAATCCAGCCCGATCTCGCCCACGGCGCGGACGGCCGGATGCGCAAGCGCACGCTCGACCGCGTCTTTCGCGGACGCATCCCATTCGGCGGCGCTGTGTGGATGCACGCCCGCTGCGCCGAGGATCAACGCCGGATACCGCTCCGTAAGCGCGATCATCTTCGGAAGATCGGAAAGCGCGCAGGCACATTCCAGCACGCCCGCCACGCCCGCTTGCGGCAAACGCGCGATGAGCGCATCGCGATCCGCATCAAAGCGCTCATCGAGCAGATGCGCGTGGGTATCAAAGCGTTTCATAGCCGTGCCTCTCACAGCGACAGGCGCATGAGCGCTTCGTCGTGGTACACGCCGTTTACCAACAGATACTTTTTGCGCAGACCGTCGACGGCAAAGCCGAACTTTTGATACAGCCGCACGGCGCGCTCATTGTCCGCATACACCTCAAGGCACAGATTGCGGATCGTGCCGGTTTCCCTGCAAAAGTCAATGATCTCCTGCATAAGAGCGCTGCCGACGCCCTGCCCCCAGAGCCTGCGCCGCACGGAGATGCCCATGTGCGCGTTGTGCGCTATGCGCTTGTGCGTCTTTGCCTCGACGTTTGCAAGTCCGACGACCTCGTCTCCGATCAGCGCGACGAACATGCGCCTATCCGGCTTGTCGAACTGGGCCTCCAGAAACTCCGCCTCCTGCGCCTCGGTGAGCGGAACGCCCTCCGGCCCCACGAGCAGGTAATCGCTCTCGCCGCCAACACAGCGCAGGTAGGCGAGACAGGCGGCGGCGTCCGTTCCGCGCGCCTGCCGCACCCACAGCGGTTCGCCGTTCTTTAATGTGAATTCCTTCATGGTCAGCGCACCTTCAGACCGCTCTCCATCTCGGACAGGGTCGTGAGCGCGGAAAGCTTCTCGTCCGCCTCGTCCGATGCGCAGAGGATCATGCCGCGGCTCTCAATGCCGCAGAGCTTGACGGGCTTGAGGTTCGCGACGAGCACGACCGTTTTCCCGATCAGGTCTTCGGGCGCATACCACTTTTTGATGCCCGAAACGACCGTGCGCTCCTCGCCGCCCACGTCGAGCGTGAGCTTTAAGAGCTTCTTTGCGCGCTTGACCTCTTCGCAGTTCACGACTTTTGCAAGCCGGAGGTCGATCTTTTCAAAGTCCTCATACCCGATCTCCGGGACGGCCGCCGGCGCGGCGTCCGCCGCGCTCTCCGCGGGCGCAGCGGGGGTCTCGGCCTTTTTCGCTTCGGCAGCGCCCGCGGTCACGGCCGCTTTCGCGGCCGCGGCGGCCTTCGCAGCCTCCTGCTCCGCGGCAAGCTCGGCAAGCTCCTTCTGCACATCGATGCGCGGGAAGAGCGCTTCGCCCTTTTCGACCTTTGTTCCCGCAACGGTGCCGCCGAACGCCACGCTCTCGATGGTGCGGCGATCCGCCGGCGTTCCGAGCTGTGCGAACATCTTGTCCGGCGTGCTCGTCAGGTACGGCGTGAGCAGAATGCCGACGATGCGCAGGCACTCCGCCAGATTGTACAGCACGGTCGCGAGCCGTTCGCGCCCCTCGTCCGTCTTTGCAAGCACCCAGGGCGCTGTCACGTCGATGTATTTGTTGCACGCGCCGACAAGTTGGAAGATCGCGGCCAGCGCGTCCGGGATATGCCAGGCGGACATCTCCTTGTCAACCTTGCCGGGCGTCTCGTTCGCAAGCCGGATGAGCGCCGCGTCCTCCTCGCCGGTTCGGCCGGGCGCGGGGATCACGCCGTCAAAGTATTTGCCGATCATCGCGACCGTGCGCGAAAGGAGATTTCCGAGATCGTTCGCAAGATCCGTGTTGATGCGGTTGATCAGCGCCTCGTTCGAGAATACGCCGTCCGAGCCGAAGGGGACCTCGCGCAGCAGGAAATAGCGGATCGCGTCCACGCCGTAACGGTCACAGAGCTTGACCGGATCGACCACGTTGCCCTTTGACTTGGACATCTTGCCGCCGTCGAGCACGAGCCAGCCGTGACCGAACACCTGCTTCGGCAGCGGGAGCCCCAGCGCCATCAGCATGATCGGCCAGATGATCGTATGGAAGCGCACGATCTCCTTGCCCACGATATGCACGTCGGCAGGCCAGAACTTCCTGTAGAGCGCATCGTCGTCGCTTCCCCACCCGAGCGCCGTAATGTAGTTTGAAAGTGCATCGAGCCATACATATACGACGTGTTTTTCATCAAATGTGACGGGAATCCCCCACTTGAAGCTCGTGCGGGAAACGCACAGATCCTCGAGACCGGGCAGCAGGAAGTTTTGCAGCATCTCATTGGCGCGACTCGCGGGCTGAATGAAGTCCGGGTGCGTTTTGATGTGCTCGATGAGGCGGTCGGCGTATTTGGACACGCGGAAGAAGTAGCTCTCCTCCTCGACGAGCTCGACGGGGCCGCCGCAATCGGGGCATTTGCCGTCCACGAGCTGGCGTTCGAGCCAGAAACTCTCGCAGGGCGTGCAGTAGTGTCCCGTATAGCCGGACTTATAGATATCGCCCTGATCGTAGAGCTGCTTGAAGATCTTCTGCACGGCCTTGACGTGGTAGTCGTCGGTCGTGCGGATGAATTTGTCGTAGGAAATGTCGAGCAGCTTCCACAGGTCTTTGAAGCCGGCGACGATCTTGTCCACATATTGCTGCGGGGTCACGCCCGCGGCCTTGGCCTTGCGTTCGATCTTTTGGCCGTGTTCGTCCGAGCCGGTCAGGAAAAACACGTCATAGCCGTGCTGCCGCTTGTAGCGGGCGATGGCGTCGGTCGCGACCGTGCTGTATGCGTGGCCGATGTGGAGCTTGTCGCTCGGGTAGTAAATGGGGGTCGTGATGTAAAACGGTGTTTTCTCCTTACAATGGTCGCACATGGGGCAATCTTCCTCCTTATGATCGTGTCTGAGATTCCTTTGATCCGCCGCTTCTGCGGGAAGGCGATCCGCGTGCCGGACGGGCCGCCGACCGGATATAAAAAACGCATACCGCCCGCCGGGGACAGTATGCGCAAACAACAACGCCATGCTGCAAAAACCACCCTGCTTCCCCGCAAGCGCTGCGGAGGCACAAGTCCGCGCTGTATCGGGCGCGTCCCGCGTGGGCTCAGGGCGGATGAAACCGTTCGCCCAATCGCGGCTCGGGAGCCATGTTCGGCGGCGCGCTCCCGCAGATCTTTCACCAAACGATCCGCTCTCTTGTCACGGGATGCTTTCCGCGTACTCTTTCCGTCATTGCCAAGTGGTATCTTGGCGCGGAGCATGCGCCGTTTTTGCCCGCAATTCCGCGCTTCTTTCGGAACACATTATAGCATCGGGCAAAATTCCTTGTCAAGCAAGGCGAAACGGTGGTACACTACAAAAAAAGAACGTTCACGATCCACGCCTCGCAGGAGAAGGGGGGATACCCGATTCTGCGCGGACGTTTTTGCGTGCATTGCGCTGATTTAGGAGGAAAGCACCATGTATGTTGTCGCCGGGCTCGGCAATCCGGGTCTCATCTATCGCAAGTCCCGCCACAACGCCGGGTTTCAGGCGCTGGATGCGCTGGCGGGGCGGCTGCACATCCGCGTGACAAAGCGCGGCATGAACGGGCTGTACGGCGAGGGCGTTTACCGCGGGGAGCGCGTGCTGCTCGTCAAGCCCCAGACGTATATGAATCTGTCCGGCGACTGCGTGCAGAAGCTGCTGCATTTCTACAAGGTTCCGCCGGAGCATCTCATTGTGATGTACGACGACATCGATCTGCCGACGGGCTCGCTGCGCATTCGTGCGAACGGGAGCGCGGGCACGCACAACGGGATGCGTTCCGTCGTCGCCTGCGTCAACTCGGAAAACTTCCCGCGCATTCGCATCGGCGTAGGCAAGCAGGGCGAGGGCGAGCTGAAGGATTACGTGCTCGGCAAGCCGTCAAAGGCGGATCAGGCGCTGCTTGAGGAGACGTTTGAAAAGGCCGCCGAGGCTGCGGAGCTCATCATTGCCGGCGACATCTCGAAGGCGCAGATGCGATTCAACAAAAAGCACGAGGGACGGTAGTTCCTTTCTTTTAGAAAAAAGAAAGGAACCGAAAGAAAACCGTCTGCGGTTCAAAGCGAGTTGCGCTGCCGCGGTTCAAACGACGGTTCCAAACGGGGAGGCATCGTTTGCACGGGTGCGATGAACTGAGCGCGGCGCTTTCGGTCTCGAAAGAAAGGAACCGTCAAAAGAAAGGAACCGAAAGAAAACCGTCTGCGGGCCCGAAGCGGCTTGCGCTGTCACGGTTCAAACGACGGTTCCAAACGGGGAACCGACGTTTGCACGGGTGGAATGAACGGTGCGCGGCGCTTTCGGTCTCGAAAGAAAGGAACCGAAAGAAAACCGTCTGCGGGCCCGAAGCGGTTTTCGATTTGCGCTTTTCACACAAAAACCGTTTCTCCCGAAAGGCCCTTGCGGGCAGCGCCTCGCCGCGCGGCCGCAACGGTAGGATGAAGCGCTGTTTCGTTTCCGTTGTCCGAGAAAGAAAAAGGAAAAAAGAAGAGGAAAGAGGCTCCCGATGCAACATCCCATCCTGACCGTTTTGCGCGACGCGCCGGAGTTCCGCCGCATGGAGGACGCGCTGTCCCGGAGCTGCGGCCCGGTCGCAGCCTTCGGCTTGCAGGAATCGCACAAAGCCCATATCGCGGCGGTGCTGTCGCTCTCGCACACCGTCCTGCTCGTGTCCGCAACGGATACGGGCGCCGCGCGCCTATGGGATTCCGTCCGCGGGTATCTGCCGGACGCGTCGCTGTTTCTGCCGCGGGAAACGCCGCTCGTGCATGTGATGAACGCCTCGTCGGAGCGCGCGGGCAGCCGCGCTTCCGCGCTTTCTTCGCTGCTGTTCCGGGAGAATCGGCTTGTCATTTGCTCCATGGGCGCGCTCTTGCAGCGGCTCGCACCGCGCGACGTGTATGTGTCGCAGTGCGTGCGGCTCAAAACGGGCGACGAAACATCGCCCCGTGCGCTCGTGCAGCGCCTTGCCGCCGCAGGCTATGAGCGCGTCGAGCTTGTCGAGGGCCGGGGACAGGTCGCGAGCCGCGGCGATCTTGTGGACGTATACCCGCCGGACGCGCGCTATCCCATCCGCGTGGAGTTTTGGGGCGATACCATCGACCAGATGCGCGACTTTGACCCCATCACGCAGCGGTCGGTCGAGCAGCGGACGGAGGCGCTTCTGCCCCCCGCCTATGAAACGCCGCAGACGGAACAGGCCATTGCCCGTGCGCTGCGCCATGCTGCGGACAAGATCGGCTTTGAAACGCAGGTCGAGCTGTGGCGGCAGGGGCTTCCCGCCGCGGGCGCGGACGCCATGCTTCCGCTGCTGTATCCGAAGCTCGACACCCTTCTCGATTATCTGCCCGAGAGCGCCGTTCTCGTGCTGGACGAGCCCGCGCGGCTCGAGGAAGCGGCAAAGACCGCGGAAATGACCTTTGCAGAGAGCGTGACCGCCATGCTTGAGCGCGGCGAGGGCGACGCCGCCCAGGGCAAGCTCCAGCTCGGCGCGGAGGAGACGCTTTCGCTGCTGAACACGCCGCGCACCGCAGCCTGCTATGCGCTCACGCGCCCGCACCACGCCTTCCCGCCCAAGGAGATCGTACAGTTTCTTGCCCGCCCCGCGCCGCAGTATATGGGCGATACGGAAGAGCTGCTGCGCGACGTCCGCCTCTGGAAGCAAACGGGCGAGGCCGCCGTGCTCTTTGCGGGCGAGCACGCAAAGCCGCTGTTTGAGCAGCTTGCCGCGGCCGGCGCGGAGGTCGCGTTCTCCGAGACGCTCACGCGCCCGCCCGTGCAGGGGGAAGTACTCGTTACGGGCGACGCGCTGCTGACCGGCTTTGCATATCCGGAGCTGCACCTGACCGTGCTCGGCGCGTCGGAGCTGTTCGGCAAGCGCTCCGCCGTGAAAAAGGTGCAGAAAAAGCGCAATACCCTGAGCTTTTCCGAGCTGTCCGTCGGGGACTACGTCGTACACGAGGCGCACGGCATCGGCCGCTTTGTCGGCGTGGAATCGCTCACGGTGGACGGCAGCACGCGCGACTATCTGCTGCTTGAGTATCGCGGCGGCGACCGGCTGTATATCCCGACCGACCAGATGGATCGCGTGCAGAAATATGTGGGCGGCGGCGACGAGGATACCGTGCCGCACCTGTCCAAGCTCGGCGGCAGCGAGTGGCAGGGGCGCGTGAACCGCGCCAAAGCCTCCGCAAAAAAGCTCGCCGTCGATCTTGCGGAGCTGTATGCCGCGCGCGCGTCCGTTCGCGGCTTCGCGTTTTCCAAGGATACGCCGTGGCAAACGCAGCTTGAGGAGCGCTTCCCCTATCAGGAGACACCAGATCAGCTCGAGAGCATCCGGGAGATCAAGGCGGACATGGAACGGCCGCATCCCATGGACCGGCTGCTCTGCGGCGACGTAGGCTACGGCAAGACCGAGGTGGCGCTTCGCGCCGCGTTCAAGGCCGTGCAGGACTCCAAGCAGGTCGCGTTTCTTGTGCCGACGACGATCCTTGCCGAGCAGCATTACAATACGCTCGCCGCACGCTTTTCGGACTTCCCCGTGCGCACGGCGTGCCTGTCGCGCTTCCAGAGCGCGGAGCAGCGAAAGCAGGTCAAAAAGAAGCTGGCCGCAGGCGAGATCGACATCGTCGTCGGCACGCACGCGCTGCTTGCAAAGGACGTGCGCTTCAAGGATCTCGGACTGCTCATCATCGACGAGGAACACCGCTTCGGCGTGAACCACAAGGAACAGATCAAGGCGCTGCGGCAGGAGATCGACGTGCTGACGCTCACCGCGACGCCCATTCCGCGCACGCTGAACCTGTCCATGTCCGGCATTCGCGACATCAGCGTGATCGAGACGCCGCCGGACGCGCGCTACCCCGTGCAGACCTTTGTGCTGGAATACACGGACGGGCTCGTTACGGACGCCGTCACGCGCGAGCTGTCCCGCGGCGGACAGGTCTACATCGTGAACAACCGTGTGCGGAGCATCGAACAATACGCCGAGCACCTTCGGGAGCTGCTTCCGGAGGCCACGGTGCTGGTCGCACACGGACAGATGCCGGAAAAGCAGCTCGAACAGGCGATGATGGACTTTATGGAGCACAAGGCGGACGTCCTGCTCTGCTCGACGATCATCGAAAGCGGTTTGGACATACCCAACGCCAACACGCTTCTTGTGCTCGAGGCCGATCGCATGGGGCTTGCCCAGCTCTACCAGCTCAAGGGGCGCGTCGGGCGCAGCACGCGGCTCGGCTATGCGTATTTCACCGTGCAGCGCGGCAGAGCCATGAACGAAAAAGCGCACAAACGCCTCATGGCCATCCGGGAATTCACGCAGTTCGGCGCAGGCTTCCAGCTTGCCATGCGCGATCTGGAGATCCGCGGCGCGGGGAGCCTCCTCGGCGCGGAACAGCACGGCCACATTGCGGACATCGGCTACGAATACTACCTCAAGATCGTACAGGCCGCGGTACGCGAGGCGCGCGGCGAGGAAACGCCGCTGCCCGAAACGGACGTGACGCTCGACATTCCGATGAGCGCGCACATCCCGGCAGGCTTTATCCCGAACGAGGTGCAGCGCCTCTCGGCCTATCGCAGGATCGCGGACGCGGAGGGCGAGGACGCGCAGCTGCTGCTGCGGGAGGAACTGGAGGATCGCTACGGCGAGCTGCCCGAGGAGGTAGAAAACCTGTTCCTGCTTGCAAAGATCAAGCAGCTTGCAAAGCGTGCATACATCGGGCTTGTGACCGTGCGCGACGGCGAAGCAAAGCTCAGCTTTTTGCCGGACGCACCGCTCGACGGCGGGAAGCTGCTCGGCGCGGTCTCGAACTTTCTCGGCGCGCAGCTTTTGGCGAGCGAGCCGCCCGCTGTCCGGATCCGGCAGAAAAACGTCGACGCTGCGGCGCTTGCCCGGAAATTGCCACAATTTATTTACACAATCGTGCATTGTGTTGACGCGCCGGAACGTATATAATGCAAGTGACTACATGAGTAACCATGGAGGAGAAAGAATGAAACTGACCCTGAAGAAGGCCCTTTCGCTGCTCGTTGCCGCGGCAATGCTGCTCTCCCTTGCAGCCTGTGCCGATAAGACCGCAGGCACGGCCGCGCCCGCCGCATCCACGGATACGAGCGCAAGCGCGGGCATTAACCGTGACGCCGTTGCCGTCCGCGTGGGCGATCGCGACATCACCGCGGGCGAAATCGCCGATATGTATACCCAGTATGTGTCCATGTACCAGGCCTACGGCATGGCCGCACCGACGGCGGATGAAGACATCAAGTCCTTGCAGGATATGGTCGTTTCGACGCTCGTCGATTACGATATCCTGCTGTATCAGGCGTCGAAGCTCGGATACGATTCTCTGACCGCCGAGCAGGAGGCCGAATTGCAGGAGTCGCTCAGCACGGAGATCGAGTCCATGATCGAGTATTACTCGCAGGACGCCGAGACCGAGGGGACCGACGAGGATATCCGCAACGCAGCCATCGCCGCGATCAATCAGGAATTGGCCAATTACGGCTGGAACACGGATTTTGAAGGCTACAAAAAACTCCGCGAGCAGGAGCTGCGGGAAGAAGCCGTCATCGCAAACCTGGAAAACTCCATCAAGGCCTCCGCTTCCGTGAGCGACGAGGACGTCAAGAACTATTACGACACGCTCTATCAGGAGCAGAAGGAACAGCTTGAGGATCCGACGCAGTATCTCGGCCTAGAGGAGGACTACGAGATGAACGGCGGAACGCCGATGCTGATCGTTCCCGAGGGCTATGTCCGCGTCAAGGTGCTGTCCGTCATGCCGGAAGGAACGCTCGACGAAAACTATGACACGCTGCTCAGCGAGATGACCGCGCTCGAAGCCGAATACGGCAATCTGGTGCTGGCCGGCGGCGACGCGGCGCGCATCACCGAGATCAAGAACGAGTACGCGCAGAAGAAGCTCGAGGCCGACGGCCTGTTCGACGCTTACACTGCGGATGCGCATGCAAAGATCCGGGAAGCATATGCGAAATTGCAGGCGGGCGAGAGCTTTGACGATGTGTTCGCCGCCTACAACGAGGACACGACCTATACGACCTATCCGGTGTTTGCCGAGCGCGGCCGGCTCATGATGCCGAATGAGGACGACGGCACCTGGGACGAGAAGCTTCGCAATGCGGCCAAGGGCCTGACCCCCGGACAGTATTCGGACATCGTGGAGATCGAGGGCTCGTACTTCATCGTCTACCTCGTGGGCGAGGAGCCGGCGGGCGACGTTCCCTATGATACGGTACTGAACGCTCTGCGCGAAAGCGCACTCGCATCGCGGCAGGAGACCGTCTGGCAGGCGCAGCAGGAGGAATGGTCGAAAGACACCTCTATCGTGACCTACTATGAGGACGCTTACCGCAGCATCGGCAAATAAAACACGAAACACAGCGCAGCGCGCCGCATTCGGAACAACGGGTGCGGCGCTGCTTGTTTAAGGGACGATTTCTTTTCTCTGAAGAAAAAACAAAAGGCACCGCCGGGGAGGGGGAGCAAGGCGCTTCCCCCTCGCACAGCTTGCATTGCACGAAAAAACGGGCGGTTCGTATGTGAACCGTCCGTTTTGTGCAGCACGTTGGCAAGGCCGAGCCACTGAGGAATATCTTTCCGGCAATTGGCTTTCGTTTGCCTGCTTTTCTTTCCGAAAAGAAAGGAAGGCGAAATAGAAAAGAAGGAGGGACAGCCGCAGCGTCCGCACCAAGCGCGAATGCGGCGAACGTTTTCCGCGCGGAGACACCAAACAACATAGCGCCGGTGCTCCGCAGTGGTGATCGTCACCCGGTTTGAGGCGCCCGCGCCGCCGGATTCATACCTGCTTTGCACGGAGCGAATATGCGCTTTGCAGATCGCGCTGCACCCGGCCCAGATCATACGGTATCGCGTCATAATAGGAAACTGACGATCAGCAGGGGAACGCATACGATCGCTGCGCAGAACAGAGCAAGGAACATGTTTCTTCGCAGATAAATTTGGATGTATTTCTCTGTCACAAAACCATCTCGTATGGCTATTGTAGCAAATGCCGCGGCGGCTGGGAAGCTCCGCGCAGCGGTTTCCGGCGCGTTCAGAAAAATAGTGTGTACTTTTGGTTATGCAAAAAGCGAAAGCCCCAGATATTGTCTGGGGTTTTCGTGGCAAATCACGCGAATTGGGATAAAAATGCACCCCACCTTGCTTCGGGGGTGCATTTCAGGTCAGGCGGGTGCAATTTTAAGAATCCGCTGCAACCAAACAGCCTCCACTACGGTATTATTTATACTAGAATTCACATTCGTTTCGTACCGGTGAAACCTTTATGTGGTATTTTTCGTCTTATAGGATAGAAAGCCTTATTGGAGGGAGATATGTGTAAAAACTGTCCATTGTTTTCTGGGTATTAGCGATCCTTCTTTCTGACATCATGTGTGCTGTCGTAGCGTATAACTACTGCGATTTGCTTTGGGGTGGGAAATACGCCGGGTACAGTGCACCAGCCAGCACAGCTTTTCTATACGCGATCCCATTTGCCATCGGTATGATTGTCAGTATTGTACTTGCGATTATCTGCCGGAAAAAGGCGGCCAAATAGCAGAAAGAGCTCTTAAACACTCAGGAGGTACCATGATGAAACGATTATTTATAATATGCCTTTGTTTCATTCTTCTTGTAGCCGCTTTCGGTTGCAAGGCCAAACCATCTACAGAGGCAGAAAAAGCCAGTTCTGTCTTTCAAGCAACTATTATTGAGATAAAAGACGGAGCGATGCTTGTCAAACCTGTTGATGGTTATCCGGAAGCAAACTATGCCGAGCTTATAAATGTAATAATTCAGCATATGTCAAGCTCTCCCGAACCAAAGGCAGGAGACATCGTCGAGATCACATACAACGGCATTATGACGGAAGAAGATCCCCCATCTCCCTGTGGCGTGGAAACAATCAAGATTGTGAGTTCAGGATCAGTAGCCGCAGATGAATCGCTTGACGTGCCGGTTCAGGTAAGTGACGTGGGTAGCAATCAGTTCGAAGGGGAGTTCATAGAGGTAAAGCCTCAGTGCCCTCCATCCTATGGTGTTTTGTTCTGGCTGCCGGCAGATTGGACACTCGAAGTCACGCAATCCGCTGACGATCCCACCCGTGATCTTATCGTGAGCATCAGGCCCGAATTTCCCGGAACGGAAGGCGTCATAACGCTTCGGCATATCAAAGGCTTCGGCGTATGCGGCACAGGCCTTGAACAAAAAGATATAGAGTTTAATGGCCATCCGGCGCGGCAGGGATTCTATGACGGAAATACGCTATGGAGTCATATTATCCTGAAAGATCCGAAGGACTGTGTGATCATCAATAGCGCTGAAAACTGGTACGAAGAATACGAGGAAGAAATCAACAAAATCCTTTCCACGGTAGAGTTTGTATATTATGAAACCGATACTTCCATACTGGAGCCTGCTGAGAGTATCATCGATTCTGCCTCCTTCGACATCGACGGTGACGGCATAATCGAGGACTGCAAAATAGCGTACGGTCCGACATCCGGACTGTTCACGGCAGTTATCACTGCCTCTGTTGATGGGAATATCAAATACAAAAACACATTCAACCTTGCAAGTGGAAACCTCTCGTTCGGGAAAAAAGATGGCTCGCCATGCATCATCCGGGAAAGATCTCAGGACCAGGACCCAAAAACCGAACACCTCCCGCTTTCCGTTCAGGACGGTCGCATCGTGATCGACGGACTTGACCCTGTATATGAGGGATACTGGGGCGGCTCTGAATGGAATTATGGCTTGGAGGTACAGATGGAAGTCTGTACGGACGCACAATCATATGTTGATGCGCTTTCTGAGAAGGACAAACAAAAGATCCTTGATTTTGCCAAAGAATGGTATGCGCAGAACTTCCCGAACTATAAGGATATGGTGTTTGAGTTTGCCAAAGACTCGGATTTCGGGTATACCCAATATCCTCAGTACAAGCCCGAAACCGTTTCATAAAAAGCGTCTATAAAATGCGGAATTTCTCCGCTGAGCCAAAACGGCATACAGCCTGC
>ENA-UEQL01002272-UEQL01002272.1-human-gut-metagenome-genome-assembly--contig:-NODE-2272-length-12900-cov-5.085393_pt1 | contig 12900 bp, 15 predicted proteins | sample MGYA00242905_ERZ507926 | MGnify/ENA primary metagenome ERZ507926 (study PRJEB26167, sample SAMN06115531) | human gut metagenome | host: Homo sapiens | place: China:Henan | collected 2015-09-09...
GCAAGAAGAAGTTGCCTGTCACAACTCTCCTGCGCGCGATAGGCTTCAACTCAGACAAAAGCAGTCCCTTTTTTACATATTTCGACCGAAGTCCTGATGTTATGCCGACGGAATCGAGGGTCTCCGATGAAATCGGAGACTCCGCAGACAACCGAAAAAGATTTTTTGTTAGGATTTTCCCCATAAATCAACCCAGTGGAAGTATACTCGGAAATTTCTAACAAAATATCAAGGATTTTTTACAAAAGGACATTAATATCTCTCGCCTGTTTTCACGTTTTCAAGAATTATCAAGCCCTTAATTTTCACGTTTTCAAAAAATATTGTCGGTTCTTTTTGACAAAAAACGCTTCCGTATGAATTTTGCCGACGAAATAAAATCATCCGTGCGCGAGATCTTCGCCGAACTTTCCGAACCCGCCGTTTGGCGGGGAAGAACCGTAGACTGCATAGTTTCGCAGTGGCAAAACGGGCTGGATTTGGAATCGGGAGGCTTCGTTCCCGATGCATCGTTTTCGGTGAAATTCGACGAAAGCGGACTCTGCGGCGAACTTCCCGAAATCGGCGACATAGTTTCAATCCGCGACGCCGAATACCGCATAACGCGTGTGTCGTCCCGAACGGGACACGGACAAATCGAGGCTACGCTGGTATCCCGCGACAAATAATGAAAATAGACTTCAAAATCGATACCGAAGCTTTCGAGTCGGCGCTCGTCCGCTACAAGGTAGCCTGCGGGAGGGCTTGGAGTTTTGTTCTTCGCCAACAGACGCGGCTTGTCGCCGAAAAGCTGATGAAGTTTACCCCGCCGAAAAATCTCGGAACTGGGAAGAAACACGTCGCCGCCGACATAGGTAAAGTGTTCGCCGACTTGGGCAACGCCAAATGGAAGGACAAGTCTTTGGACAAAATGTGGAGAGCGGGAAATTTCGAAGGGGTAAAAACCGCGCTTTCAAACCACCCCGACAGGGCGGCGTTTCCGATATTCAAATATCGAAGAATACTACCCTATCCCATTAGAAACATACACAGGACGGCGATTTCGAAAAGCGGACGCGTCCCGAAAGGTTTTCAAACGGTATACGCCGTCGGCGGCAAGGGAACCCTCAAAAAATACATATCCGAAATCCAGAAACACGTCGGAATCGCGAAGTCGGGCTGGCTTGCCGCCGTCCAAAAACTCGGGGGCAAAGCCCCGAATTTCGTCTCGCGCCACGGTACCCGCTTCGGGAAAGTGGTAGACAGAAACAGCGGCGACAACCCGCATTTCGACATAATAAACTCGGTATCCACGTTCTCGCGCGGGAATCTTCCGTACCGCATAATGAACCGCGCGGTAAATTCGCAGAGAATCGCAATGGAGAAAAATATCGAACGTATTTTAAGGGAGAAAAAACCGTGAAGCTTGAAATCGAAAACGCGGTATTCGAATATCTGAAAAAGACCCTTAACCGCGACTTGTCGGCAACGCTCGTAAGGGGACATTCGACGACACCCCGCCCCGTTCCCTACATCGTCGTGGACTGTTCGGAACCCAAGCCGTTCGGGACATTGTCGGCCGCCGACGGGCTGTTCGAACTTGTTCTCGAAATCCGCATAGCCGATTCGGCGCACGACATCGACTACCGAATCCAGCAGAAGCGCGTAAACGCCGTCTTCGGGGCATTGGAACACTTCGAATGTTCCGCATACGGAATATCCGTTGTGTCGTTCGAATTCGAACTCGATTCCGACGCGAGGGACGACGACAACATAGGCAACGTTCTGAAATACTCCGTAATCGCGCAGATTTGACAAATTCCCGTTCAATATGGCAAACAGGACATACAAATTCAGGGGAACGAAACAGCCCGTGTCGTTCGGAGTCGAGAAACTCGACGGCTATATAATCGAGGCAACGGAGGAGACTATAGAGGGGGAGGAGCTGGAAATCGAGGACGAAGACTCCAATGTTGTCGCGCACTTTTCGGGCTTCGGGATAAGGTACAAGCGCACCGCAAGCCTCATCCCGCTCAAAGGCGCGGAGGCTCCCGTTCCGGGGGACTCCTTCAAAATAGGCGATAATTTCGAATTCATCGTAAAGTCGGTCAAAAAGTCTTCGGCAAAAAAGGACGTCGAAAAATGGAGCATAGAGGGCACATGCTATCCGGAAGTTCCGATGGAGCCCGTAGACCTATGACGGAGTCGTTTTACGAAGCCTTCATCAACTGCCGGCATAGAGTTCTTGGGCGGAACCTGAAACCGTTTTCGCTCAGGCACTGCCTGTATTTGGAGGCGATAGGTTCTCCGTATATGGACGCGATAAACGGCAAGTCCGCAGAAATCACCCGTCGGGACTTGGAAATCGCCGTAACCGTATGTTCGGCGGAAGGCGACATATCGGAGGCGTTGCGGCGCATCGGGCATATCGGCAATCTTGCGATGAAGTTGCATCCGTTCAAACGGGCTTCTACGCAGTTTTTGTCGTACCTTTCGGACTACATTGCGCTTCCCGAACTTTGGGAAAACGGAGGCGAAACCGTAAACGCCCCGTGGATACTTTCGAGGGTTGTCCTATTAATGTCGAAGACATCGCTGGGACGGAACGAAATCTGGGACATGCCGATAGGCGAAGTTTTCTGGTATTGCGCGGCGTTCGGAGAACAGGAAGGCGCGGTGCAAATACAGTCCGACGCGGAACAAGCCGCGATAGAGGAGGCGCTGAAAGCGAAAAGCCATGGCAAATCTGCTGGTTAGAATCGGGCTAAATTCGGCGGGGTTTAAGACGGGGCTGGCGCAATGTCGTATGGCAGCGGGGAATTTTAAAAAGTCCGTCGGCGGTATGTTTTCGGGAATCGGTTCGCAGATTCTTGGGGCGTTGGGCGTTTCGGCTGGGATTGCGGGGATTTCCGCGCTTACGCAAAAGACCATCGAATTCGGCGGGTATATCGAAGATATGGCAAACCAGCTGCGAATGGGCAAAAGCGAATTTCAATCACTCGCTTATGCGGCAAAGCTTGCGGGCGTTGAAGAGTCGAAGCTCGTCCAGACTCTGCAAACGCTCAACCAGTGCACGATTGATGCCTGCGACGGCAACGACACCTACCGCGACGCGCTAAACCGCCTCGGCATAGACTTGAAGAATTTTGCCAACCAATCCCCCGAAAAGCGTTTTGAAATGCTCGGCGTTGCCTTTAAAAATTCGGGCGAATCGCTCACCGCGCTGAACGACATTTCGACGATATTGGGGCAAAAGACAGCTCCGCAACTTTTGGACGTTTTGGACAAGGTGGCGACTCAGGGAATGGGAAACATAACCCAGTCGGCAATCGAAGCGGGCAACGTTATGGACGAGGAAACGCTTGCCGCTCTCGCCCGCGCGGGAGACGAAATCGACAAATGGCAAAACCGAATCATAGTCGGATTCGGAGGGTTTCTCGCCGATATTGCCTCCGCAATCGGACGGCAAAAGTGGGGACTTGTGATTGGAATGAAGTTCGCCCAAGCGGGCGAATTTATCGAGGGGGCGTTGCGGGATATTTCGAACTACATACTCGCCGTGTTTTCGAGCGTGTTTAGATACATAAACGGCGCGTTTTCGGGCTTTGTAGTTCCCATTCACAACGCCTTTGTGGGGTTTATAGAAACCGTAGGCAATGCTCTGGGAAAGTTCGTCGGAATGTTTTCCGACAGTTGGCAAAATGCGATAAACAATGCGCTTGACGGCTTGCGCGAACTAAAAGACGAGGCAAACCGCCTTTCCGCGAAAGACAAAAACAAAAGCTTCGGGCAGATTTTTGCCGAAGAAGTTTCCGATGCGTCGAATAGGAACAATTCGCGCAACCGCCAAAATTTGTTTACTTCGAAATCGGTTGATTGGTATAAAGAGCAGCTAAAATACGTCGAACAAGCCCGCGATGCGGAGAAGCAGTTGGCGGTTTCGGCGGAAAATGCGCGCAAGGCAAAATACCGAAAGGCGGACGAATCGCCCGAAATCAAAAAGTCGGCAAAGGAGCGGAAACTTGAAAAGTCGCTTTCAAACCACAACGACTCGTCGCTTGCAAAAATCGGCGGAGGCGGACTTCTCGCCGCCCGATACGACATCACCGCCAAACAGCTCTCGGAATCCAAACGCCAGTCGAAACTGCTTCAAAAGATAGCCGAAAACACCGAACGCCAATCGGGAAAATCGGAGTTGCTGATGAAATAATTTAAGCTTTAAAGCGTTGTAAACGGCTTCGACGAAATAACTTTGTAATCGTCGTTATGAGTGTAGAATTGCTCCATTAGCCAGTATATGCCGTTTGTTTTGCGTCTTAGTTTGCCCGAAAGCTGTTCACGCGTTATCGGCATAACCTGAAAAATAGATATGAATTTGTGCTTTGAAATGTAGCACTTTACTACGCTCGGAGACTTGAAAACTTCGGGAAACAGGAGAACCGTTCCGCAATACTTTCCCTTTAACCGCATATCTATCGAGTCCGAAACGGTGAGGTTTTCTTTCGAGTTGAAAGCGTATTGCGCCGTAGCCCAAAGCAGACTGTTTAAACTAAGCCAATCTTTTGAAGATTCCTTGATTTCCACTTCGGGCGAAACGAGCATCATATATTCGTTGCGCCTGTTTGCCTTTCGTCCCCAACCGATTTCACGTTCGGGCATAAGGTAGTCGCTTGCGCCTATCGTGCACAATTTCCAAAACGGCATTTTCTTTGCCGGGCGGAAGACATAAGTTGTTATGGGCTTCAACCCTGCGGGCAATAGAGATTTCTTTAATTGCAGGCTGAATGTAGGCGTTTGCTGGAAAATACCCGTGTAGTGGTCGTAAAGCTTTTGATGTTTTAAACTCTTCATCTGAATTTGTAAATATAGCTATCATTTCCCGATTTTTTGACAAGCCGAATTCTTTATATGCGGGTAAGATTGCAGAACGGAGAGGTATGTTTTTTGCGGGATTCGGGCGAGCGGGTTGTTTCGGCGGATTCGGTCGCAACGTGTTCCGCCACTTGGTTTTGCTATCCGTATTCGGCGGCGCTTGCGCATTGCCCGATTGTAAACAAGTCTCCGCACCCGATTTGGTCGGATTTGTATTGCAAGTCGGTAGGCATTAAGCGGCACGGCGAAGGCGCGATAATCACCGCCCAATACGAGGGTTCGGAATTTGTCTGGGATTCGGACAGGGATTCCGCCGAAAACACCGTCGAAGTCTCCTGCACAATGCGCGAAGAGCCGATAGAAAGCCACCCCGATTTCGAGAGATGGGCGGGAAGCCCCGACAAGCCCAACTGCGGGATATTCGACGACGACAGCAAGTTCGTCGGCTGGAATTCCAAAACGCAGGGCGGCAAAATAATGGCGGGTGTTAAAAGCTACCTCGTGCCGTCGTATTCGGCGGCGGTAGGCTACATTGCAATGGGAATGCCGAGCCTCGGCGGAATAGGCTCAATCGGCGGCGGCAGCGGACTGCCCGCAGTCGGCGGAAACCGCCAGCGGATGTGCACGGGAATTTCCTACAACAAAATGGCTGACGGCAAATACAAAGTCTCCATCACCTACCTTTTGAGCGGTCCGAACGGCTGGAATAAATACATATACAAATAAAAATGTTGAACGACATCGGAAACCAGAAACTGCCGCGATTCCGCGCGGGACTGCCGCTCTTGGAACAGGTAACGGCACAACGGCTAAACGACATCTGCGCAATGATTGAAGCCTCGCGCCTGCAAAACGGCGTGGGATACACAATGAACAGAAGCGCGGGAGGAACTACGCTTACGATTTTGGATACGCTGATAACGAAAAATTCCAAGGCGTGGCGAATCTCCTTCGGCGACGAATTTTCCGAAATGGAAAAGTCGATGCTCGCAGTCTACACGGCAAAAGACACCGAGGAATTGCCCGACATCAAGTTCCCCGACTCGGCGACAATACGCTCCAATATCGAAAACGCATTTAAAACTTTCCAGAAAACGCCAAAAAGCGGCGATGTAATCTGGAACGAAACCGACGGACTGCGCTATCTTGTCTTTTCAGAAAAGATTTTGAAAGACTGCGGCGGCGCGATCGAAAAGGATTTTTACAGCATAAAGTTTTCTGTCGGCGAAAAGGAAAACGTAAAAACTTTCTACGCGCTTTACGTCGGCGAACACCCGCAACAACCTGCGGGCAGAACGCCGAGCCAGCCCATTGCAGGCCCTGCGGGCAGAGACGGGAAAGACGGCAAGGACGGCGAAAAGGGAGAAAAAGGAGACAAGGGCGATAAGGGGGACAAAGGAGACCGCGGGGAGAAAGGCGAAAAAGGCGAGAAAGGTGAAACTGGGGATAAAATCGTCGAAAAGATTGTCGATAGCGGCGCGTATGACGATACCGAAATCCGCAACCAACTTGCGAACCTCAAAACTCTTTGGGACGAGCACAACGCGCTAATCGCCGAACTCAACACCCTCACAAACGACGAACTCTACAAACGCCAACAGCTCGAAAAACGCGTCGACGAAATCGAATCGCAAATAAAGGAGATTATGGAATCTTTAAAAGCCCTTGCCGATTCCGACGAAAGCATAAAGGCGCAAATTTCGCAGCTGTGGGCTGCAATCAACAATCTGCCCAAGGGCGAAAAAGGAGACCAAGGTCCGGTCGGTCCGCAAGGCCCTCAGGGGATTCAGGGGGAGCGCGGAGAGAAAGGCGAAAAAGGCGATACCGGACCTATGGGTCCGCAAGGTCCTGCGGGAGGAGGCGGAGGTACACAAGGCCCGCAGGGTCCGAAAGGCGACAAGGGAGACAAAGGTGATAAGGGCGACACGGGTGCGCAAGGTCCGATGGGGCCGCAGGGGCCTCGCGGCGAAAAGGGAGATTCAGCCGACACTTCCGCGCTTGCTTCGGCGGTCGCCTCTCTCGAATCGCGAATGGGCAATATCGAAAGCCGAATGTCCTCCGCAGAGTCGATTATGGCGAGTATGCGCCAGAACGTCGACTATGTGAAGCGCACGATTGATTCCGCCGTAAACGTCGCCGTGATGGACGCAAACGGCAATCTCGCAACCCTCAAAGTATTGCAGCACATCGACGGCGGCAACATAATGACAGACATTTACTATTTCGACCCGTCCACCAATATGATGAGCAAAACGCAGGTTTTTTCGACGGGTTCAAGGCAGGTCGATACGGGGTGGAAACCGACAAATATCCAGTTTGTTTTGCCCAACGGCGAAAGCGCGGAAATCACGATTCTTGCCGACCAGAACACGCTAACCAATCTGGGCGCGGCATTCTATTCCGAACCCTGCGAGGTATGCGACGGCGGTTCTTCCACCGTAAAATACTTCCTTGTGAAGTCGGGGGAAGGCGGCGAATGATTCGGCTAAAATCAAAATGCGGCGACGACTGCTCGCAATGCGAACCGAGCGTTATAGCGAGCTACACCACAAACGGCGATAATCCGACGTGGGATTTGACGCCGTATCAGGGTGACGGCGTCGGCAAGCCCGACGCGCTTTGGCGTCTGTACGAGCTAAGCGGCGGTGTTGAATACAACCGCGGACGCATAGACGAAAACGGCAAGCTCGAAGGATTGCCAAGCCAGTTTAAATCCAACTACACCTATGACGGCTATATGGAGCTTCAACAGGGCTGCCCCGATGTCTGTTGCGACGACCTCTGGTGCGGCAACATCAAATGGCCCGAAAGTTAATTTATGTTTGAATTCGATAAAGGGATAAATTCGCATATGCCGTTTTTGGCGCACGGTAATGCACCAGACTCCGCTCCGAAGGCTTTTTGCTGTCTTAAAATCGGCGGCAAGTGGAAGCTTCACCACTATGAAAACGGCGAATGGAAGCGCGTTTACACAGGGCTTCCCGAAGACGCTACGGAATGTTCGCCTACCGCCGAACTTGTGAACGGTAGATGGAGAATTTCGTTCATCGCGGGTGGGCACGAAAGCGACAGGCGTTTTTATCTCTACAAGATTGACGGAATCGGCAACATTCCCGAAAAGGTTGTCGCCGCCGATATCGGGTTTGTATTCAAGAACCGCATTGTCTACGGCGGGCGTTCGGGCGGGCTTTACATTGTCCGCGGCGAACATATGCAAAAGTTGACTTTCCCCGACGCCGAATATTTCTACCGCGTTTCATACAATCCCGACAACCCGAGCGAATGGTTGATTTCGGGGCAGACGAAATCGGGCGGGATTTTTTCGCGCGTTTGCAATATCTTTGCGGGGACGTTGCAAAGCCTTTGCGTAAACGGCAAACCCGCCTACAAGGCGGCGTTGTTTAATGGCAGATGCTTTTACGCCAAGCGCGGCGAAAACGGCTTTGAAGACAGGTGCATTGTGGAAGCTATTGAATTTACCAAAACAGATTTGGAGTTTGAAAAATCGGCAATTTTGGAAACTTTGGATACTTTGCCTACAACATTTCAAATGGTGCAAAAGTTTACAAAGGCAACCTACAACTGGGCAAAATCGGGCTTCAAACTCGCAGATGAAGCAGAGCTTGCAAGGAGAAAATCAATATGCAATAAGTGCAACTTCTGGTATCCCAAAGCCCGAATGGGACTCGGCAAATGCCTAAAATGCGGTTGTTCCTCCGCAAAACTAAAATTAGCTTCAGAATCTTGCCCTATCGGGAAATGGTAATATCGTCCTATATCAAAATCTTCAGAACGGCACAGAGGATGGCGAGGAGGATACCCACTTGCCAGACGGCGATTTTTTTGAAGGTTTCGATTTCGGTTTTAAGTTCGATTAGTTCCGCTTTCAGTCCCTTATGTCCGTTGCCGTAGACTGTGTGTTCGAGGGTTTCCAAGCGTTTTGCGATATGCTCGATTTCCTTTTCAAGGACTTCGTTCATTTGCCGAGTGTAAACGCCTTTCTCGTTATGCCCGCGCCTATGTATGCGGAAATCAAATTTGCCATAAGTTCTTTCCAAACATCAGCCAAGTAGAACCCGTTTATGTAGGCGACGGCGAATGTTTCTTTTTCTGGAATGAGTCCCCAAAGCCAACCTCCCGATTGTTGGGCTGTTTCGACGGCTATCGGAATGTCTCCGAAAAACGCGAAAACAAACGGGCAGACCGCCAGCACGAAGAACGCCATAAAAAGCATAATGCGCCTGACGACAACACCCTTGTCGCCGCTTCTTGCAAACGCCGAATCGTGAACCGCCGAGTCCGAAGACTGCTGTTTTTGCAAAGTTTCCAGAACCGCCGCAAACTTCTGATTGTTCAATGCGGAAAGCTGCCCGAGCGTCGTGACGGCCATTGTAGCCATCGCGCCCAGAACTCCACTGTCCCATAACGTAGATATTGTTCCCATTTTTACGCCTCCCCCCGAGCCTTGCGGCGTTTGAGCTCTTCCGACTTCCAAGATTTCAGGACATCGGCTTTCAATGCGGAATCGTTGGCGGGAAGCCCGTCGATGTTCTTCGGAAGCGAAAAAGTCTGCGAATGCATAATGTTTCCGTCCGAATCGAGTGCTTGACAGATATAGCGGTTGCCGCAAAAGCCCAAAACGCCTACAATTTGTGCGAAGTCGTTTGCGTCCTCTCCGAGAATGATTTTTGTGATATATTTACCCATATTAGTTAACCTTTGTGAAAATTAAATCGACCGAACCGCCGCAGTTGCACGCATACATCGGCGCGACTTCCAGCGAATAGTAGAGTTCGGGAAGTCCGCGCTTGGGGTATATGTAATACGGACTGTTGGCGGGAATTGCGGGAAGCTGCTCCTCCCAAACCGTGTCGTCGTTCGTTCTGAGTCGGAAGACGTTCTTCTGGATTTCGTCTTCGGCACTTGACGTGTCGGGCAGCTCCGAATCGAAGCGCAGGACAATCTGCGAAAGCTCCAAGCCCGACGGGAAGCCCTCAGCATAAAGATACGTCGTGCTCGAAAACGACGAAACCGCAATATGCTTTGTATAGTTCCCGTTTCCTTCGAACGGCAGCGACCAGCCGTAAAACGCCAAGTCCCTGCTCGACGCGCCGTGGTTCTTCCAAAATCCCGAATTCCCCGCGCCGTAGAAAAAGCCCTCGAAACCCTGCAAGCACGAACAGGTAATCGAATGCAGGTAAACCGCGTCGGTCGATTCCTCCTCGAGTTTGAAGTATGAGTTGCTTCCCTTATACAAATAGAGCTTGAACGCGCCCGACCATTTGAGCGTGAGTATCATTTCCACGGTTTGCCACTCGTCCTTTGGTAAAATCACGCCCGACTTGTCGATGTTGTCGGTCTTTGAAACTATTGTCCCCGCGCTCGTAGGCGCAATGCTGCCGAGCCTCAGCTGGACCTTTGTGATGTTCGGGTTTGTCGTCGGCAGGTAAATCGAGAACCTGATTTTGTGCAGCATTCCGTTGCCGCTAAAATACTTTGTGGGAAGTTCGTATTCGTGCGACGCGTTGTAGGTGTCGGGCACGAGCGAAATTTTCAGCACATTCTTTTTGCCTCCGATTTCCGCGCCGCCGACGCCCTTCGAATGCGAGCTGTTGCGCGTAAACGAGCTTGCGAACGTGCTTCTGAAATAGTGATAGCGCGAATTCAGAATGCCCTTCGGCGGGAAATAACCGTTTGCAAAATCCTCAATCGAGTAGTTGATTTTCGCGGTCTTGCCTTCGCTTGCGGTAAGCGGCAGCAGGAGCGAATTCGAATACGCCATAACCTGCTTCAAGCCCTTCCAACCCAAGAACGAAGACGCGCTCGTTATGGAAAGTTCGTCGGGAATTACGCCTGAGGAGACAAGCTCGATGCCCTTGTATAGCTTGAAATTCCTGCCGTCGACGGTTAGCGCGATTCTGTCGCCATATTCGATTGCCTTTGAAATCGCCGCCGTTTTCTCGACAGTTTCAGTTCCGCCGCTTTCGCTTTCCTGATAGATGTAGCCGAGTTTTAGCGTCTTGCCGTCTGCGGAAATTTCTGGCGTGAACATTCCGCTGTCTGCGTATGAAACGGCGTAGAGTTGCGTGTAATAGGCGGTAGGTTCGGGCAGGTAGATTGTAAGGAATGTCGAGCAATTTCCAGCCACGAAGTCGTCGCCGAGCGTTGCGCCGTATTCCGAGGGGACGGACAATGAAGTGTCCGACCAGATTCCGCACTTCATATACTTGAACAGGTCGCGCCTCTGCGGAACGTCGAGATTTGTTCTGGCTGCTGATTTGTCGGCAACATCTGCAAGGTTGGAAGCCTTTTTGAGGTTCTTTGCCTCCTGCACGTCTACTTCCGATTTGTTGTAAACTTCGCTTTTCGCGTAGACATCGAGGTTCTTCCTCGAAGCCGACTTGTCCACCAAGTCCGAAAGATTGGCGGATTTCTTCGAGAAAATAGCGTCAGTGTAAACCTTGTCGTAAAACTGTTCTTGAAGTTCGACGGCGGGCGCGTTTTCTATGAGGTCGTTTGCCACTCTGCAAGCGGTCTGAAGTACCGTTACGATTTTGCCGTCCGTGTTGGAATATTCCACCTCCAAGAAGGCGGTGATGTATTCGCTTTCCTGAACGGCGTTTTCGATCGCCGTGGTGTTCAGCGGCAACACCACTTCCGCACCACCGTTCGGATTTAACGTGTAGCCGCTTGCGTAGGTGAGTGATTTCGGGTAGCCTTTGAAACGTGCGATCGCAACTCGAAGGAAGTCGGTGCCGACTACAAGCGGCTTTACTTCGTAGAGCGATTCTCCGCCCTTTTGCAAAAGGAAGATTTCGAGCGGCTCGTTGTCGCCCTGCATAAATATGGGCGCGGGCACGCTTCTGTCGGAAGTCAAACTCTGGACAAGCTTCTTGTTCTCAACGTCTATAAAAAGAGTCATACAAGAAGCGGACTTGTCAAATTATTAGTTGAAAAAGCTTTTTGCCTCGATACGGGAAATGCCGTGCATATTGACGTAGCGGGAGCGCAGAAGCGACAAGTCGCGGTGTCCCATATTCAGTTGAAGGCGCGGCAGATCGGCGTAGTTTTTTGCGTGAAAGCTTGCGTATGTGTGGCGCAAAACGTCCTGAGCCCATCGCCCGCGAAAGCCAGAATTGTCCCTGATTTTGCGCCAGCGGCGTTGCCAGTTGGGAGGGCATATATGGGAAGTGTTTTGGGATTTGTGGGTAATTAGAAGCCGATTCAAAACAGGCGGGATTTCCACTTGGCGGACGCCGCCTGTCTTTGAGCATTGCGAACGGACGGTAATTGTCTTTTCTTCCGTGTCGATATCGCGCCAAGTGAGGCGGCGAACCTCTCGCGGGCGGATTCCAGTGTATACCAGAAGCGCGGCAACTATGGCGTATTCGGGACTTTCGCGCTGGGCGGTTTTGATTAGCCGTTTTGTTTCGGCAAGTTTCAACGGCTGGATTTCCTTTTCGACGACTTTTTTGCGTTCGATTCGCTTTATCGGGTTCTTGTCGCACCACTCGCGGCGGAGCGCGAATTCAAATAAGCCATGCAACATAGTCCGCGCCTTGTTGAATTGCGGGTTTGTATGAAACGCGGCATTCAGCCATTCCTCGCATTCCGATACGCTCAACTCCGAAAAATTGCGACGGGAGAGTTCGGAGCTTGTGCGTATCAGACGGTTTCCAATACAGCGAATGTCCCGTATCGAATCTGGACGCAAATGCTGCTTGCTCTTTAAATATAGAGCAAACCCATCGGCAAGGGACATTTCCTTTGTGCTCATATGCCGCAAGCCAACTTCAATAACCTTCAAAACAAACTGCGCGTCGGTCAAGTTGCTATCGCTTGGCTTTGCGTCCAAAACGTTCCTAATAAATCTCGCGGAATCGACCACCGAAACCGTCGCCGCTCCCAAAACTTCCTTAGCCGAATTTAATATAGTGTCCATCGTATTATAAATACGAATGTCAAACTAAATTTCCTCAACTGCCCATTCCAAAATGCTCGGCGGGGTCGACTGGCCCACGGAGGATTGCAGGGCGAACCTCGTGATAC
>ENA-UEQL01002287-UEQL01002287.1-human-gut-metagenome-genome-assembly--contig:-NODE-2287-length-12844-cov-4.535991_pt1 | contig 12844 bp, 10 predicted proteins | sample MGYA00242905_ERZ507926 | MGnify/ENA primary metagenome ERZ507926 (study PRJEB26167, sample SAMN06115531) | human gut metagenome | host: Homo sapiens | place: China:Henan | collected 2015-09-09...
CTCGCCTTTTTCAAGCTTACCGGCAGGAATTTCATAAATAGTTTCTTTATAAGGATACCTGAATTGCCTTACAAGCAGGATTTCATTATCTTCCGTCAAGCCGATAATTCCCACACCGCCCGGGTGGTCAACAACTTCCCTGTCCGCAATATCCCCATCAACGAGCATAACGGTATCCTTATGCACATCAATAATTCTGCCGCTGAATATGCCTTGCACATCTTGAGTCTGCTCAAAATAGCCGAGAGCAATGGCAAAAACATCATCAATCTTTTCTGCAATAAATTTTGCACCGGCAGAAGCAAATTCAACGCGGCTTCCGTATCCCCACATTACACCTACGCTGTCAATCATATTAGCCTTTGCACCGTCAATATCATATTTTTTATCGCCCACCATTAAGGTTTCGTTACCCTGGGTGTCAAGTTCCTTAATACAGCGTGAAATAATATTGGCTTTTGACTCGCAATCGGCAGAAAAAGTAACACCGCAGATAACATCAAAATATGATTTCACACCATAATGGTCAAGCAAAGCTTCCACATAATCCTGTGGTTTTGAAGAAGCAATACCAAGCTTGATATTTTCCTTTTTGAGCTTTGAAAAAAGTTCCTTTATTCCGTCATAAAGTTCACTTTCAAGAAGGCCTTTATTTGTATAACGCTCCCTGTACTTTTTTACAAGCTTATCTGCCATATTAGCGTCAACGCCGAATTTTTCCTGAAAAGTAACAAGAAGCGGAGGGCCGATAAAAAATGTAAGTTCTGTATATTCCGGAGCCTCAATATTATAATAATCAAGCGCATATTTTGCACTTTTAAGTATACCTTCGCCGGTATCGCAAATCGTACCGTCAAAATCAAATATTACTGCCTTATATTTCATTATCCGTTTACCTTTTTCATAAATTTATCAGCCAAAACAACAAATCTTTCAATTGTGCCTTTGCCTATTACATTGCCGTCATTATCCTTAGCACTGACTGAAAAAACAAGTCGCCTGCCGTCAACTTCTTCAAGCTTGGCCACAGCAGATACGGTAGTTCCCATTGAACTTGCTTTATCGTGCGTAATATCAATCTTTGTGCCGACTGTGGTTTCCCCGTCATCAAGAAGCGGTGAAACTGCCTGGCAAGTCGCTTCTTCCATAAGAGCAAGCATCATCGGAGTTGCATAAACAGGGAGCGAACCTGACCCGACAGCCGCAGCCGTATTTGTTGAATTGACCGTTACAAGAGCTTCGCCCTTATATTCGCCGTGAAATTCTTTCATAAAGTACACCTCTTTTAAAATAAGACAGAATTATATCTTTAAAATCTTAAACATTATATCACAAAATTTCAGTGTATACAATACAAATAATTTATGTTATACTTTTATTAACACAATCTGTACATTTTAGGAGCACACTATGGCAGAAAAAGCAAAACGAAAAAGAATATATTTCCTTGATGAATTAAGGGGATTTGCAATTTTATGTATGATAGTTCATCACGCTTTTCTTGATGTAGGCGATGTATTGGGACTTACTTGGGGATACAGAATTTTTGATGCGCTATGCACCGTTCAGCCCGCTTTTTGGGCGATATTCATTATCATTTCAGGCATATGTTCACGCCTTTCGAGAAATACAATTAAGCGCGGATTTGTAGTTTTGGGTGCAGGCTTAATTATAACTCTTTTTACAGCAGTAATTATGCCGCTGTTCGGCTTCACCGGTTCTAAAATTTATTTTGGCATACTGCACTGCCTGGGAAGCTGTATGATTATCACAGGGCTTTTAATGCCGGTTATTAGCAAAATAAATTACAAACTCGGGGCCGTAATTTCAGCTTTTTTATTTATTTTCACATACGGCATCAACACCGGCACAATGCTTTTCACACTCATTAAATTACCTGCCTCCTGGTATCAATATGATTTTTTAGCACCGCTTGGTGTATACTCCAAAAACTTTAAAAGTGCCGATTATTTTTCCATAATTCCCTGGTTATTTTTATTCCTTTTCGGTGCATTTATCGGCAAACTTGCAAAAAATGAAAATTTACCGAAATTTATGTATAAACAAAGGAGCAAATTTCTCTGCACGGTAGGCAAAAACAGCCTTTGGGTTTACATTTTGCACCAGCCTGCAATATATTTGATAATGTTGATTATAGCATTTATAATTGCATAATGCTTCACAAAAAGGCGCACCGCTTCATAGTATAAACAGGTGCGGTACTGATATAATTAAATCCCAAACGCACTGCAAAGTACGCTTGGGATTTTTCTTTTTGCTTTTCGGCTGTTAGCTTAGGTGGTGCAAAGCATCTTTAAAACAGCCTTAGCCGTATCAGCCGTTCACATAGAAGCGGTGCTTTGCGGTATCGCTTCATTTGTGCGTTTATTGAAGATTTATCCATTGTTCATTTGTTTTACTTATACTGAAAATACAATAACTGCCGATTTTTTCAATAATAGCTTCGGCACTTTTGATATGCCTGCTCACAGTAGGTTGTGACAAGCGCAAAATACTTGCAATTTCTTTTTGATTTTTCTTATCTATGTAAAACATTTCAAAACAAAGCCTCTGCTTTTGAGTTAACTCATTTTTTACAATTTTAGGAAGAACAGCGTATAAAGAGTTACGCAAAATTCTTTGCTCGTCACATCCCCTGTCTTCAAACGGATTATATGAACCCATATATTCTTCAAAAAACCGAATCATAAATCTTCCTCCTCATAATAATGGGACAACATAAAAAATACACGCCTGCATTCACAAGCCATATCATAATAAATTTTTATCTTTCTTCTAAGCCTAACCAAATCTTCACCGCGATATACGCTAAGCAGCGGTTTAAGTCCGTCAACCTTGGCACAAAGCACTTTGTACTGCTTATCATACTCATAAGCGAGTTCGTCAATATTCATCAAAATCGACCTGCCTTTACAGAAAAATTATTAGGTGTCGCCCTATTAGGTACTGGCGGGTGAAACAGAAACCTGAGTGGCAAAAGGACCATACCCTTGAGTTCGATATTATACAAACATTCGTTCTATGTCAACAAAATATGACTATACAGTACATATTTTTTCTCTTTTTTTAATACATCGCATAATTCGACAATTTTATACATTATATGTAACATATATCAAATAATTTTAACATTTTGCTTGACATATTATGCAACTTGCACTATAATAAGGTTGATTTGAAATGGACCGCACCATTTCAAACTCTTGGTCCTCCATAGTTTGTAATGACAGAGAGGGGAAAGCCGGAACACTTAAAGTGTTTCGGCTTTCTTTCTTTTTTACAACGCATAAAAATATGAATAAAATTTAATATATTTATTTATCTTTGATATTTACTTTTTATCTTTAAAGTATTAGAATAGTATACTATTGACAAATAAGATTAGTTTTATTTTTAATAAAATATTTGTTACCTGAAAGGCTATGGTGATTATTATGCGTGAAAGAACTTATGTTAAGATAGATTTAAACGCACTTGAATATAATATCGACTCAATATCAAAAAAAGTAAATAAAAAAGCCAAAATTCTCGGTGTAATTAAAGCCGACGCTTATGGCCACGGTGCTGTTGAAACAGCAAAATATATTGAAAATAAATGTGATTTTTTCGGCGTTGCCTGTGTTGAAGAAGCAACAGAGCTTATTGAAGCGGGAATTAAACTGCCAATACTTGTTTTGGGCTATGTTTCGCCTGATGAATTCAGCATTACCGTTAAATATGACATAAGAGTACCTGTTTTTTCTTACGAAAGTGCCAAGGCATTATCAGATGAAGCTGTAAGGCAAAATAAAACAGCTGATTTTCACTTTGCTATTGATACCGGTATGAGCCGAATAGGCTTTCAGGTTGATGAAGAAAGTGCAGACATTTGCAAAGAAATTTGCAAATTACCTAACATAAATGCAGAGGGCCTTTTTTCTCACTTTGCAACTGCTGACGAAACAGATTTATCCAAGACATATGAACAGCAAAATAAATTTAAAACATTTATTGAAATGTTAAGGCAACGAGGAATCGAAATTCCTATAAAACACCTTAATAATTCTGCCGGAATTATGCATTTTGATGATTGTTTTGATATGGTGAGAGCAGGAATTATTTTATATGGGCTTTACCCATCACACGAAATTGACGAAAACCTGCTTGATGTTAAACCTGTAATGGAATGGAAAACTTATGTTTCACATATCAAAACACTCGAAGCAGGGCGCGAAATTTCATACGGCGGAACATTTAAGGTTGAAAAGCCTATTGTTGTGGCTACAATTCCGGTTGGCTATGCAGACGGATACCCGCGTTGCCTTTCAAATATCGGCAAAGTTTTGATTAACGGAAAATATGCAAATATTTTAGGCAGAGTATGTATGGACCAATTTATGATTGATATTACCGATATACCTAATGTTAAACTCGAAACACCGGTAACTCTTATAGGTCGCGACGGGGATGAATATCTTTCTATGGAAGAAGTCAGCGAACAGGCATATTCGTTTAACTACGAACTGCCTTGCCGAATATCACGAAGAGTTACAAGAATGTATGTAAAAGACGGAAAAGAAGTTAAAAGCGTAAATTATCTGCGATAAAATATACATTATTTTGTATTTTTATACATAATTGCTTTTGCTGTAAATATAGTATTTCCGCCATTTTTACCTTATTTTATTGTAATATTATACAAAACAACGGTGTGTTTTATCTGTTTTTGTGCATATTTATACAAACTTTATAAATTTGCTTGCAATATTGAATACAGATAACTATAATGTAGACAACAAGTAAAAATTCCCAAAGGAGATATATAACAATGAACAAAAAGGATATTAAAAAAGTAGTTCTTGCCTATTCAGGCGGACTTGACACATCAATCATCATTCCTTGGCTTAAAGAAAACTACAACAACTGCGAAGTAGTTGCAGTATCAGGCGATGTCGGCCAGGGTACAGAACTTGACGGACTTGAAGAAAAAGCCATTGCAACCGGTGCTTCAAAGCTTTACATTCTTGACCTTAAAGAAGAATATGTAAAAAATTATATTTTTCCTTGCGTAAAAGCAGGTGCAGAATATGAAGAATATCTTCTCGGCACTTCACACGCTCGCCCTTGCATTGCAAAGGGACTTGCTGAAATTGCAATTAAAGAGGGTGCTGACGCTATCTGCCACGGATGTACAGGTAAGGGTAACGACCAAGTAAGATTTGAGCTTGCACTTAAAGCGCTTGCACCTGAAATGGAAATCATCGCGCCTTGGCGTGAGTGGGATATTAAATCTCGTGAAGAAGAAATCGAATACGCAGAAACTCACAATATTCCGCTTAAAATAAACCGTGAAACAAACTATTCAAAAGATAAGAATGTATGGCATTTGAGCCACGAAGGTCTTGACCTTGAAGACCCTGCAAACGAACCGCAATATCTTAAAGACGGTTTCCTTGAACTCGGTGTTGCACCTGAAAAAGCACCTGATGAGCCTACATATATCACACTTCATTTCGAAAAGGGTGAACCTGTTGCACTTGACGGTGAAAAACTCAGCCCGCTTGCTCTTGTGGAAAAGCTTAACGAACTCGGCGGAAAGAACGGTATCGGCCTTCTTGATATTGTTGAAAACCGTCTTGTAGGTATGAAGAGCCGTGGCGTATATGAAACTCCAGGCGGAACAATTATTTATAAAGCACATGAACTTCTTGAAATGATTACTCTTGACCGTGACACTTCACATTACAAAAAGCTTGTTGCTGAAAAGTACGGTGAACTTGTATATAACGGAATGTGGTTCTCCCCTCTTCGCGAAGCTCTTGATGCATTTGTTAACAAAACACAGGAAACTGTTACGGGTGATGTAAAGCTCAAGCTTTACAAGGGCAATGTAATGAATGCCGGCGTAACCTCACCATACACACTTTATGATGAAAATGTTGCATCATTCGGTGATGACGGCGGTGCTTACAACCAGGCTGATTCAGCAGGTTTCATCAACCTCTTCGGCCTTTCAACTAAGGTTAAAGCTCTTCTTGACAAGAAAAGAGAAGCTAACGACTAATTAAAAATCATAATATCGGGCGAACGGACAATACTGTTCGCCCTTGATTTTGTTATAAGGAGAATAATATGGCACAGCTTTGGAAAGGCAGATTTAAAAAAGAACTTGCAAAAGAAACCAATGATTTTAACTCTTCAATCAAGTTTGACAGCAGAATGTTTGAAGAAGATATTAAGGGCAGTATTGCACATGCTACAATGCTCGGCGCAACGGGAATTATCGAAAAAAGTGAAAGTGACAAGATTGTTGACGGATTAAACGGTATTCTTGATGACATCAAGTCAGGCAAACTTGAAATAGATATGAGCGCCGAAGATATTCACACCTTTGTTGAGGGTGAACTTACCGCACGCCTCGGCCAAACAGGCAAAAGGCTTCATACCGCAAGGTCGCGTAACGACCAGGTAGCACTTGACATAAGAATGGTGCTAAAAAAAGAAATTGATGAAATAAGCGAAAAACTTAAATCGCTTATTGAAGTTCTTTGCAACAAGGCAGAGGAAAACAAAACAGTTATTATGCCGGGTTACACCCATCTTCAAAGAGCACAGCCTATAACCTTCGGTCATCACCTTATGGCTTATACATCAATGCTTCTTCGTGATATTGACAGGCTTGCAGACATTAAAAGAAGAATGAATGTTTTACCGCTTGGCTCCGGTGCGCTTGCAGGAACAACTTACCCGCTTGACAGAAATATGGTAGCCGAACTTTTAGGGTTTGACAGTGTATCGTCAAACAGCCTTGACGGTGTATCGGACAGAGATTTTTGCATTGAGCTTGCATCTGCGCTTTCACTTATTATGGTTCATCTTTCACGCTTTAGTGAAGAAATCATTATGTGGTGCAGCTGGGAATTCAAATTTGTGGAACTTGATGATGCATTTTCAACCGGTTCAAGCATTATGCCGCAAAAGAAAAACCCGGATATTGCTGAACTTGTAAGGGGCAAAAGCGGACGCGTATTTGGTGATTTAACTGCGCTTTTAACCGTGATGAAAGGTATTGCACTTGCATATAATAAAGATATGCAGGAGGATAAAGAAGCAATATTTGACGCTGTTGATACAGTTAAAATGTGCCTTAACGCTTTCACTCCGATGATTGATACAATGACCGTTCTTAAAGATAATATGAGAAATGCCGCAGCAAAGGGATTTATAAATGCTACCGACTGCGCAGATTACCTTGTAGGTAAGGGATTACCTTTCAGAGATGCATACAAGGCAACAGGTGAGCTTGTTGCACTTTGCATTGACAAGGGGTTAACACTTGAAACACTCCCTATTGAAGAATATAAAGCAGTATGCGATATATTTGATGAGGGCGTATACACCGCAATAAACCTTGAAAAATGCGTTAATGACAGGCTTGTTGAAGGCGGGCCGAGCGTTTCAAGTATTGAAAACCAAATTAAAAAAGCAAGAAAAATAATCGGAAAATAACCGTTAAAATAAAAAGTGCGTTCTCTTAATACGGGAACGCACTTTTTATTATCAGTTCTTATATTTTTCAGCTTGTAAATTAAACATATAAGCATAAGTTTTATTTAATTTCATCAGTTCGTCGTGTGAGCCTGATTCTATTATTTCGCCGTTTTCCATAACATAAATTTTATCAGCATCTACCGTAGTTGAAAGCCTATGTGAAATAAAGATAACCGTTTTATCCTTTGCGGCGTCAAGCATTGCCTGATTAAGATTATATTCGGCAACAGGGTCAAGGTTTGCCGACGGTTCATCAAGAATTACATAAGGGCATTTTTTATAAAACGCTCTTGCAATTGCAACCTTTTGGCTTTCTCCGCCGGAAAGCATAACACCCTCATCATCAAATTCTCTTAAAAGTTCGGTATTAACTCCGTGGGAAAGAGGTTTGGTAAAGCCGCTGTGTTCAAGCGAATTCATAACTCTGTCACCGTCAAATATATCACTCAAAGCAACATTTTCACCGACAGAGCAAGCAAAAAGCTGAAAATCCTGAAAGACTGCCGCAAATCTGTTTCTATGGCTTTGAATTGTAACATCATTGATATTTTTACCGTCAATTTTAATTGAGCCGCTTGTTGAATCATAAAGCCTTAAAAGAAGATTTGTAAGCGTTGTTTTACCTGCGCCGTTAAAACCTACAAGTGCAATTTTTTCATAAGGTTTAATGGTAAGATTGATGTTTTTAAGCGTAGGTTCATCATTTCCCGGATATGTGAAAAACAGATTTTCAATCTTAATTTCCTTCGGCTCTCTAATTTTTGCAACATCTTTACCGTCTTTGATTTTGAAATCGCTTTTTAAAAAGCCACGATATTTTTCTATCAGCTTTGCCCGTTCACCAAATTGAGCAACACCCCATACGGTAAGGAAATTTATACTTATTGCAATTGAATATGCACTGTTAAAACTTGCAACAAAATCACCCGGTGTAATCGTCTTTTTAACCAGCACAAGATAGCCGAGATAAAGCGGCAAAACAAACATAAAACCAACTATTTGCACGCCCATTTCCTGAATAAAATAAAGCCTTGGTATTTTAGTCCAATATTTCTTTTGATTGGCAATTACATCATCGGCAGCATCATTATACCTGCTGATTAAAAGCGGATGAATATTATTCATTCTTACTTCTTTAGCATAATCCTGCAAATAAAAAATACGCTGAAAATAATCGGAACGCCTGTGATATTTTGTATTTTCAATTCGCCTTTCAACCTGTAAATCACTTATAATATGGCTGATAGGAAGAAAAATCAAAATAGTGCCGAGTATAATTACAAGGCAAAGCGGGTCGATAGTTAAAAGAATTGACGATACAGTCAAAAGTGAAACAACATTTGCAAAATACCGCCTGACTAAACCCAAAAGATTTTGAATATTGTCGCTTGAAGATTCAATAGTCAAAATAAAATTATTATAAAAATCAGGATTATCATATGACTCCAAATCAAGCGACTTTGCCTTTTCATAAAGCTGACGGTTAAGGTTAAAATATGCCTTTTCCTTTTGAACATTCCAGAAAAATTCACGATATAAAAAGCAAATAAGCTTGCTTATAATTAACAACCCTGCACAAACCAAAACAACATAATAAATACGATTCAGCCTTTCGCCCGAAGCAGCAATATCAATAACATATTTTATTCCTAAAACGCTGATAAGTGTACTCGGTAAATTATTCATAACGCCCCAAACAAGCTCGCCGATAACAAGAAGCGGTGACGCTTTAAAAAGGAGTGACATAAAAAATATCATATTTGAAAACATACTATGCTCATCTTTTTGCTTTACTTTAATTTTCATCAGATACACCCTCCTTTTCATAATTTGAGGCTTGAAGAGTAAACATTTTTTCATATTCCCCGCCGTTTTTCATAAGTTCATTATGACTGCCCTGTTCAATAATTTTACCGTTTGAAAGCACGATTATATTATCACTGAGTACTGCACTTGAAAGCCTGTGGGAAATAAAAATAACAGTCTTACCCTTTGTTACATCAATAAGATTTTCATACATTTTATATTCTGCAATTGGGTCAAGAGCGGAGCTTGGTTCATCCAAAACAGCTATTTCAAAATCCTTGGCAAAAAGCCTTGCAGTTGAAACCTTTTGATTTTCGCCGCCCGAAAGGCCTGCACCGTTTTCATCAAATTCACGGGTGAGTGATGTGTCACCGCCGTATTTCAAGGTTGACACCTTGCTCCAAGCACCGCTTTGCTCAAGTGCTTTTTCGGCAATTTTTTTATCATTTTCATCACATTCACGACACATAACATTTTCAAAAACGGAAATTGCAAAATTTTTATAATCCTGAAAAACGGTTGCAAAAGCATTACGAAGTGAAGAAAGTTCATACTCTTTAATATCAACACCGTTATATAAAATTTGACCGCTTGAAGTGTCATAAAATCTTAAAATCAATTTAACAAGAGTGGATTTGCCGGCACCGTTTACACCTACAATTGCAAGCCGTTCCCCTTTTGTAAGCTTAAAGCTGACATTTTCAAGTGAATATTTTTGCGCGCTTGGGTATTTGAACGAAACATTTTTAAACTCTAAACTTTCAAATTTTTCAGCTTTTTTTGTGCCTGTTTTAATCTTTGGCTCATATTCAAAAAACTCTCTCAAATTTTGAAAATAAAGTGCCATAAGAGTCATTTCATCAAAACATTCCGTAGTATCAATAGTAGCAATGCTGACCGAAGTTATTGATGACATTACGACACTGAAATTTGACGCAGTCATACTGCCAAGCGTAACAAATTCATAACCTGCGTAAGAAAGAGTACCTACAATTGGAATAACTTCACTGAAAAGTGAACTTACCATACTGTATAAAAACAGTTTAACTCCGTACCTTTTAAGTATTTCTATATTGGCTTTAATTGAGGCTTCAAACCTTTTCATAATCACTGCAAAAATGTTTGAAGTTCTCATATCCTTTGAAAAATCCCGCAAAAACACGGTTCTTTGAACATATGCTTTAACACGGTTGTTAGTTGTCATTTCCATATCGCGCTTATATACGCATTTGCTTTTTGCAAGCTCGATAAAGAATACAAAAAATATTGGAACCAAAAAAAGAACATAAACAGGATTGATTACTGCAACAGTTGTAATTACGCAAATAAGAGCAATAACATCAGCAATAAAAGACGCAAAATCATAGCATATCAAATCAAAAAAACTATTTGTTAAAACAAGAGTGGCACGCTGATATTTATCATAAAAAGCCGGGTCCTCATAGCACGAAACATCAAGACTTATCGCCTTTTCAAACACCATATTATTAAGATATTTAAGTACCCTTTTAGTCGCAATCTGCTCTGTTTTCATACCCCACCACTGAAAGATTTTAACAAAAAACGAAATAAGGGCAAAAAGCAAAAGTTCTTTAACATAAGTTTTAAAATCACTATTTTGGCTTACTACATCAAGAAGTATTTTTAAAAACAAAATATTTTGAAGATATTTTGAAAAAATCGCAAAAAATCCCTCCTGCAAAATATAGCCCAAAAGAAGTCTTTTATCAGCTTTCCAAGTAATCTTAAGTGCATAAATTACATTTTTAAACACAGGAACATTTTTCTGCTGTTCGTCAATTTCTATATACCTCATTTTCCCCCTCCTTTGTATTTTGGTATTGTAGCGCATTTGTTCACATTTTGTCAACTTATCCGCTTTTGTCTATTTAATCAAATTTACAAGACGATTTTATCCGTTTATGTTGACTAAATGGTATAAAAAGGTTATAATTAGTTTCCAATATAATATTTATAAAGGATAAAATTATGAAATATAAAATTGTAGCAGACAGCTGTTGTGACTTGACAGCCGATATGAAAACCTGGCAGGATTTTGAAATCGTACCGCTTACACTTGAAATAGGCGAATACAGAATTTTTGATGATGAAAATTTTGACCAAGACGATTTTATTTCAAGAATGAAGGCAAACGGCGGAAATGCAAAATCTGCCTGCCCTGCACCTGACGCATTTAAAAAAGCGTATGAGGGCGACTATGATGCTGTTTTTGTTTTAACAATCACAAATCAGTTAAGCGGAACTTATAACAGCGCACTCCAAGGTAAAATGCTTTATGAAGAAGAGTTTGGTGATGATAAAAAAATCATTGTTTTTGACTCACTTGCAACATCCGGCATTGAAACAATTGTGGCAAAAAAGATAAAAGAACTTGCAGACGGCGGTAAAAATGCAGAGGATATACAAAAGGAAATTGATGCATATATTGTCAACAACACCGGCCTTTACTTCTGCCTTGAAAGTTTGGATGCGCTTAAATCAAACGGCAGGCTCTTTGCACTTGCGGCTAAGGTGCTTGAAAAAATAAGAGTTAAGCTTATTTGCAAAAGAACAGACCAGGGCAACATTTCACTTGCGGCTCAAGACATCACGCTCAACCGTGCTATGATGAAGATGAGCAACCTTATCGCAGGCGAGCTTGACGGCAAGGATTTGAGCGGTGAAACACTTGTTGTTTCCTATGTCTGCTGTGAGGACAGAGCAAAGCAGGTTGCCGCAAAAATCTGCGAAAAGGCTAAATTCGGCAATGTAGAAATACTTAAAGCATCGGGTCTTAATTCACTTTATGCGTCCGACGGGGGCATAATCGTTTCATACAGTTTCTAAATCAATCGGGAGCATTGCTATGTTCCCGATTTTGTTATATAATAATGTTATGCGAGAGATTATATTTAAAATCGATGATAAAAACAGCGGACTGATGATAAGGGATTTTTTAAGAAATTTTGGTGTATCAAGTGCGCTGTTGACTAAACTCAAGCAGGATGAAAACGGAATAAAGCTAAACGGTAAATTTGCCAAAGCCATTGAAGTATTAAAAAGTGGTGACAACCTCACTATCAATATTAAAAACAGCGGAAAAATGCCCGAAAAATTCGAATGTGAAAATGTAAAGGTTGCATATAATGACGAGGATATTTTGGTACTCAACAAGCCGCCGCTAATGCCCGTTCACGAAAGCAGAAATCACAGGGGTGACACACTTGCAAATGTTGCCGCCTGTTATATGGAGAGCGACTGCGCCTTCAGGGCAGTCTATCGGCTTGACAGAGATACAAGCGGCCTTGTACTTATTGCAAAAAACGAACTTGCGGCAAGCAAGCTTGCAGGCAAAATAAAAAAAGATTACTACGCTGTGGTTTCAGGCAAATTTGAGGGCAGAGGAACAATTGATTTACCTATCAGAAGAGTACAGGAAAGCATTATTGAACGCGGTGTATTTGATGATGGTGAAAGAGCGATAACG
>ENA-UEQL01002292-UEQL01002292.1-human-gut-metagenome-genome-assembly--contig:-NODE-2292-length-12823-cov-14.447984_pt1 | contig 12823 bp, 9 predicted proteins | sample MGYA00242905_ERZ507926 | MGnify/ENA primary metagenome ERZ507926 (study PRJEB26167, sample SAMN06115531) | human gut metagenome | host: Homo sapiens | place: China:Henan | collected 2015-09-09...
TATGTTGTGCTCTTTAAAGAGGTTGATAAGGCTTTCAGAGTCGACAAGGTTTTTCGAACACCCCATGGTGATGATGTCGACAGTATGCTTGTAAGAGTTGTTTGCTTGATTGTTGCTCATCTTGTTAGTTTGTTGTGTCGGGCGTGCTTTATAGTTCGGTACCTTCAAAGAGGGAGTTGACGAAGTCTTTGCGGTTGAAGGGTTGAAGGTCGGTCATCTTTTCACCCAGTCCGATGTACTTTACGGGTACTTTGAGTTGGTGAGAGATGCCGATTACTACGCCGCCCTTTGCCGTACCGTCCAGTTTGGTGATAGCGAGCGAGGTGACGTCGGTGGCCTTAATGAACTGTTTGGCTTGTTCGTAGGCGTTCTGTCCTGTGCTGCCGTCGAGTACGAGCATAATTTCGTCGGGGGCAGAGGGCACGACCTTTTGCATTACCTTCTTAATCTTGGTAAGTTCGTTCATCAAACCAATCTTATTGTGTAGGCGGCCTGCGGTGTCGATAATCACTACATCGGCTTCTTGTGCTTTGGCCGAGTTGACTGTGTCGTAAGCTACGCTGGCAGGGTCGCTACCCATTTGTTGCTTGATGACGGGTACTCCTACGCGCTCGCCCCAAATGACGAGTTGCTCAACGGCTGCGGCACGGAACGTGTCGGCAGCGCCGAGTACGACTTTCAACCCAGCTTGCTTAAATTGGTAGGCTAACTTACCAATGGTGGTAGTCTTGCCCACACCATTTACGCCTACGACCATAATCACGTAGGGACGGTGGTCGGTAGGGATTTGAAAGCCTTCGGCATCGTCGTTACCGCTTTGGGTGAGTAGGGCACCAATTTCTTCTTTAAGAATGTTGTGCAGTTCGGCTGTGCTGACATACTTGTCGCGTGCTACGCGCTCTTCAATGCGGTGAATAATGTCGATGGTGGTGTCGGTGCCAACGTCAGAGGTGATGAGAATCTCCTCAAGTTGGTCAAGCACTTCATCGTCCACCTTGCTCTTACCAGCAATGGCACGTGTGATCTTGCCGAATATGCTGGTTTTGGTTTTTTCCAGTCCGGCATCGAGAACTTCCTTTTTCTCCTTTTTTGAAAAAATGCTAAATAGACCCATGAGTAAACTTATATTTTATCACCTTCCGAGGGTTGTGACAATCACTTTGTCAGTACAAACAAATACGGAAGAATAATTAGTGGGTTTTGCCCCAAAATATTTTTGCAAACTTACGAAAAAAATACTGAAAGATGTTTGTTTCAGCAATAGAAATGTAGTGTGTACGCTAATGAAGAATAAAAATAAAAACGGGGCAACCGTGAAGTTTGCTCCGTTTTTATGCTTGTTCTTTTTATTTAGCCAAGGTGCGGCGTGCGCGACGCTTGGGTTTCTCTTCAGCGGGCTTTTCGATTTTAACGCCTGCCAATTCGGGGTCGATCATGATACGGCCGCAGTATTCGCATACGATGATTTTCTTACGCGTGCGAATGTCGAGTTGACGCTGAGGCGGAATCTTGTTGAAGCAACCACCGCAGGCACCACGCTGAACGTAAACGATGCCCAATCCATTGCGAGAGTTCTTACGAATGCGCTTGAAGGCAGCCAAGAGGCGAGGCTCGATAGTCTGTTCGATGTTCTTAGCCTTTTCGCGAAGCTTCTCTTCTTCGGCTTTTGTCTCAGCGGTGATGTCGTCGAGTTCAGACTTCTTCATGTCGAGGTCGGCACGGCGTTCCTCTAATTGGCGCTTAGCAGCTTCGATGTCGTTTTTGCGAGCATCAATAGCGCGTTGTGCTTCGCCAATCTTCTTGTTCTGCAATTCAACTTCAAGGCTTTGGAATTCGATTTCCTTTGAGAGCATATCGTATTCGCGGTTGTTCTTAACGTCGTTGAGTTGCTGCTTGTAACGTTCGATAGCGCTGTTAGCCTCGCTGATTTTTGCCTTTTTGTTGGCAATGTCGGTGTGAAGACCTTCCAATTCTTCGTTGAACTTAGCGATACGGTGGGTAAGACCTTCGATCTCGTCTTCAAGGTCTTGCACTTCAAGGGGGAGTTCACCGCGGAGCGTCTTGATACGGTCTACTTCAGAGAGTGTGGTCTGTAGTTGGTAGAGGTTCTTCAACTTCTGTTCTACAGACATGTCTGCTACGTCTTTTTTTGCCATGATATGGTGAGTTTAATTAGTTTAATGAGTTTGGGAAGTTTAATGGGTTTAATAAGTTTAGGGAGTTTAATAGGTTCTTGGTGAAGTATTTTTATCGCGTGTTAGGAAGCACGCGTTATGCGGGCGAGTTTATAGCCCATAAAACTCACAAACTTATCAAACTCTTTATAGGGTTCGTGTTGACTTGTGTCTTTACAATGTGTAAGTCTGGCTGTGCTTGCATGAGAATGCGTTCGAGCAATTGAATGGTAAACTGTTCGCTTTGATAATGCCCCATTACGCCAATCAAGAGGTCATTTTCGTGACCAAAGTAGCGGTGGTAACTCATCTCTCCTGTTAGGAAAGCGTCTGCCTGTTGGCTGATAGCTTCGTCGAGTAAGAAATCACCTGCTCCACCACAGAGGGCTACGCGCTTAATGCTTTGCTTGGTTGTGCTATTACTATTGAGGCATTCAATATGGAACGTTTGTTTAACGTGTGTCAAGAATGCCTCTGTGGGGATAGCTTCTGAGAGTTCACCTATAATACCGCTACCGCCTTCTTGATCTTTGAGGGGAGCGAGAAAGCGAACGTCTTGTAGTGCTAACTTTTCAGCTATCATGTAGTTTACGCCGCCTTTGGCATTATCCAAATTGGTATGAGCTGAATAGATAGCAATGCCTTTTTGTATGGCCATTACTACGCAGCGTTCCACTTGCGTTTGTAGGGTGACGTGGCGCAGCGGACGGAATAGTAAAGGGTGGTGCGACACAATGAGGTTGCACCCCAACTGTTCGGCCTCGGTTATTACCTCCTCGGTTACGTCAAGACACAATAAGACCCCTGACACATTTTCGCCCGCTGTTAATCCAATCTGCAAGCCTGCATTATCATAGCTTTCTTGCAGCGGCAGTGGCGCGAACCGTTCAAGGGTCTCAGCGACTTCCTTTATCTTCATAAGTGAGTATATGATGATATGTTTTATGTATATTTTGCTGCGAAGATACAAAGTTTTTTTGAATATAAAGGAATGTTGCGGCGTTTTAATGTGATTCTCTTAATTTTTGACCTTATGATAGTGTAATTGTGCTTAGATGAATTTATGGTGGTTAAAATCATTAAAACTTCTGATAATTAACTAGTTATGTACCATTGTGAAATGTGTGAATAGTGCGTAGATAAAAAATGGAAGTTAATGATATTTAAATTAAGACCCTAAAATCTTTAATAATAGGATAAAGCAAAAATAACCGATACAAAAAATATCGCACACTATTTTCACAACAAAACAAACGAATGGCAATGAAGTTGTCTAAACTTTTATGAAGTTCAAGATTTGCCTTTATTTTTGAATCGATTTTTGTATAAGATAGGCTGTACCTCAGCAAAAATCTCAAGCAAGCTTGGCTTTTTGCATTCGGTTTGCACTATCTTTGGCATTGAAGAGGGAGTGTAGCGAGCTACACGACCGATGAAAGGTCAAAAAGCGGTCAAAAAGAAAGGTAAAGATTGAATTTAGAAGAGATAAAAGTTTAAATATAATCTTCGTCAGAAAAGTTTAGACGACTTCAATATTTTTTGTAACTTTGCAGAGCCTTAGAAATAAGAAAAATGCTAAGGAATAACATTGTAATAAGCAAAAACTCAAAACATAGATATTAATCAATAATGAACGCATTTGTATTTCCCGGCCAAGGAGCACAGTTTGTAGGTATGGGCAAGGACCTGTACGAGAAGCACCCCATTGCTAAGCAATTCTTTGAGAAAGCCAACGAAATCCTCGGTTTCCGCATCACCGACATCATGTTCAACGGCACTGATGAGGAATTGAAGCAAACGAAAGTTACGCAACCCGCTATGTTTCTCCACAGCGTTGTTAGCGCACTCTGCTTAGGCAGTGACTTCCAACCCGCAATGGTTGCAGGCCATTCTTTAGGTGAACTTTCAGCCCTTACAGCAGCTCGTTGCTTGAGTTTCGAAGACGGATTGAAGTTAGTTGCCGCTCGCGCCAAAGCTATGCAGAAGGCCTGTGAAGCACAGCCCGGCACAATGGCTGCTATCATCGCCCTTGCTGATGAGAAGGTAGAAGAAGTTTGCGCTGAAGTAAGCAAAGAGACTGGAAAGGTAGTTGTTCCAGCCAATTACAACTGCCCTGGTCAGCTTGTTATCTCAGGCGAAGCAGAAGCTATTGAAGTAGCTTGCCAACGTTTGAAAGAAGCTGGTGCAAAGCGTGCATTGGTATTACCCGTAGGTGGTGCCTTCCACTCTCCCTTAATGCAACCTGCTAAGGAAGAACTCGAAGCTGCTATTGCCAATACAGAGTTCCACAAACCCATCTGCCCCGTTTACCAAAACGTTGACGGAAAGCCCCACACCGACCCCGAAGAAATCAAAGCCAACCTCATCGCTCAACTCACCGCTTCTGTACTTTGGACGAAGGAAGTAAACAACATGGTGGCCGACGGTGCAACCGACTTCACCGAATGTGGTCCTGGCAAGACATTGCAAGGAATGATTGCTAAGATTTGCAAAGGCAATGCCGATGTTAAAGCTCACGGCGTAAACGATTAAACTACATATACCTTATATATAAGGAATCATTCTTCACGAACTGAAGTGAAAAATTCAACTAAAAGCATAGGTAAGGTTAAGGCAAATCTAAATGCCTAACTCTACCTATGCTTTATTTCATCATAAAGACCTTAAATAAATCCACGTTATCTTCAACGTATGAAACCACTCATTTATCAAATATTCACCCGTCTTTACGGCAATCAGAATACCACCAATCAGCGCAACGGCAGTATAGAGCAGAATGGTTGCGCTAAGATGAATAATTTCACAGCTGCACAACTGCGTCGTATCGCCTCATACGGTTTTACTCACGTATGGTTTACAGGACTCATTGAACATGCTACCCAGACCGACTATTCTGCTTATGGTATCACCTCCGACCACCCCGCTGTTGTGAAAGGTCGCGCGGGTTCACCTTACGCTATCAAAGATTATTACGACATCGATCCCGACCTCGCCGTTAACGTCGACAAACGTATGAAAGAGTTTGAAGCCTTGGTTAAGCGCACGCATCAAGCAGGACTCAAAATGGTGATAGACTTCGTACCTAACCACGTAGCACGTCAATACCATAGCGACGCACACCCCAAAGGAGTAAAAGACTTAGGTGAGGACGATGACACCTCACTCGCTTTCTCGCCCAACAACAACTTTTACTACCTCGAAGGACAAACATTACACACCGAATTTGACACCGAGCGCTGTGCACCACAGCCCTATCGTGAATACCCCGCCAAAGTCACAGGCAACGACTGCTTTAACGCTTGGCCCAGCCGTAACGATTGGTACGAGACGGTTAAGCTGAACTATGGCGTTGACTATTTAGGCGGCAGACAGACACACTTCTGTCCCATTCCATCAACGTGGAAGAAGATGACGGATATTTTGCTTTTTTGGGCGAAGAAAGGAATAGACGCTTTCCGCTGCGACATGGCCGAAATGGTTCCTGCTGAATTTTGGGCTTACGCTACCGAGAAGGTAAAAAGTCTTTACCCCAAAGTGCAGTTTATAGCCGAAGTTTACAACCCCAACGAATATCGTCACTATATAGCCAGCGGTTTTGATTATCTTTATGACAAGGTAGGACTTTACGACACGCTGCGTGCTATCATTACCGACGGACGTTCTGCATCGTGTATTACGGGTTGCTGGCAAAACATTGACGATATTCGCGACCATATGCTCAACTTCCTCGAAAATCATGACGAGCAACGCATCGCTTCTGCCTACTTTGCTGGCGACGCTCGCAAGGCGCTCCCTGCCTTATGTGTTAGTGCGATGATGGGCAACAATCCGTTCATGGTATATGCCGGACAAGAACTTGGCGAATCGGGCATGGACGCTGAAGGTTTTAGCGGTAGCGACGGACGTACTACAATATTCGATTATTGGTCTGTTTCCTCACTGCGCAAGCTGACAGCAGCAAAACCAGAAAGTGAAATGAATGCCGATGAGAAGTATCTCTACAATTATTATAAGCAGGTAATTCACCTTTGTAAGACGGAGGCCGCGCTCAACGATGGCAACTTCTACGACTTGCAATATGCTAACTACAATCGTGACTATGGTTACAATTGCGATCGTCAGTATGCCTTTATTCGTAAAGCAGATAACGGCCAAACATTATTCATTGTGGCTAATTTTGACGATAAGAGCGTACACGTTGGCGTGCGCATTCCTGTCCACGCCTTCGACTTCCTCCACCTTCGTAAGGGCATCACATCGGCTACAGACTTACTTTCGGGAAATTTACAAACAATTGAGCTAAAACCAGACGACGTAAGTTTCGTTGACATTCCCGCTTTTAGTGCTGTTGTTTTGCAACTTCAGAATAGCAAAACAAAGTAATAGAAAAGAAAATCGCATTTTTTTTGAAAAAAAACGCAGAAACATTTGGTAGCTAACTCAAAATTCTATACCTTTGCACTCGCAAACAAGAAATAAGAACAATGGTTATAAAACACCGAAAGTTCTTCAACTTCTTGAGGACGCGGAGTGGAGCAGTTGGTAGCTCGCCAGGCTCATAACCTGGAGGTCGTTCGTTCGAGTCGAGCCTCCGCAACTAATAAAGCGTAACTTATTGAATAATAGGTTGCGCTTTTTTTGTGCTTGTTGCCCAACGCTATACATTATCTTTATAGTCCATTTCAATAAACAGCAATTTGTCGAAGAGAACGTCGTCCCCCAAAAAAGATTGCTTACCCCTGCTGTCGTGGGCAATTCCAATCATTAGAGGTTAGCTTTGTGTCCTTCTTCTTTATATTTAAACATTGTATTCTACGTTAAGTTTACATTCATTTTTTGTTCTGTAAACAAAGGCTGAAGTACATCCACCATAAAAGACCCAAGACTGCACAAGGGCAACGCTTGTCCTTGGCAGTCTTGGCAGGGCATACAGAATTATGAAAGTCGGATTCGTCAGCCCTTTGTGTCCTGAATAGATGACACATTAAAATGTCCTTGTCAATGTAACGTTTACGGTAACTCTTACTCGTACCCCTTGTTCTGCTTTAGCTTTTTGTTCAGATCAAGGCATCTTTGCGGTATCGGAAATACCGTTGTGAAGCCCGTTTCCTCGTTTTCAATGGGCACACGCTGGTCGTATGCCTTGGTGTATTTTCCGAATCGGATGAGGTCCTGTCGTCTCCAGCCTTCCCACACAAGTTCCAAAAGCCGCTCTTTGAGAATGTTGTCCAAGTTGGCTTCAACTCGTGGCATCCCGACTCTCTCCCTTATGGCATTCAGCTCCGCAGAGCCGTCCTCGCCATTGCGTACTTTAGCCTCCGCTTCCATCAGCAAGGCATCGGCGTATCTGAACAGAACGATGTCGTTGTCAACCTGCTTGCCATCGGAGTAGGCGGTACGGTCAACCTCGTATTTTCCTACACGTGCGCCAGCGGTCTGCTTGTATGGACTGTCCGTCAGGTTTAGCTTCAGCTCCAATGGGCGGTACACCAGAGGGGCGCCGTTGTCAAGATAGATTTTCTTTCCGTCAACAAACACCGTGTCGGCATAGAAGTTTATGCGAAATCTGCTGTCCTCATGGTCAGTGTCGTATCCGAAAGCCTTGACGGTTGAGACCGTCGCACAGGTGCCGTTCTCCGATGAACCACCGTATGCACCGCCATGCTTGTAGTGGCGTGAGCGGAACAGATAGTGGTATTCGTTCTGATACAGGTTCTTGTCCAACGGAATCGTAAATATGTTCTCCCTGCTGCTTTCATTGTGTACGGCAAAGTTGGAGGCATAGTCGCTTTCCAACTCGTAGCCCTCGTCCTTCAACTGTTCGCAATACCAGATGCAGGTATCCCAAGCGTTCTTCCTCTCACCGTTGACGGTGAAGAAGATGTCCTTGCCGTCAGGCCGTATGCCGTCCGTCCAGTCGTCATCGTCATAAACCTCGGCGTTCAATGCCAACTTCGCAAGTAGAAAATTCACTACTGGGCGTGTGACACGTCCATAATAGTCACCTTCCTTGTTGGAGTGGGCATCGGCAAGCAATGGTGCTACGGCTTGCAGTTCGTCAAAGATGAATCTGAACACCTCGCTTCGCTTGCTTGGCACAACCTGGTCGAGCTTTACATCGTATGACGTGACAAGTGGAATTTGCCCGAACATGTCCATTGCATAATAGTAGAATAGGGCGCGGACGGCTCTCACCTCTGCCGTGAAGTCGCGTTCCTGCTCCGCTGACAGCAGTTGCCTGTGGCTGTCAATGACAGAAAGCGACTGGTTGGACAGTACGATAACCTTGAAGAGGTATTTCCACACGTCATACAGATAGATGTCATTTGCGCTCCACTTGTGCTGGTACATGTTTTCCCACAAACCGCCGTCATACCAGTCACCGCCACGGATAGGTATCATCGCCTCGTCAGTGGTGAGTGTGTTGTAGTCGTATATGCCACGGCAAGTACCTTGCAGTCCCTCAGACTCCTGGTTGCTACCCACATAATTGTACAGTGAAGCCACAGCATTCTTATAGATGTTGTCGGCATTGTTGTAGATGGCTTCCTGGTCGAGCTGGTCTTTCGGATGCTCGTCCAGACAACCGCAGACGCACAACGTCAGTGGTATAGTCAATATGTAGCTAAAAATCTTCTTCATGCTCTTCTTTCTTTAAAATTGTACACTCAACCCCAGCGAATAGGTACGGTAGAGCGGATAGTTGCGCTTGTCGTCAATACCCATAGTGCTATTCACCACATAGCTATTGATCATCGGCGTAAGTCCCTTGTAGCCCGTGATGGTGCCAAGGTTGCTGACATTGCACGACACTCGCAATGAGCGGATGACGCGGCTCTTCAACGGCACGTTGTAGCCTATCGTCAGATGCTCGAAGTTCAGGTAGTCGCCCTTCTCCAGCCAGTAGTCGGACACGCGTTGGTCAACGATGTTCTTTTCCGGTGCACCTTTCAGCACGTTATAGTCGGGGAAACATGACATATTGTTGTAGGCAAGTCCCGTTCCGTTGAATATCTTGTGTCCGAACGCTCCGTTCATCTGCAAGGCTACATAAAAGTCCTTGTATCTGAAACTGATGTTCGAGCCGAGCGTCGCCTTAGGCGTAGCCTGTCCCGCGATGTAACGGTCGCCACCGTCGCTCAAGTCAACCTTGCCGTTGTGGTCGAGGTCTTCGATGTCGTAGGAGTAGCTTCCGTTCTCGTTCTTGACGAGTCCCTTGCAGTGAGGCAGGTAAAAGACACCGAGAGGTTGCCCGACTATCTGATAGACGATATTGTTGTCGCCGCCGTTCTGTCCGGCACCGTCCAATGAACCGATTGCCGTGACATTTGCGGCTGACATGCTCATTCCGTTGTAAGAGCCGCTGAGGGAGATGAGTTTGTTGCTCTGGAACGACAGGTTAATGTTGATGTTCAGCTCCATATCCTTCTTGCTGATGGGTTGCACCGACAAGCCAAGCTCAAAACCACGGTTTGCCATTGCACCGATGTTCGCCAGTAGGGTGTTGTAGGCAAACGGAGACACTGGCACCTCGTAGGCATAGAGCATGTCCGTGGTCTTCGAATAGTAATACTCGGCTGTGAGCATCAGACGGTTGGCGAAGAAGCCGAGGTCTGCACCGATGTTGAATGTTGTCTTCGTCTCCCATTTCAAGTCGGGATTGTTGTTCCTCACCATGCCGAGTGTAACCGTTGGCGAACTCTTTATCGGGACGATACCCGTCTGTCGGACAGTGTTCATAGTGGTGTAGGCTGATATACCGCCAAGGTTTCCTGCCTGTCCAAATCCTGTACGTAGCTTGAGCATAGACAGCGGTTTCACGTTGGAAAGGAAACTCTCCTTCTTCATGTCCCATGTGAACGACACGGACGGAAAGAATCCCCATGTGTTGTTGTCGCCCACCATGGACGAACCGTCCCCACGGGCATTTGCGGACAATGTATATCTGTCGAGCAATGTATATGTAACGCTGCCCATCACCGATGCGAGCGACTGGTCCTCGTAGGTGCTTTCCGTTCCACCATAAGGTCGGGCAGCGGTGGCTCCTAAGTTGTCATAGTTGAAGTCGTTGGTAGGGATGCCCTTGGCATGCACCCAAAAGGCAGTCTTCTTTAGCTTGCGGTATTCACCACTTGCACCAGCAGAAATCTTATGGATACCGAACTCCTTGTTGAAGTCAACGGACACGTTGCCGAGCCATTCCTCCTTCTTAAACTCGCCACGGTACACGTTGCCCTGCGCCCACACCCATGTAGGGCAGAACTGGGCATTCTCGGTGGAGCCGTACAGATAGGAGCCGAAGGTGGATATGCGCCAGTTGGGGTTGAAGTCATAGCTCAGCTTCACATGTGCGTCAAAGTTCAAGTCCTTGGAGTCGTTCTTTTCGGCAAGTACGATACCTGGAGGGTTGATTTTGGCGGCTGACCCGTTCTTCAGCCAGTTGCCGTTCTCGTCTGTTCCACCAGGGAACGTTGGGTTTTGGCAGGCAGCGGAGTAAAACAGCATCTGCGTGTCGAAAATGTCATGGTTCTTGAATGACGAGCCGAATACACCGAAGTCACCCGTCAGTCGGTCGTTGAAGGCTTTCTGCGTGACATCCATCTTGGCTACAAACACACCGTAGTCCATGTTCTTGATAATGGTGTTGTGGTCCATAACGCCGAACGAAGCGCGGTAGTTTGACTGTGGAGTTCCGCCGCTGAACGCAAGGTAGTGGTTGTTCACCAAGCCTGTGCGTGTTATCACCTTGTAGGTGTCGGTGTTGTAGCCTCCGTTGTTGCAATATACTCCCAAAGCCTTTGCCGTGGCAACATACTCAGCGGCATTGAGCATGTTGAGGTGTTTGTACATCTGCTCAAAGCCGACATTGCCCTCATAAGAGATTTGGAAGCCGAGCCCCGTGCCTTTCTTTGTCTTTACCTCAATCACACCAGATGCACCGCGCGAGCCGTACATGGCTGTCTCGGCCGCATTCTTCAATATGCGAAAACTCTCGATGTCGGCAGGGTATATCGTGGAAAGCGTAAGCACGTCAGAAGTCACGCCATCGATAAGTACCAACGGGTCGTTGCCTCCGATGATGGAGGTGGTGCCACGGACACGCACGCTGTTGAGCATGGCCATTCTGTCCAGACCGTTAGATGTTACGTTGACACCAGCCGCCTGACCGCTCAACACGTCAAGGGCATTGTTGGCTGCGCCCTTGCCAGTATGATCTCCCAACACCTTTATTATATTGTTCCCGTTGCCAATGGAATCCTTCTGCTCTATCGTGACTTGCTTTTGCGCATGAACTAGAGAGCAGCAAAAGAGTGCAAAGAGGAGTAGTGTAAAATCTTTTTCCCTTCTTGCCATATTCTATTTCTCTTTATGGTGGTCGTAATGAATAGACAAAGGTAACGAAAAGTGAACTACTAATTCATCGGATTTACGCAATATTAACTAAAAAAGACTGCATTTTGACTGCCTAATTGCAGTTTATAAGAAAAGTAAAAATCACAGATTCATAACATTTAACCACTTAATCTATGCCTTTCGGCTAATTCTTATTACCTTTGTCTTGTCGTCCACAGGCCAGTGGAAACACGTCTACTGCTCAGTGGAAACACGTCCACGGGCCAGTGGAAACATGTACACTGGCTTGTGGATGACAGCTCTTCGCCGATTTCGTAATAGATAGTCATTGATACGAAAACGTTGAAGTATGCGTAATAATAAATTTAAAACGCTTAAGTAAGTGATCTAAATTATTTATATATATCAGTACTAATATGGTTCATTTTCCGTTTTATAGAAAAAATAGAATTATGAAACCAATAAAAGTACTTGAATTATCAGAGGTTGATCGCCTCAAATTAGAGAAAGGCTATCATAATGGCCCTACTCATAGTTTTCGTATCAGATGCAAATCCATATTGCTGAAGTCAGAAGGTAAATCAGCTCCCCAAATAGCAGAAATGCTTGAGGTAACAGTACCTACTGTCTACACATGGGTAAAACGTTATGAAGAAAATGGCATCAAAGGCTTGGAGACACGTCCTGGTCAGGGGCGAAAGCCTATTATGGATTGTTCTGATGAAGAAGCAGTCCGCAAAGCAATTGAGGAAGACCGTCAGAGTGTGTCCAAAGCACGTGAAGCATGGAAGAATGCGACTGGTAAAGAAGCCAGTGACATTACCTTCAAACGTTTTTTAGAAATTAAGATGAGAATTTTCAATCACATGCCCACGAGATAAAAAAGGAACCACAGCAAAACAAAAATCAAGCCCGCTTCAGTTTTCTATTGGCAAATGTTGCCAAAATCCCATATATTTGTGGGGAAATAGGCTCTAACGCCTAATTAATAATTAAATTCAAAGCTTATGAAAACTGTAGCAGGGCTTGATGTGCACAAAGATAGTGTATATCTCTGTATTTTGCGAGAAAACGGAGAGAAAATAGAACGCGTATACGGCGTTTTGACTCCACAACTCGACTCCATGCGCGATTTTATGGCAAAAAACAAAGTCAGCGAAGTCGCAATGGAAAGCACAAGTGTGTATTGGATTCCCATTTGGCGCGTACTTGTTGACTCATTTGAGCTCAAGTTGGTTAATCCTTACTTCATTAGGCAACTTCCTGGGCGTAAGAGTGACGTCAAGGATGCTCAA